>Ga0207691_10000180_pt1 | contig 59800 bp, 66 predicted proteins | sample KBSM13metaG_FD_184327 | JGI IMG/M metagenome (GOLD analysis project Ga0207691, IMG submission 184327) | Miscanthus rhizosphere microbial communities from Kellogg Biological Station, Michigan, USA - KBS M1-3 metaG (SPAdes) (version 2) | ecosystem: Host-associated > Plants > Roots > Rhizosphere >...
GTCGTCCTTCGCCGCGAGCTTCTGCGCGACGAGCAGGATGTGCTTGCCCGCGTCCATCGCCACGTCCAGCGCCTTGATCGACTTCGGGCGCCCGACGAACAGCGGAATCACCATGTGCGGGAAAACGACGACGTCGCGCAGCGGCAGCAGGGGCAGCGCGGTGATGTCGTTCGAGGGAATCGGGTCGTTGGGCATTCGGCTCTCGGGTAGGGAATTCGAGACGAACATGGGGCCTTGCGCGGCGCGCGACAAGCGCGCTGGGCCCAGCTTCGCCAATTCCTGATTATACGCGCGGGGTTAGCGCGCCCTGCCCGGGGGCGCAAACGGCGGCCGGGCGGCGTCGCGGTGTGGCTGCAAAGCCACAGCGCAGGACTGCGATGCGGGGGCCGGCGCGGCAACAAGGCCTGTCGCGCCAAGGGGTTACATGCGGAACGACGGCCGTGCGGCGCAGCGTCAGTGCGCGGCGGCGACCTTCGGGGTGTCGGCGAACATCAGCAGCGGCTTGCCGTCGTTGGCGATCGTCGATTCGTCGACGATGACGCGCGACAGGTTCGACAGCGACGGCAGGTCGTACATGACGTCGAGGAGCACCTGCTCGATGATCGAGCGAAGGCCCCGCGCGCCCGTCTTGCGGGCCAGCGCTTTCCGCGCGATCGCCCGCAGGGCGGCCTCGCGGATCTCGAGCTCGACGCCTTCCATGCGGAACATCTTCTGGTACTGCTTGATCAGCGCGTTCTTGGGCTCGACCAGGATCTGGATCAGCGCGATCTCGTCCAGCTCGTCGAGCGTGGCCACCACCGGCAGCCGGCCGACGAACTCCGGGATCAGGCCGAACTTGATGAGGTCCTCGGGCTCCGCCTCGCGGAGCAGCAGCGTGATGTTCTTGCGGTCGTCGGGGCTCGCCACCTCGGCGCCAAACCCGATGCCCGTCTTGGCGGTGCGCTGGCGGATGATCTTTTCCAGCCCGTCGAACGCGCCGCCGCAGACGAACAGGATGTTGGTCGTGTCGACCTGCACGAATTCCTGGTTGGGGTGCTTGCGCCCGCCCTGCGGCGGCACGCTGGCGATCGTGCCCTCGATCAGCTTCAGCAGCGCCTGCTGCACGCCCTCGCCCGACACGTCGCGGGTGATCGATGGGTTGTCGCTCTTGCGGGAGATCTTGTCGATCTCGTCGATGTAGACGATGCCGCGCTGCGCCTTGTCGATGTCGTAGTCGCACTTCTGCAGCAGCTTCTGGATGATGTTCTCGACATCCTCGCCGACGTAGCCGGCTTCCGTCAGCGTGGTGGCGTCGGCGATGACGAACGGCACGTCGAGGAGCCGCGCCAGCGTCTGGGCCAGCAGCGTCTTGCCCGAGCCCGTGGGGCCGATCAGCAGGATGTTGGACTTCGACAGCTCGACGTCGTCCTCCTTGGCGCCGGACTCGAGCCGCTTGTAGTGGTTGTAGACGGCGACGGAAAGGATCTTCTTGGCCGGCTCCTGGCCAATCACGTACTGGTCGAGGATGTTGCGGATCTCGTGCGGCGTGGGCAGCTTGCTGCGGTCGGCGCGCGCGGCCTCGCCGCTGCCGCCTTCCTCACGGATGATGTCGTTGCAGAGCTCGATGCACTCGTCGCAGATGAACACCGACGGCCCCGCGATGAGCTTGCGCACCTCGTGCTGGCTCTTGCCGCAGAACGAGCAATAGAGGAGTTTGTCGCCGGTCGATTTGTCTGCCATTCAGTCGCGCCGCGTCAGCCTAGGTCGATTCCTGCCAAGTGACAACTAAGTATGCCGAAACAATCGCGTGGACGGCATACCTCCAACCCCACTTTACGCGCCCGGCGCCCGCTTTTGCAAGACCTGGTCGACGATGCCGTATTCCTTGGCCGCCTCGGCCCACAGGAAGTTGTCGCGATCGTGGTCCCGCTCGACCTGCTCGGCCGGCCGGCCCGTGAACTGGGCCATCAGCGTGATGAAGCGCTTCTTGAGGTCGATCACGAACTGGGCATGGCGCTCGATGTCCGAGACCTGGCCCTGGAAGCCCCCCGACGGCTGGTGGATCATGACGGTCGAGTTGGGCAGCGCGAACCGCTTGCCCTTGGCGCCCGCGGCCAGCAGGAACGCGCCCATCGACGCCGCCATGCCGACGCACAGCGTGGAGACGTCCGGCTTGATGAACTGCATCGTGTCGAAGATCGCCATGCCGGCGGACACCGACCCGCCCGGCGAGTTGATGTAGAAGTGGATGTCCTTGTCCGGGTTCTCCGACTCGAGGAACAGCATCTGCGCCACGATGAGGTTCGCCGTGTTGTCGTTGACCGGGCCCACCAGGAAGACCACCCGCTCCTTCAGCAGCCGCGAGTAGATGTCGTACGCCCGCTCGCCGCGGCCGCTTTGCTCGATGACCATCGGAACCAGCCCGAGGGCCGTGGAATCGTTCATGGCGAAGGCTTTCATGGGATATGTGGAATACATCGGCCGCACAGCGCGGATGGATCGAACATGGGACCGCGGCGGGCGGACGTCAAGGCCCGCCGGCGCCGCGCGCCCTGCCGCCGCTCGCGTCAGCCCGCGGCGGGCTCCGCCGGCGGGGTCATCAGCGCGTCGAACGTCGTCGGGACGTTCGTCACCTTCGCCCGTGCCAGCACCCAGTCGACGACATTCTGCTCCACCGCGAGCGCCTCGAACTCGGCGAGCCGCTCGCGCTTCTCGTAATGCCACCGCACGACGGCCTCGGGCTGCTCGTACGTCTGCGCGATTTCCTCGACGCGCGCGCGCACCTGCTCGGGCTTCGCCTGCAGGTTCTCCTTGCGGACGAGCTCGCCCACGATGAGGCCGAGCGCGACGCGCTGCTCGGCCTGCGGACGGAACATGTCCGGCTCGAGCTTCACTTCGGCGCCGGCCATCCCCTGCTCGCGCAGCCGACCTTCCATCCGCTCCATCAGCCCCTGCGCCTCGATGTCGATCAGCGCGCGCGGCAGCGCCACCTGCGTCTTCTCGCGCAGGCCGCGGAGCGCCTGGTCCTTCAGCGTCGACTCGACCTTGCGCTTGAGCTCGAGCCTCAGATTGGACTCGACCTCGGCGCGAAGGTCGGGCACCGTGCCGCTCCTGATGCCGAACGCCTTCGCGAAGGCTTCGTCGAGCGCCGGCACGTGCGGCTCGGCGACGTCCTTCACCGTGAGGTCGAACGTCGCGACCTTCCCAGCCACTTCCTTGCCGTGGTAGTCGGCGGGGAACGTGAGGTCGAACGTGCGCGATTCGCCGGCCTGCATGCCGGTGACCGTGGTCTCGAACCCGGGCAGCATCCGGCCCTCGCCCAGCACGATGCCGAAGTCCTGCGCCTGCCCGCCGGGGAAGGCGACGCCGTCGATCACGCCGGTGAAGTCGACGGTCACGCGGTCGCCGGGTTGCGCGGCCCGCGCGACCGTGGCGTACGTCGTGCGCTGCTTGCGCAGCACCTCGAGTGTGCGGTCGACGTCGGCGGCGGTCACCTCGACCTGCGGCCGCTCGATCTCGATCGTCGCGACGTTGCCGATCGTCACCTCGGGATAGACCTCGAAGAACGCCGAGAACTCGAGGGCGTCCGCCGCGGCGACGTCCTGGCGCCGCTCGATGCGCGGATAGCCGGCGACGCGCAGGTTCTGCTCCTTCACGGCGTCGTTGAAGCCCTCGTTGACGGCATCCGTGATGACGTCCGAGCGCACCTGCGGGCCGTATTGCTGCGCGACCATCTTGATCGGCACCTTGCCCGGCCGGAAGCCCGAGATGCGCACCGTCTTCGCGAGGCGCGCGAGGCGTTTCTGCACCTCGCCCTCGATGTGCGCCAGCGGGACGGCGACGTTCAGGCGCCGCTCGAGTTGGCCGAGATTCTCCAATGTGGTTTGCATGCTTCGGAATTCCTGGCTGGATTGCGGCAACCGCAGGGTCGGCGAAGCGCGGCCGGCCGCTGCTCATGGTGCGAAAGGGGGGACTCGAACCCCCACGGGGTGCCCCGCCAGCTCCTAAGGCTGGTGCGTCTACCAATTCCGCCACTTTCGCAAGCGGCGGCGCGAGCCTCCGCGTGGTCGCCGATTATAGCCGATCCCTGCGCGCGCCCGCCGCGCACGCGTACGCCGCCGGCAGCGTGCGGCGAGGGTCTCCTTATAATGGCCCACGTCGTCAATAAGCCGGGCAATGCGCGTGGCGGTCGATCACTACGAAAACTTTCCCGTCGCGTCACGCCTCGTCCCCGCGCACCTGCGTCCGGCCGTCGTCGCGATCTACCGCTTCGCGCGCGCGGCGGATGATCTCGCCGACGAGGGCGACGCGCCGCCCGACGCGCGGCTCGCCGCGCTGGCCGGCTACGGCACGGCGCTCGACGCGATCGAGCGCGGGGAGACGCCCGCGGCGCCGCCGTTTCCGGAGCTCGCCGCCGCGGTGCGCCGTCACCGGCTGCCCATACCGCCGCTGCGCGACCTGTTGTCCGCGTTCAGCCAGGACGTCACCACCCCGCGGTACGCGCGCTACGGCGACCTCCTCGACTACTGCCGCCGCTCCGCCGACCCGGTCGGCCGGCTGCTGCTCGCGCTCTACCGCTGCGAATCGCCGGCGAACGTGGCCGCGAGCGACGCGGTCTGCACGGGCCTCCAGCTCACCAATTTCTGGCAGGACATCGCGAGCGACTGGCAGCGCGGCCGCGTCTACGTGCCGCAGGAGGACCTCGCGCGCTTCGGCGTGACGGAGGCGCAGCTCGCCGGCGGCATCGCCGACGCGCGGTGGCGGGCACTGCTCGCGTTCGAGACGGCGCGCGCGCGGGCGCTGCTCGACGCCGGCCGGCCGCTCGTGCGCGCGCTGCCGTTGCGGCTGGCGCTCGAGCTCTCGGCGGTGATCGCCGGCGGCCGGCGCATCCTGGCGCGCATCGACGCCGTCGGCGGTGACGTGTTCCGGCAGCGGCCGCTGCTCGGACCGCGGGACTGGGTCGCCGTGGGCTTTCGCGCGCTGGTGCCGCCGCGCGCGGCCGCGGCGCGGCCTGCATGACGCCGGACGAGTACGCGCAGCAGAAGACGGCGCAGAGCGGGTCGAGCTTCTACTACAGCTTCCTGTTCCTGCCGCCGCCGCGCCGGCGCGCCATCACCGCGCTCTACGCGTTCTGCCGCGAGGTCGACGACGTCGTCGACGAAGTCGCCGATCCCGCGATCGCGCGGCTCAAGCTTGCCTGGTGGCGGCAGGAGGTGGCCGCCGCCTACGACGGCACGCCGCAGCACCCGGTGGCCCGCGCGCTGGCGCCGGTCGTGCGGGAGTTCGCGCTGCCGCAGGCCCATCTGCAAACGGTGATCGACGGGATGGCGATGGACCTCGAGCACACGCGCTACCTCGATTTCGCCGCGCTGGAGACGTACTGCCACCGCGTCGCCGGCGTCGTGGGCCTGCTCTCCGCGCAGATCTTCGGGCACGAGCACGCGGCCACGCTCGGCTACGCGCGCGATCTCGGCATCGCGTTCCAGCTCACGAACATCGTCCGCGACGTCGGCGAGGACGCGCGGCGCGGGCGCATCTACCTGCCGCAGGAAGACCTCGCGCGGTTCGGCGTCGCGCCGTCGGCGCTGACCGCCGGCGTGGTCACGGCGCCCTTTCGCGCGCTGATGGCCTTCCAGACGGAGCGCGCGAATGCGTGGTACGACCGCGCCTTCGCGCAGCTCGCCTCCGCCGACCGGCGCGCGCAGCGTCCCGGGCTCATCATGGCGGCGATCTACCGGACGCTCCTGGCCGAGATCGCGCGCGACGGCTACCAGGTGCTCGACCGGCGCATCGCGCTCACACCGCTGCGCAAGCTGTGGATCGCGTGGAAGACGGCGCGCGCGACATGAGGACCGTGCGGTGAGCGACGCGGTCGCCGTCATCGGCGGCGGCTACGCGGGCTGCGCGGCGGCCGTCACGCTGGCGGAAGCCGGCATTCGCGTCGCGCTGTTCGAGACCGCGCCGGTGCTGGGCGGCCGCGCGCGACGCGTCGTGCGCGACGGGCTGCCGCTCGACAACGGCCAGCATCTGCTGCTCGGCGCGTACGCGGAGACGCTCGCGATGACCGCGCGTCTCGCCGCGGGCGCGACGCCCGTCCCGGCAGTGCGCCGGCCGCTGGCGATCGTGCCGTTCGGCGCGCGCGCGCAAGGTAGCGTGAGCCTGATCGCACGGCGTGCCCCGGGCCGCCTCGGGCTGGCGCTCGGCCTTATCGCCGCGCGCGGCCTCACGTGGCGCGAGCGGATCGCGAACGTGCGCTGGATGCGCGCGCTGGAACGCGGCGGCTTCGTGCGGCCCCCGGCCGAGAGGGTCGCGAAAATGCTGGCGCCGTTGCCGCCGCGCGTCGCGCAGGCGCTCTGGTCGCCGCTGTGCCTCGCCGCGCTGAACACGCCGGTCGAGCGCGCGTCGGCGCAGGTGTTCGCCAACGTGCTGCGCGCCGCGTTCGCCGGCGCCGGCGACGCCAGCGACTTCGTGCTGCCCGCGACCGACCTCACCGCGTTCCTCCCGGATCGCGCGGCGGCGCGCGTCGCGAGCGCCGGCGGCGACGTGCGGACGAACGCCGCGGCGCGCGTCGTCGCGGCCGCCCGGGACAGCGTCACGCTCGCCGTCGGCGGCCAGGCCGTGACGGCGGGCGCGGCGATCGTCGCCGTGGGGCCGCATCAGCTCGACCGCGCGTTCGCGAGCGAAGCGCTCGCGGCGCACCCGCCGCTCGCCGCCGCCGTCGACCTCATCGGCGCGCTCGCCTACGAGCCGATCGTGACGATCTGGCTCGGCTATCCGCAGCGCGTGGCGCTGCCGGCTCCCATCGCGCGCCTCGACGACGCGCCCGGACAGTGGGTGGTGGACCGGCCCGACATTCTCGCCCGCGCGGACGCGGGCGCCGCGCCTGCGGCGCCGCCGCTCGCGTCGCTGCTGGCGGTCGTCGTCAGCGCCAGCGGCGCGCACGAGCGGATGACGCACGCGGCGCTCGCCGCCGCCGCGGACGCGCAGCTGCGCCGCCTCGCGCCGGGACTGGCGCCGTGCGCGTGGTCGCAGGTGATCGCCGAGCAGCGGGCGACGTACGCCTGCACGCCGGGCCGCGTTCGGCCCGCCGGCCCGCGCCTCGCGCCGGGCCTCTATCTCGCCGGCGACTACGTCGACGCGGAGTATCCGGCGACGCTGGAAGCCGCGGTGCGCAGCGGCATCGCCGCGGCGCGCGCGCTGGTCGCCGACCGCGGCTGACGGTCAGGCGTCCCAGCGCCAGAACGCGTCGCGCTCGTCCAGCAGGTAGCCGGCGAGCACGCCGCGATGCACCTCGGACGCCCCGTCGACGAGGCGCGCCTGCCGCGCATAGCGGTAGATCCATTCGAGCGCCGTGTCCTTCGAGTAGCCGCGCGCGCCGCAGAGCTGGATGCCGGTGTCGGCGGCCTGGTGCAACGCGTCGGCGACGACGATCTTCGCCATCGAGATCTCCTTCCGCGCAAAATCGCCGGCGTCGAGCTTCACGGCGGCGCGCATCGTCAGCAGCCGCCCGATCTCGATCTGCATTGCCGCGTCGCCGAGGAGGCCGCGCACGCTATCGAGCTCGGCCAGCCTGTGGCCATGGTTCTCGCGCACCGCCACGTAGTCGAGCGCGATCGCGAGCGCGCGCTTCGCGAGGCCCAGCCAGCGCATGCAGTGGGTGAGGCGCGCGGTGCCGAGCCGGATCTGCGTGACCTTGAGCCCATCGCCGACGCCCATCAGCCGCGCGTCGTCCGGGATCGCGAGGCCGTCGAACTCGAGCTCGCAGTGGCCGCCGTGCTCCTCCGGCCCCATGATCGGGATGCGCCGCACGATGCGCCACCCCGGCTGGTCGCGGTCGAACAGGAACGCGGTGAGGCCCTTGCGCGGGTCGTCGCCGGTCTTCGCGACCAGGATGAAATGCTGCGCGACCTCGGCGCCGGTGATGAACCACTTGGCGCCGTGGATGCGCCACACGTCGCCGTCGCGGGTGGCCGTCGTGCGGATCATCGAGGGATCGGAGCCGCCGCCCGGATGCGGCTCGGTCATTGCGAACGCGGATCGCACGCGGCCGTCGACGATCGGCGCAAGCCAGCGCGCGCGCTGCGCCGGGGTCGCCACCTTGGCGAGCACCGTCATGTTGCCGTCGTCCGGCGCCGCGCAGTTGAAGCACACCGGGCCGAAGATCGACGCGTTCATCTCCTCGTAGCAGGCGGCCCGGCCGACGACCGACAGTCCGAGCCCGCCGAGCTCGCGCGGCACCTGCGGCGCCCACAATCCCGCTGCCTTCACTTCCGCGCGCACGCGCTCCAGCACCGGCTGCGCGAGGTTCTCGTGCGCGTCGTAGCTCCCGGGCTGCGTCTCCAGCGGCAGGATGCGATCGCGGACGAACGCGGCGGTTCGCGCGCGCAGCGCCTCGACGTCCGCGGGCAGGGCAAAGTCCATCGTCACTCCTTCTAGAGCCAGGCGAGCGTGTGCCCGCCGTCGACGACCAGCGTGGCGCCGGTGATGTAGCGGCCGGCGTCGGAGGCGAGCAGCAGCAGCGCGCCGTCGAGGTCGTCCGGCCGGCCGAAGCGCCGCATCGGCACGCGCCGGACCATCGTCTCGCCCGCCGGCGAGCGCAGGAAATCGCGGTTGAGGTCGGTCTCGACGTAGCCCGGCGCGAGCGCGTTCACGCGGATCGACAGCGGCGCGAACTCGAGCGCCAGCGCCTCGGTGAGCTTGATGAGGCCAGCCTTGGCGGCGACGTACGCAGGCACTTGCTTGGTGACGCGGAGCCCCAGGACCGACGCGATGTTGACGATCGCGCCGCCCTGCTTCGCCGCGGCGAGCGCCCGCGCGGCGCCGCGCGCGACGCGAAAGGCCCCGGAGAGATTGGTGTCGAGCACACGCTGCCAGGCATCGTCGTCGACCTCCAGCGCCGGCCGCGTCGACGCCACGCCCGCGTTGTTGACGACGATGTCGAGCGGCCCCTGCGCCGCCATCGTCGCCTCGACCGCGGCGGCGTCGCGGATGTCGAGCGCGACGGCGGTGGCGCCGTGCCCGAGCGTGGCGACGAGCGCGTCGAGCTCGGACTTGCGGCGCGCGGCGACGATCACGCGGGCGCCACGGCCCGCCATCAGCGCGGCGAAGTGCCGGCCGAGCCCGCTGGACCCGCCGGTGATGAACGCAACCTTGCCGGCGAGCGCGTCCGCCGCGAACAGCGTCACGGCGCCTCCGGCAGCGCGCGGGCCTGTTCGCGCAGCACGAATTTCTGGATCTTCCCCGTCGCCGTCTTGGGCAACGGTCCGAACACGACGGTGCGCGGCACCTTGAACCGCGCGAGGTGCTCGCGGCACCAGGCGACGATCGACGCCGAATCGACGTCGCGGGCGTCCGGCCGCAGCGTGACGAATGCGCACGGCGTCTCGCCCCAGCGCGCGTCGGGCCGCGCGACGACGGCCGCCTCCATCACCTGCGGATGCCGGTACAGGCATTCCTCCACTTCCAGCGAGGAGATGTTCTCGCCGCCGGAGATGATGATGTCCTTGCTGCGGTCCTTGATCTCGACGTAGCCGTCGGCGTGCCAGACGCCGAGATCGCCCGAGCGGAACCAGCCGCCGGCGAACGCCGCGTCGGTCGCCGCGGGGTTGTCGAGGTACCCCTTCATGATCGTGTTGCCGCGGAGCATCACTTCGCCGATCGTCTCGCCGTCGCGCGGCACCGCGGCACCCGTGGCGGAATCCCCCACCTGCACGCCGGCGAGCGTGGGCATGGCGACGCCCTGGCGTGCCATCCGCAGCGCGCGCTCGGTCAGCGGCAGGTCGCGCCATTCCGGCTGCCATGCGCAGAGCGTCGCCGGTCCGTACGATTCGGTGAGGCCGTACAGGTGGGTGACGCGAAAGCCCATCGCCTCCATCGCCTCGATCACCGCGGACGGCGGCGCGGCGCCGCCGGTGGCGACGTTGACGACATCGCGCGGCCGCACCTTCACGTCGTCCGGCGCGTGGATCAGCAGGTTCAGCACCACCGGCGCGCCGCACAGGTGCGTGACCCCGAAATCGCGGATCGCCGCGAACACGCGCGCGGCCTCGACGCGGCGCAGGCACACGTGCGTGCCGCCGGCCGCCGTCACCGCCCACGGATACGTCCAGCCGTTGCAATGGAACATCGGCAGCGTCCACAGGTAGACGCTCTCGGCGTCGAGCCGGAACGCCAGCGCGTTGCCGAGCGCGTTCAGGTACGCGCCGCGATGGTGATAGACGACGCCCTTCGGATCGCCGGTCGTGCCGGACGTGTAGAGGAGCGACAGCGCATCCCATTCGTCGCGGGCGCCGGGCCACGCGAAGCCGGGATCGCCCTCGGCGAGCAGCGCTTCGTAGGTCAGCGCGCCGAGACGCTCGCCGGCGGGTCCCTGCGGATCATCGATGTCGACGACGAGGAGGTCGCGCGGCCCGAGCGCCAGCGCCGCCTTGATCGCCGGCGCGAACTCGGCGTCGGTGATGAGGACTTTCGCGTCGCCGTGCGCGAGGCAGAAGGCGAGCGTCCGCGGGTCCTGCCGGACGTTCAACGCGTTCAGCACGGCACCCAGCGCGGGGACGGCGAAGTGCGCTTCGAGGAGCGCGGGCACGTTCGGCGCCATCACCGCGACCGTGTCGCCGTGACCGACGCCGCGGCGCGCGAGCGCGGATGCGAGCCGCCGGCAGCGCGCCTCGAGATCCGCGTACGTGTACGCGAGCGCGCCGTGGCGGACGGCGACGCGCCGCGGCCACACGAGCGCGCTCCGCGCCAGAAAATCGACCGGGGACAGCGGCACGTGGTTCGCCGCGTTGCGCAAGAGCGTGTCGCGCATGGGCGGGAGCGCCCGGCCTCAGTGCCGCGTGGCGCCGGTGCGGTTGCGCAACAGCCGGCCCTGCTCGCGGGTCCACTCGCGATCCTTGATGGCGTCGCGCTTGTCGTGCTGCTTCTTGCCCTTGGCGAGGCCGATCGTCAGCTTGATGCGGCCGTTGCGGTAGTGGAGGTCGAGCGGCGTGATCGTATAGCCGGCGCGCTCCACCTTGCCGACCAGGCGGTTGATCTCGTCGCGATGGAGCAGCAGCTTGCGCGTTCGGGTGGCGTCGGCCTGGACGTGCGTCGACGCCGTGGTCAGCGGGCTCACGTGCGCGCCGATCAGCACGATCTCGCCTTTCCGGATCACGACGTACGCTTCCTTCAGGTTCGCCCGGCCGGCACGCACAGCCTTCACCTCCCAGCCTTCGAGCGACAGGCCGGCCTCGAAGCGCTCCTCGATGAAATAGTCGTGCGTGGCCTTGCGGTTCTCGACGATGCTCAATGGTTGCCTTTGCGCTGCGCTGCCGCCTGATGGCTTATTCTAACCATCCCATGCGGCGCGTCACCAAGACCGTGCTCGTGCCGTACGCGGCGAGCGAGATGTTCGACCTCGTCGACCGGGTCGAGGATTACCCCGCTTTCCTGCCGTGGTGCGGGGCTGCGCGCGTGCTCGAGGCGCGGCCGGACGGCAAGGTGGCGCGCATCGACATCGACTTCCATGGCGTGCGCGCGCACTTCACGACCGAGAACGTCAACTCTCCGCCATCGTCCATCGTGATCACGCTGAAGGACGGTCCGTTTCGCAAGCTGCACGGCGAGTGGCGGTTCAAGAGCCTGCGCAAGGACGCGTGCAAGGTGGAGTTCGACCTCTCGTACGAGTTCGCGACCGGCCTCCTGGACGCCGCGATCGGACCGGTCTTCAGCCACATCGCCGACACGTTCGTCGACGCGTTCGTCCGGCGCGCCGAGGCCGTGCACGGGCGGCGCACGTGAGCACCCCCGGTCACGACGGCCTCCGCGTCGTCGTGGCCTACGCCGCGCCCGGCGTCGAAGCGATCGTCGAAGTCGACCTCGATCCGGGCGCCTGCGTCGCCGACGCCGTCGCCGCCTCGGGTCTCGTCGCCCGCCATGGGCTCGACCCCGACCGGCTCGGCTATGCGATATTCGGCCAGCGGGCGGAACCGGCCACGCCGCTGGCCCGCGGCGACCGCGTCGAATTGACCCGGCCGCTGCTGGCCGACCCCAAGGACGCCCGGCGGCGGCGGGCCGCCGCGAGGCCTCCCGCCGGGCGCCGTTGACCCCTTGCCCGACCCGGGCGTGGCGCGCCGGCCCGTTTTACGCCACAATCCGGTGCATGCGAAGGGAGATCGACGCCGGACGTTGGCGGCGGGGCATCGTTGTGCTCTGCGTCGCCACCGCCATTTCCGCCTCGGGCGGCGCCGCCGGGGCCGAACCCTCGAAGCGCTCGTTCGCCCAGGCGGCCCGCGATACGGCCCAGGAAGCGGTGGCCAAGGCCTGGTCCGACGCCCAGGACGTGGCCGGCTTCGCCCTGGGACTGATCGGCGTCAATTACAAATGGGGCGGCGACACGCCGGCGCGCGGCCTCGACTGCAGCGGCCTCGTCCGCTACGTCTTCCAGGAAGTTACGGGCGTCACGCTGCCGCGCACGGCGAAGGAGCTTTCCCGGATCGGCGAGAGCGTGTCGCTGTCCGACCTTCGCGCCGGCGACCTCGTGTTCTTCAACACGCGGCATTTCGCCTTTTCGCACGTCGGCCTGTACCTCGGCGACAACCGGTTCATCCATGCGCCGTCGCGCGGCCGCGAAGTCGAGGTCACGACGATCTCGGCGAATTACTGGCAGAAGCACTTCGACGGCGCCCGGCGACTGGTGGGCGTGCTGCCATCGCTGGTGCCGACCCTCATCCCCGAGGCGCTGGCGTCGCCGCTGCCCCTCGGGATCGCTCCGGAAATGCCGGCGTCGACGCCCCCTGCGGTCGAACCGCACCTCGCTGCAGTACCCGGGGACCTCACCGCGACCGAAGATCCGCGCTGACGACGGTGCTAGGCGGGCACTTCGCCCAGCACGGTACAGCGGCGCACCACCCTTCCGTGCACAGCGGGGTCGTAGGCAGTGGCGCGGTGCATCAGGCAGCGGTTGTCCCAGACGATGAGCTCGCCCGGCGTCCAGCGGTGCTCGTAGGTGAGGTCCGGGTGAATCGCCAGCGCATTCAATTCCTCGATCAGCGCGCGACCTTCGTCGTACGGCATTCCGACGATCGATTCGGCGTGGTCGCCGAGGTACAGGCACCTCCGTCCCGTCTCGGGATGCGTGCGCACGACCGGATGGTCGACCGGCGGCGTCGCGAGGCGCTGGGCGTCGGTCATCGGCTCCTCGCCATGGCGGCGCGTCCGCGAAAAGTCGAGGTTGTGCACGGCACGCAGCGAGGAGACGCGCGCCTTCCAGCCAGCGTCGAGACGCTCATAGGCGCCGTACATGTCGGCGAAGTGAGTTTCGCCCCCGGTGGCCGGCACGACCTCCCCATAGATGATCGTCGCGTGGCCGGTGACGCGCCGCCACGAGCCGTCCGTATGCCACGCCATCGTCCCCTTGTCCGGATGGCGGCCATTCGGCTTGCCTTCCGCATCGAGGTTGGACAGCCGGTAGAGCTCCGGATGGCCGTCGGCGTGATACTGGTTCATCACGTGGATCTGGACCTCGCCGAAGCGCCGCGCGAACGCGACCTGCCGCGCCGGTGGCACATCCTGCGGCGGAAACAGCAGAACCTGGAAGCGCAGGTATGCGCGATAGATCGCCGCGAACGTGGCATCACTCATGTCGTCGGCGAGCGCAATCCCGTCGACGCGCGCACCGAGCGTCGGAGTCAGCGCCGTCAACGCGAGTGTCGGGCCGGGTTCCTTCGTTGGCATCAATCATTCAACCACGAGGTGCAGTGTTGAGCAATGAGTTGAGCAATAAGTCGAGCAACGCCGTCGATGCGCACTGCCATGTGTTCGATCCTGCGCGGTTCCCGTTCGCGGCGCCGCCCGCGTACCAGCCGCCGCCGCACGAGGTCGGCACCGCGCTGCATCTTGCAGCCGTGCACGATGCGCACGGGATCTCGCATGCGCTGCTCGTCAACCCCACAGGTGGCTATGGCTACGACAACGGCTGCATGCTGGCCGCAATCCGCGCGTTTCCCACGCGCTTTCGCGGCATCGCGCGCGTGCCACCCGACGCCGACGCGCGTGCGCTGCGACCGCTGGCGGACGGCGGCGTGGTCGGGCTGCGCCTCGACCTCGTGGCCGACGGCCTCGCCGTCCTGCGGCATCCGGCGCTCGCCCGGCTGTTCGCGCAGGCGCGCGAGCTCGGCTGGCTCCTGCAGGTGCAATGCGAGGGCGACCAGCTGGCGGAGGCCGGGCCGCAACTCCGCGCCGCGCGCCTGCCGCTGGTCTTCGATCACTGCGGCCGGCCCGCGGCCGATCGTGGCCTCGATGCCCCCGGCTTCCGCGCGCTGCTCGAATTCGGGCGCGACGGCCATGCCGTCAAGCTGTCCGGTCCGTTTCGTTTCGCTGCCGCGCCACCGATCTACTTCGCCGCGGAGCCGTTCGTCGCGGCGCTGATCGACGCGTTCACCGTCGACCGTTGCGTCTGGGCGTCCGACTGGCCGTTCATGCGCATTGCGGCGCGCATCGACTACGGTCCCGTGCGCGCGCTGCTCGACCGCTGGCTCCCCGACGAGAACGACCGCCGGCGCGTGCTGTGGGACACGCCGGCGCGGCTGTTCGGGTTCGGCTGAGCGCCGCCTGCCTGCCGCCGCTCAGGGCGGGCAGATGTAACCGGTGCTGCTGGGTGCCTTGAAGCAACCGACGGACTCAGGCAGCAGCTGCTTGGGCAGCCAGAGCACGACCTTCGGAAACGCGACGGTGAACATGATCGTCAGCAGGAACACGATGTAGAGCGGCAGCGACCGCACCACGGCCTTGCCGAAGCCGACACCGACATACTTCGAGGCGACGAGCAGCGACAGCCCATAGGGCGGAGTGATGAGGCCAAAGACGAGCGTCGTGATGATCACCACGCCCATGTGGAGCGAATTGATGTTGCCGACCTCGGCCAGCTTGCGGATGATCGGCATGAAGATGATGATTGCCGGCACGGCGTCGATAAAATCGCCGACGATCACGAACATCGCGACCAGCAGCAGCATGATGATCGTGCCGTCGTTGCCCGCGAACGCCGTGATGTAGCCGGCAACGATATCGGGGCCTCGCAGGAATGCGACCATCCATCCGAACGCCGACGCTCCGGCCACGGCGCCGAGTGGCAGCGAATAGAGGAGCCCGGCGTACATGAAGTCACGCGGCAGCTCCTTGACGTGCCCTCGGTTGAGCGCGGGAATCAGGACGATGAGGATGTAGACGGCGGCGATCATTCCCGCCTCGGTCGGCGTGAACCAGCCGCTCAGGATGCCGCCCATGATGATGACCGGGATGACGAGCGGAAGCGCGGAGCCGCGTGCCGCGACGACGACCTCGGTGAAGGGCGCGCGCTTCTTCATGACACCGGTCGGACCGAAGAAATAGCTGTACACCATCAGGCCGATGCCGATCAGCACGCCCGGTACGACGCCGGCGAGGAACAGTCCGCCGATCGAGACGTCGCCCGTCGCGCCATAGACCACCGCCATGATGCTTGGCGGAATGAGGTTGGCCATCGTCGATGCCGAGGCGATCAGCGCGGCGGTGAACGCTCGATCGTAGCCCTCCTTCGCCATGTCGTGCGCGATCGTCCGGCTCAGCACGGCGACGTCGGCGACCGACGAGCCCGAAATTCCCGCGAAGAACATGCTGAACAGCGTCACCACCTGCGCGAGGCCGCCACGCAGGTGGCCAACGAGCGTCTGGGACAGCCGGATCATGCGCGTCGCCACGTCGGACGACGCCATCAGCTCGCCCACCAGCAGGAAGAACGGCACTGCCAGCAGCGTCTCGGAATCGATGCCGTGGAACAGCTGCCCGACCATCGACTGCATGCTGATCGGCGTGAAGAGCGTGGCGACCAGCACGCCGCCGATCAGCGCGAACGTGACCGGTACCCCCATGTATCCGAACACGAGAAACAACAGGGTCATCAGCAGCAGCACGGCGGGCGCGCTCACAGCAGCGTCTCCCGGATCTCGTCGCGGTCCTCGGGACCTTCGAAGCCGTTCTTCCAGCCGTTGACGAGCTGCTCGATCGTGAACAGCGCGACCAGCACGCCGGCGGCCGGGACGATCGCTGTGTAGACGGTCAACGGAATCAGCGACGGCATGCGGAAGCTGCCGAGGTCCAGGAGGGCGTTCTTCCAGCCGAACCACACCAGCGCCACCGCCACGACCAACACGATCAGGCGGTTCACGATCTCGATCGCGCTCCGGGGCGCGCCCGTCATTCGCTTCGTGATTTCGGTCAGGTAGAAGTGATCGTTGCGGCGCGTCGCCGCCGCCATGCCGACGAATACTCCCCACGCGAAAAACGCTGTGGTGACCTGCTGCAGCCACAGCCAGGGCACGCCGAGCGTGCGGGTCACGACGTCGAGCAGCGCCGACAGCGTGAACATCGCGATGCAGACTCCGCACAGCACCATCAGGACGGCCTCGACCTTGTCGAGCGCTTTCCATTTGAGCTGGCGATGACGCTGCAGGACCAGCGCCCTGAAATCGGCCATTGCGTGCTTCCTCGCGTTGAGACGGGCACGGACGCGCGCGGCGCCGGCGGTCGCGTTGCGCGGACCGCCCGGCCCCGCGGCAGCGCTACTTGACGTCGCGGACGAGCTTGAGAAGCTTCACCGCGTGCGGGCCGAGCTCGGTGGCGAGCTGGTCCTGGACAGGCGCCGCCGCCTTCATGAAGCCCGTCTTGTCCACGCCGTCGACCACCTTGACGCCCAACGCCTTCAGCTTCTCGGCGGAGTCCTTCTCGAGCTTCAGCGCCAGCATCGGCTCGGTCCTGGCAACCTCGTCGGCGGCGGCCTGCACCCATTTCTGCTCTTCGGGCGTGAGGCTGTTCCAGGTCTTGTCGCTGACCCACAGGCAGTTGTTGTTCGCCTCGTGCTCGGTCATCGACAGGATCGGCGCGACTTCGTAGTGCTTGTTGGCGAGGTAGACGTTGACGCCGTTCTCCGCGACGTTGACGACGCCCGTCTGCAGCGACGTGTAGACGTCGCCGAACGGCATGTGAACCGTCTGCGCGCCATACGCCGGGAACAGCGTGTCCTCGGTCTTGGTCGCCTGCACGCGCACTTTCTGGCCCTTGACGTCCTCGATCGACTTGACTTCCTTCTTGCTGTACATGTTGCGCATGCCCATCGTGAGGAGCCCGAGGACCTGCGCGCCCTGAACCGAGTCCTTGACCATTGCGCGGAACTCCGCCGCGATCGCCGGGTCGGCGAGCGCCTTCGCGAGGTGCGCCTGGTCGCGAAAGATGAAGTGCAGCGAGAACACTCCGGCCTGCGGCGCGACCGTCGATGCGTTCGCCGTCGACGTGATCACGAAGTCGATGTCGCCCGCGCGCATCTTTTGCAGCATCTGCGGCTCCTGGCCGAGTTGCGCGCCCGGAAACTGGTTGATGCTCATCTTGCCGCCGGAGAGCTCCTTGAGCTTGGCGTCGAAGATGTTGGCGGCGATGCCGTAGGCGGTGGTGTTTGGCTGGTCGTACGCAAAGCTGAACTGGCGCGTCTGCGCGAGCGCGGTGGTTGCCGATGCGGCGGCGACGCAGACGACGAGCGCACGCAATACCCTGGTGCTGATGCGTTGGAGCATGGTCACCCTCCCTGTTGACTTCGGCGTACCGCCTTTGGCGCCGGCTCGAAGCGGCCCCGGCCTTGTTCGACGTTGATCTTGCGGGGCCTCAGGATGATAGGGGAATTCGAAGCGGAATGGCCGGAATCGAAGCGTCCGGGAGCGGAAGAAAGCCGATCGCGGCGCCGGAATCACAGCGGCGCGCGTGCGCCGAAGGTCTCGGGCAGCATGAAGTCGAAGTCGCAGCCTCGGTCGGCCTGCGTGACGTGGGCGACGTAGAGACGCCGGTAGCCTGACGGCGCGGACGGCGCCGGTGCGTGCTTGACGGTCTCGCTGCGGCGCACAAGCTCCTCCGGCGCCACGCAGAGCTCCAGCGAGCGCGCCGGCGTGTCGAGCCTGATCATGTCGCCGTCGCGAACCAGCGAGAGCGGACCGCCGCGCGCGGCCTCCGGCGTCACGTGCAGCACGACGGTGCCGAACGCCGTCCCGCTCATCCGCGCGTCGGAGATCCGCACCATGTCCTTGACGCCGCGTTGCGCCAGCTTGCGCGGAATCGGCAGGTAGCCCGCTTCGGGCATGCCCGGCGCGCCGACGGGGCCAGCGTTGCGCAGCACCAGCACGTCGTCGGCGGTAACGTCGAGGTCCGGTGAATCGATGCGGGCGGCGAGGTCGGCGAGCGAATCGAACACTACCGCCCTGCCCGTGTGCGTCAGCAGCACGGGCGTCGCCGACGCGTGCTTGATGAGCGCGCCGCCGGGCGCGAGATTGCCCCGCAGCACGGCGAGGCCGCCGCTGGCGAAGACGGGATTGGCGAATGGCCGCACCACGGTCTGCCCGGCCACGATCTCGCCCTCCGCGATCACCTCGCCCAGCGTTCGACCCGACACCGTGGGGGCGTCGAGGTGCAGAAGCGGCGCCAGCTCGCGCAGCACTGCGGACAGCCCGCCCGCCTCATGGAGATGCTCCATGTAGTGCTGGCCGGAAGGCTTCAGGTCGACGAGCACCGGCACGTCGCGGCCGATCGCGTCGAAGCGGTCGAGGTCGACGGCGATGCCCGCGCGCGCGGCGATGGCCGTCAGATGAATGAGCGCGTTGGTCGAGCCGCCGATCGCGTGCAGGACGACCAGCGCGTTGGTCACCGACGCCGGCGTGATCACCGCCGAGGGCTTGATGGGTGCCGTCGCCAGCGCCGCGGCGCGCGCGCCGGACGCCTCGGCGAGGCGCAGGCGCTCCGCATGCACGGCGGGAATCGTCGCAGCGCCGGGCAGGCTCGCGCCCATCGTCTCGGCGATGCACGCCATCGTGCTCGCGGTGCCCATCACCATGCAGGTGCCCGCGGTGGGCGCCAGGCGCTCGTTGACGGCGTCGATCTCCGTCGCGTCGATCTCGCCGGCGCGAAACCGCGCCCACCAGCGGCGGCAATCGGTGCAGGCGCCGAGCCGCTCGCCGCCATGCGTGCGCGTGAGCATCGGCCCGGTCGGCACGACCACGGCAGGCACGTCCGCCGACACCATCGCCATCATCTGCGCGGGGATCGTCTTGTCGCAGCCGCCGATCAGCACGACGGCGTCCACCGGCTGCGCCCGGATCATCTCCTCGGTGTCGAGCGCCATCAGGTTGCGCAGGTACATGCTCGTCGGCCACGCGAACGACTCGTGGATGGAGATCGTCGGGAATTCCATCGGCAGCGCGCCGGCCAGCATCACGCCGCGCTTCACGGCGGCGACGAGCTGCGGCACCGTCGCGTGGCACGGGTTGAAGTCGCTGTACGTGTTGGCGATGCCGACGATCGGACGGCCGAGCGCGTCGTCCGAGTACCCCATCGCCTTGATGAAGGCCTTGCGCAGGAACAGCGAGAACGCCGCGTCGCCGTACTGCGCGAGGCCGCGGCGCATGCCGGTCGCCATCGCGCCCCGCGCTAGTCCTTGGCGCCGGCGCGGCGCAGCACGGCGGCCATGGCCGCCTCGTTGCCGCGCTTCGCCCAGTCGAGCGCCGAGACGTTGTTCTCGTTGCGGTGGTTGACGTCGGCGCCGCGCTTCACGAGCAGATCCACCGTGGAGCCCTTGCCCTCGCGCGCCGCCATCATCAGCGCCGTGGTGCCGTTCGCCGATTCGGCGTTGACGTTGGCGCCCTGGTCGAGGAGGAAGGCGACGATGGCGTCGTGCCCGCCGGTCGCCGCGTAGATCAGCGGCGTCCAGCCCTTGTAGTCGAGCTCGGCGCCCTTGGCGCGGAGCTTTTTCACGATGTCGAGCTGGCCGGCGAGCGCCGCGCCCATCAGCGGCGTGTCGCCGTAGCGCGTGCGGGCGTCGACCTTGACCTTGGTCGCGAGCAGGACGTCGACGGTGGCGGCGTTGCCCGCGCGCGCGGCGATGTAGAGGATGGGGTCGCCGTTGGGGTCGACCGAATTCGGATCGACGCCGCGGCCGATCAGGCTCTTCACGGTGTCGGCGCGATCGTTGACGACGGCGACGATCAGGTCGTCGTAGAGCTGCTGCGCGCTTGCGAGCGGCGACGTGACGACGGCGGCCAGCGCGAGGGCGGCGGTGCGAAGGAGCGTGCGGCGATCAATGGACATGGGGTTCGATCCGGAAGAGGCGGAAGAAATTCTGCGACGTGGCGGCGGCGATCGTCTCGACGGGCACGTCGCGCAGCCGGGCGATCTCGGCGGCGACGTGCGGCACGTACGCAGGCTGGTTGGTCTTGCCCCGGTACGGCACCGGCGCGAGATACGGGCTGTCGGTCTCGATCAGCATGCGGTCGAGCGGCACGCGGCGCGCGACGTCCTTCAGCGCCGTCGCGTTCTTGAACGTGACAATGCCGGAGAACGAGATGTGGAAGCCCTGCTCGAGCGCGGCCGCGGCCACCTCCCACGTCTCGGTGAAGCAGTGCATGACCCCTCCCGCCTCGCCCGCGCGCTCCTCGCGCATGATCGACAGGGTGTCGGCGGCGGCGGCGCGCGTGTGGATGACGAGCGGCCGGCCGGCTTCGCGGGCGGCGCGGATGTGCGTGCGAAAGCGCTCGCGCTGCCAGCCGAGGTCGCCCTCGAGCCGGTAGTAGTCGAGGCCGGTCTCGCCGATCGCGACGATCTTGGGCTCGCGCGTCTTCGCGACGAGCATGCCGACGGTGGGCTCCGGGGTGTCGGCGTAGTCGGGATGGACGCCGACGCTCGCGTACAGGTTGGCATGGCCGGCGGCGAGGGCATGCACGTCGGGCCACGCGCCCATCTCGACCGCGATGCACAGCGCATGCGTGACCTGGCTCGCGCGCATCGCGTCGAGCAGCCGCGGCAGCTCCGCGCGGAGCTCCGGAAAATCGAGATGGCAGTGGGAATCGACGAACATGGCGCGCCGTCGGCGAAGGCGGCCGCGTTTCGGAACCGCTTGCTGTCGCCTGTTACCTGACGTTCCGCTCCCTGGACGCTACATCGTGTGCGTCGCGCGCGTCGACGCGAGCGACTCGCCCAGGATGCGCTCGATCGTCGCCTTGGCGTTGGCGCCCGTCTCGTCCTGCGTGAACTGGACGCCGATGCCCTGCGTTCGGTTGCCCTGGACGCCTTCCGGGGTGATCCAGACGACCTTGCCCTGGACGGCGATCCGGTTCGGATCGTCCATCAGCGATAGCAGCATGAACACTTCCTCGCCGAGCGCGTACGGCCGGGACGTCGGAATGAAGATGCCGCCGCCGCGCAGGAACGGCATGTACGCCGCGTACAGCGCGGCCCGCTCGCGGATGTTGAGGGAGAGCACGCCGGGACGCGCACCGCCGGCGGTTGGGACGATCTTGTCGGCCATGGTCAGCGGAACAGGCTCCGGTAATCGGTGAGCAGCGACGCCGCCACGAGGCGCGGCTGCAACGGGTGCGCGACGAGGCCGCGTTGCCGCAACAGCGCCCGATGATAGCGAAACAGCGGCACGGGCGCCACCGCTGCCGCGAGGCGCGCGAGCGCCGCCGCGTGATCGGCGTTGCGCCGGGGGGCCACGCCGGCGCGAACGAGCGCCAGGTCGCCGCACCACGCGATGAGCCAGTCGATCAGCGTGGCGATGCGGTCGCGCCGCTCCTCCCGCGGCGCCGCGTCGATGCGCGCCGCGAGCATTGCGGGCTCGAGCGCGGCGGGCGCCGCCAGCGCCGCCAGCCACACCGCGCGCTCGGCCTGATAGCCGCGATCGGCGAGCGCATGCGCGGCAAGGGGCGCGCCGCCGGCCTGGGCGAGCAGTTCCGCCGCGTTCGCGACCCCCTGCGCCGCGAGCCATTGCGTCGCCGCAGCGGCATCCGGCCGCGGGGCCACGAGTCGCCGGCAGCGGCTGCGCAGCGTCGCGGGGATGCGGCCGGGCGCTGCGGTGACGAGGATCAGGTACGTCGAGGGCGGCGGCTCCTCAAGCGTCTTCAGCAGCGCGTTGGCGGCCGCAGCGTTCATCCGCTCGGCCGGCACGATCACCGCGACCTTGGCGATGCGGCGATGACTGGTGAGCTGCGCCCAATCGATCAGCGCCCGGATGCGATCGACGGCGATCCATTCGACCGCCTTCGCCTCGCCGCCGTCGTCGTCGAGCTCGATCGGCTCGACGACGCGCAGGTCGGGATGCTGGCCCGCCGCGACGTACCGGCACCCGGGACAAGCGCCGCACGCGCCGCCTCCCGCGAGCGGTGTCTCGCACAGGAGCGCGCGCGCGAATTCGAGCGCCAGCGCCCGCTTCCCGATGCCGGCGGCGCCGGCCACGAGCAGCGCATGGGGCCAGCGGGCGCGATCGGCGAACATCGTCGCGGCGGCGTCGCGCTGCCACGGGTAGAGGCCCGGCCACGGCGCGCGCGCGGCGCCCGCGGCCCCGCCTTCGCTCGCCGCTTCCGCGTCCGTCGTCATGCGGCCGCCACGATGCCCTCGAGCTCCGCCCGGACCGCCGCCAACGGGCGTGTCGCGTCGATGACGCGAAAGCGCGCGGGCTCGGCGCGCGCGCGGTCGAGGTAAACGGCGCGCACGCGCTCGAAGAACGCGCGGGCCTCACGCTCGAACTTGTCGAGCGGGCGGCCGGCGCCCGCCGCGCGCTCGAGCCGTTGCCGCGAGACCTCGGGCGGCACGTCGAACAGGAGCGTGAGGTCGGGATTGCAGTCGCCGTGCACGTGCCGCGCCAGCGCGTCGATGAACCGGGGATCGACGCCGTGGCCGCCGCCCTGGTACGCGAACGTGGCGTCGGTGAAGCGATCGCACAGCACCCAGTCGCCACGCGCGAGCGCCGGCGCGATCACCGTCGTCACATGCTCCCGCCGCGCCGCGAACATCAGCAGCGCCTCCGCCTCGTGCGTCATCGGCGCGTTCAGCAACAGCCCGCGAAGCGTCTCGCCGAGCGCCGTGCCGCCGGGCTCGCGCGTGCGCACGACGCGATGGCCGCGCGCCTCGAGCGCAGCGGCGAGCCAGGGGAGATGCGTGCTCTTGCCGGCGCCGTCGACGCCTTCGAGCGAGATGAAGCGGCCACGAGGCGCTGCTGCGGTCACGGGGTTGTCCGGAGGTGCGGCGGGCGGGCGGTGCGGGCGAGCCGGGCGACTCGCGCCTGCATCAGTGCCCGCCCCGCTGGTATTTTGACACGGCGCGATTGTGCTCGGCGAGGCTCGGCGAGAACTCCGACGTGCCGTCGCCGCGCGCGACGAAGTAGAGGAACGCCGTCGCCGGCGGACGCGTCGCGGCGTCGAGCGACGCCTGCGACGGCAGCGCGATCGGCGTCGGCGGCAGGCCATCGCGCGTGTACGTGTTCCACGGCGTGTCGGCGTCGAGGTCGCGCTTGCGCAGATTGCCGTCGAACCTGTCGCCGATGCCGTAGATCACCGTGGGATCGGTCTGCAGGCGCATGCCGCGCTTCAGCCGGTTCACGAACACCGAGGCGATCAGCGGGCGGTCGGCGGCCCGCCCCGTCTCCTTCTCGACGATCGACGCGAGGATGAGCGCCTCGTACGGCGTCGCGAGCGGCAGGTCCGGCGCACGGCGGTCCCACGCCGCGGCGAGGCGCTCTACCATCGCGGCACGGGCGCGCTTCAGCAGCGCCGCGTCGGTGCTGCCCTTAGCGAGGAAATACGTGTCGGGAAAGAAGAGGCCTTCGGCGCTCGCCTCGGCGATGCCGAGCTTCGCGAGCGCCTCGGCGTCCGGCAGGTCGACGACGGTGCGCCTGATGTCCGCGTCGTCGCGCAGCGCGCGCTTCACGTCGGCGAACGTCGCGCCCTCGACCAGCGTGATCGCCGTCTGCGTGACGTCGCCCTGCGTCAGCTTCGCCAGCAGGTCGGGCAGCGTGACGCCCGTCTCGAGCTCGTAGCTGCCCGCCTTGATCGCGCGGTCGACGCCGCGGTAGCGCGCGAGCGCGACCAGCGCGAGCGGATGCGGCAGCACGCCGCGGCTCGCGAGGTCGCGCGCGACCGCCGACAGCGAGGCACCCGTCCTCACCTCGAGATCGAACGGCGTCGCCGGAAGCGCGAGCGGCGTGCGATACCAGGAATAGGCGAGCGCCGCCGCGCCGACGACGGCGGCCGCGACGAGCAGCAGGAGAAGACGAAGGATTCGCATGCGACGGCGGATTATAATGAGTCGATGCGAATCGCCGCCGCCCGCGCCCGCGGATTCACGCTGATCGAGATCATGGTGGTCATCGTGATCCTCGGCGTGCTGGCCGCGCTCGTCGTGCCGCGTGTGCTCGACCGCCCCGACGAAGCCCGCGGCGTCGCCGCGAAGAGCGACCTCGCCACCATCGTCCAGGCGCTGAAGCTCTACCGGCTCGACAATCAGCGCTATCCCACCACGGACCAGGGCCTCAACGCGCTCGTCGCCCGGCCCGAGCAGGCGCCGGTGCCGCCCAACTGGAAGCCCGGCGGGTATCTGGAGCGGCTGCCGAAGGATCCCTGGGGACGCCCTTATCAATATCTCAATCCCGGCCTGAAGGGCGACGTCGACGTCTACAGCTTCGGTGCGGACGGCCAGCCCGGCGGCACGGGCATCGACGCCGACATCGGCTCGTGGGACCTCTGACCGCGCGGCGCGGAACGCAGCGAGCCCGGCCGCCGCGCGGCTTCACGCTGGTCGAAATCCTGGTGGTGCTGGTGATCCTGGCGCTCGCCGGCGGCCTTGCCGCGGTGGCGCTCGCTCCCGACGAGCGCGGCACCACGCTGCGCGAGGCGCGGCGCTTCGCCGGCGCCGTCGAATACGCGGCGGCGCGCGCGCAGGCGCGCGGCGAGACGCTCGGCGTGAGCGCCAGCGGCTCGACGCTGCAGTTCTGGCGCCGCGACGACGCCGACCAGCGCTGGCGCCCCGTGGCGGACGACGTCCTCGCGCCGCATGCACTGCCCGCGCCGCTCGTCGCGGCCGCGGTGGCGTACGCCGGCCAGCGCGTGGCGACCGACGTCATCGTTCCGCTTCGCGCCAGCGGCCGCAACGAGCCGTTTACCTTCGTCATCGGCACGTCGGCGTGGCGTGTGGTGCTGGGGGCCGACCCGCTGACGCGCGTAACGCTCGCCGGACCCACGGCGGTCGCGCCGTGACCGCGCCGCGGCGAGGCGGCAACGGCTTCACGCTGGTCGAAGTGCTCGTCGCGCTCGCCATCGTGGCGGTCGCGCTGGCCGCGGGCATGCGCGCCCTCGCGCAATCGGCGGACGGCGCGTCGACGCTGAAGGCGCGCACGCTCGCGCTGTGGGTCGCGCAGAACCGGCTCGCCAACGCGCAGCTCGCGAATCCCGCGCCGTCGTCCGGCACGTTCGAAGGCGACGCCGTCGAGGCCGGCCTGCGCTTTCGCTATCGAGAGACGGTCACCGCCACGCCGAACAGCGCGTTTCGCCGCATCGACATCGCCGTCGCGCTGCCCGAGCAGCCCGACTACGCGCTGGCCCGCCTCGTGGGCTACCTGGGAAGCGTGCGCCGGTGACCCGCGCGCCGTCGCGTGACCGCCGTCGCGGCTTCACGCTGGTCGAGGTGCTCGTCGCGCTCGTGATCCTCGCGGTCGTCGCGCTGCTCGCCTATCGCGCCACGGCCGCGATGACGGACGGCGAAGCGCGCCTCGCCGCCGAGAGCGAACGCTGGCGCACGCTCGACCGCTTTTTCGCGCGCTTCGAGGGCGACCTGCGCGAGGCGGTGCCGCGGCCGTCCCGCCGAAGCGCCGGCAGCGAGCCCGCGTGGCTCGCGCAACCCGGTGACAGCGATGGCAACAGCGCGCTGGCCTTCACGCGCGCCGGGCCGGAGTTCGTCGTGGAGCCCGGCATCGCGGGCCAGCGGATCGGCTACCGCCAGCGCGGTGGCAACGTCGAGGTCGTCTACTGGCCCGCGCTCGACAATCCGGACGACGCGCCGGTCGCGGCGTACGCGCTGGTCGGCGGCGTGCGCCACTTTCGCGTGCGCGTCCAAGGCGCCGGCAACGGCTGGCTCACCGCGTGGCCGGTGACCGGCGACAGCCCGCTGCCGCGCGCGGTCGACGTCGTGCTGGAGCTCGACGACGGCACCACCGTCGAGCGCGTGATCGCGCTGCGATGAGCGCCGCCAATCGCGCCCGCGGCGCGGCGCTCATCCTCGCGATGCTGATCGCGGCGCTCGCCGCGACCGTCGCGGTGACGCTCGCCGCCGGACAGCAGCAGTGGCTCGCCGGCGTCGCGCTGCGCAGCGAGCAGGTGCAGGCGCAGGCGCTCGCCCAGGCCGGCGTGCAGTGGGCGCGGCAGATCATGTTCGAGGACGTGGCGCTTGGCCCCGTCGATCATCTCGGCGAGCCGTGGGCGCTGACGCTGCCGGCGACGCCCATCGAGAACGGCTCGATCCAGGGCCGCATCGTCGACGCGCAGGGGCTGCTCAACCTCAACGACCTCGGGCACGACACGGCGGCCGGCACGCTGGCGCGCGCGCGCTTCACGCGCCTCTTCGCGCGACTCGGCGTGCCGGCGTCGGCGCTGGACGTCATCGCCGATTGGGTCGACGCCGATGGCGCCGCGCGTCCCGGCGGCGCCGAGGACGCGTGGTATCGCGCGCAGCCGTCGGCGTCGCTCGCCGCGAACGCCCCGATCGTCCGCGTGGCCGAGCTCGCGGCGCTGCGCAACTTCACGCCGCAAGCCGCGGACGCGCTCGCGCCGTTCGTGGCCGCGCTGCCGCCGGAGACGAAGCTCAACGTCAACACGGCGCCGCCCGAAGTGCTGGCGGCGGCGATCGCCGGCCTCGACGCCGCCGGCGTGGCGAGGCTCGTCGCGCTCCGGCGCGAGCAGCCCTTCGTCAACATTTCCGATCTGCGCGGCCGTCTTCCCGCGGGCGCCACGCTCGACAACGAAGCCGCGTTCTCCACCGGCAGCGACTATTTCCTGGTCACCGTCGTCGCGCGGCAGGGCGCATCGCTGGCGCAGGCGCGGGCGCTGCTGAAGCGCGGCACGGGAAGCTGGCCGCAAGTGGTCTGGCAGACGCTCGAATGAGCCGCGCGGCGCGGCCGGGCCCGCCGCGAAGGTAGACTACCGAGCGATGACTGTCCTCCGGGTTCTGCTGTCGGCGCCGCCCGCCGCGAATCGCGCGGAGGCATGGGCGCGCTCGGACGATGGCGGCCGTGTCGTCGAGCGCGGCGTCGACACCCCGGACCGCTGGCCGGCCGCGTCGCGGCGCGAGGCGGTGCTCGCCGCCGGCCTCGTGCGCGTGATCGCGCTCGCGCTGCCGCCGATGTCGCCGGCGCGTCTCGCGAGCGCCGCGGCCTACGCGCTGGAGGACCGGCTCGCCGCCACCGGCGCGGCGGCGGCGATCGGCGTGTCCGCGCCCCGCGCCGACGGCTCCGTCCTGGCGGCCGTGACCGCGCAGGCCACGCTCGACGCGGTCGCCGCGCACGCGCCGCGCTTCGCGCGCATCGTCGCCGAGCCCGCGCTGGCGCCCGTCAGCAGCGGCTGGACGTGGTGCGCGAGCGGCGCCTCGGGCGGCTTCGTGCGCACCGCCGACGGCAGCGCGTTCGCCGTAGGCGCCGCGCCGGCCGGCGGCGTGCTGCCCCCGGAGCTCGTCGCCGCGCTGGCGCAGGCGCCGCGCGGCGGCGGCGCGCCGGCGAGCGTCGTCGTGACGCAACCATGCACCGACGCGCTGCTCGCGCAATGGCGCGCGAGCACGGGCGTCGCGTTCGAGCGCGGCGAGCCGTGGCGCTGGGACGACGCGCCCGAATCGGCGTACGCCGCCGCGCCCGATCTGCTGCGCGCGCCGGAGATCGCTGCGCCCGCCCGCGGCGCCGCGTTGCGCCTGTGGAAACCGGCGGCGGCGATCGCGCTGGCCGCGGTCGCGTTGCACGTCGTCGCCACGATCGCGCAGTGGTCGTGGCTTCGCATCGACGCGTGGCGAAGCGGCGAGCGCATCGTCGCGCTGGCGCAAGGCGCGGGCGTCGCCGATGCGGCCACACCCGACGCCGCACTGCGCGCGCTCGCGCGCCGCGACGCGGAGCTTCGCCATCGTGCCGGGTTGGCCGCGGCAAGCGACGCCGTGCCGCTGCTGGCGCGCGCCGCGCCCGCGCTCGCGGCACTGCCGGCGGCCGCCGTGAAGTCGGCGACGTTCGCCGATGGCGCATGGACGTTCGAGCTCGCCACGCTCGACGACGCGGCGCGCGCCGCGCTCGACCGGCGCATGCAGGACAACGGCCTGACCGCGCTGCAGGCGCGCACCGCCGCGGGCGCGCGCATGCGCGTCACGCCGGCGCCATGAGCGCGACCCTCGCGCGCCGGATGGCGCCCCGGCCATTGCAGGACGCGTGGGAGCGCGCGGCGCCGCGGGAGCGGATCGCGGTCGCCGCCGCCGCCATCGTCGTCGGTGCCGCGCTGGTGTGGGCGCTCGTCTGGCTGCCGCTGACCCGCGACCTCGCGCGGCTCGTCCTGCAGCAGCCGAAGGACACCGCCACGCTCGTCGCGGCGCAGGCGCTCGCCGACGACGTCGCAACCCTGGCGCGCGCCACCGCCGCGGCACCCGCAGGCGATCTCCGAGGCGCGCTCGACCGCCTGCTGAACGAGCGCGGCTTGCGCGGTCCGGGCGTCTCTCTCGACGCGCAGGACGACCGCGTGCGCGTCGTGCTGCCCGCCGTCGCGTTCCCCGCGCTCGTCGCCGCCCTCGACGCAGCGCGCCGGAGCGCCGGCGCGTGGGTGGCCGAAGCCACGGTGACGCCGCGCGTCGAGCCCGGCACCGTCCGCGCGGAAATCGTTTTCGCGCGCTGACGTGAGAAGCGCCGCGTGCGGCTGAGGTTCGCCCTTCCCGTCGGCGTGCTGCTGCTGCTGATCGCCGTCGCGGCGCTCGCGCCGGCGCGCCTCGCGGATGCGCAGCTCGCGCGCGCAACGGAGGGCCGCCTGCGCCTCGCCGACACCGCCGGCACCGTGTGGCGCGGCCAGGGCATCGTCACCGACGCGCGCGGCGCCCTGCGGCTGCCGGTGTCGTGGCAGCTGTCGCCGCTGGCGCTCATGTCCGGCAGGGCCGCGCTCGACGTGAGCCCGCAAGGCGAGATCGTCGCCTCCGGCGACAGCGTCGCATTGCGCAACCTCCGTCTCGAGGCGCCGGCGCGTGCGCTCGACGCGCTGGCCGCGCGCGGGATCGCGCCGGCGTTCGGCGGCGACCTGCGTCTCGACGCCGCGGCGTTTCGCTACGACGGCCGGGGCGGCGACGGCGCCGTCGATTTGCGGTGGGACCGCGCGCGCGTCGCGTTCAACGGTGCCGTCGTCGATCTCGGCACCATCGTTGCGCGGGTGACGCCGCGCGGCGCCGATCTGACCGCCACGTTCACCGGCACCGGCGGCGCGCTGCGGTCGGCCGGCGACGTCGTGCTCGGCAACGGCGAATTCGGCATCACGGCCACGCTCACGCCTGCCGGACCGCTGCCGCCCGAGCTCATGCTCCTGATGGGCGCCCTGGGCCGCGCCGACGCGAGCGGCGCGATCCGCGTCGCATGGCGCGGCGCGCTGCGATGACCTCCGCGGCCGCGCGCGTCCCGGGGGTGGACGCGCTGCGGGCGCTCGCGCTCGTCGCGATGATCGGCTATCACTTCGCGTTCGACCTCCGCTACTACGGCGTCATCCGCACGGACTTCGAGCACGACCCGGTGTGCATCGCCGTTCGCACGGCGATCCTGTCGTCGTTCCTGCTGCTGGCAGGCGTGAGCCTCGTTCTCGCCGATCGCGCGGCGGTCGCGCCGGCGCGGTTCTGGCGCCACGTCGCCACCATCGCCGCCTGTGCGCTGCTCGTGAGCGTCGGCAGCTACGCCGTATTTCCGACGACGTTCATCTGGTTCGGCGTGCTGCACGCGATCGCCGTCGCGCTCGTCCTGGCGCGTCCGTGCGTGCGGCGGCCGGCGCTCGCCGCCGCGATCGGCGTCGCCGTGATCGTCGCGGGCCTCACGTACAGCCACGCGGCGTTCGACCGCTACGCGCTCGGCTGGATCGGCTTCATGACCGCGAAGCCCTACACCGAGGACTACGTGCCGCTGTTCCCGTGGATGGGCGTCGTGTTCCTGGGCGTCACGCTCGGCCACGCGCTGGCGCGGGTCGGCTTCGCCCCGCTCGCGCCGCTCGGCGGCGCCCCGCGATGGCTCACCGCCCCCGGCCGCCACACGCTGCTGATCTACATGGTCCACCAGCCGCTGCTGATGGGCGCGCTCTGGCTGGCGCTGCGGCGCTAGCGACGCCGCATGCGCCGCTTCACCGCGCTGTACATGGCGCTCGACGCGACGACGGGCACGCGCGACAAGGTCGCGGCGCTTGCGGCGTATTTCCGCGCGGCGCCCCCGCACGACGCGGCGTGGGCGGCCTACTTCCTGACCGGACGCAAGCTGAAGCGCCTCGTGAGCAGCCGCGACCTGCGCGAGGCGGCGATCGCCGCCTCGGGCGTTCCGCCGTGGCTGTTCGAGGTCTCGTACGAAGCGGTCGGCGACCTCGCCGAGACGATCGCGCTGCTGCTGCCGCCCCCGGACGCGCGCGACGACGCGCCGCTCGCGGCGTGGATCGATGACGTGCTCGCGCCGCTCGCGGGCCTGCCGTCCGCGGACGTGCAGCGCCGCTTGCGCGACGCCTGGCGACGGCAGGACCGCGACGAGCGGTTCGTGTTCGGCAAGCTCATCACCGGCGCCTTTCGCGTCGGCACCGCCCGCGCGCTGGTGCATCGCGCGCTGGCGGAGGTGACGGGCGTGCCCGTCGCCGACATCGCCCATCGGCTGATCGGCGAATGGACGCCCTCCGCGACGTTCTGGGACTCGATTCGCGCGCCGGTCGACGCCGCCGCGGGGCATCGTCCGTACCCGTTCTTCCTCGCCCACGCGCTCGATGGCGACCCTGCCGTGCTGGGCCGCCCGGACGAGTATCTGGTCGAGTGGAAATGGGATGGCATCCGCGCGCAGGTCGTCCGCCGCGACGACGGCGTCACGCTCTGGTCGCGGGGCGAGGATCTCGTCGGCGGCGCTTTCCCCGAGCTCGTCGCGGCGGCGCAGGCGCTGCCGCCCGGCACGGTGATCGACGGCGAGATCCTCGCCTGGCAGCCGGCCGAGGAGGCGCCGCTGCCGTTCGCGCGCCTGCAGCAGCGGCTGAACCGCAAAGCGCCCGGCGGCAAGCTGCTGCGTGAGACGCCCGTCGTGCTGCTCGCGTTCGACCTCCTCGAGCGCGACGGCGCGGATCTTCGCGCGCTGCCGCTCGATGCGCGCCGCGACGGCCTCGCCGCGCTCGTCGCGGGCCTCGACGGCTTTCGCCTGTCGCCGGCGCTCGCAGCGCCGGACTGGGAGGCGCTCGCCGTGCTGAGGGACGAGGCGCGGGCGACGCGCGCGGAGGGGCTGATGCTGAAGCGCCGCGACGCGCCGTACGGCGTGGGCCGCGTGCGCGGACCCTGGTGGAAATGGAAGGTGGCGCCCCACACGATCGACGCCGTGCTGGTGTATGCGCAGGCCGGGCACGGCCGGCGCGCGGCGCTCTACACGGACTACACGTTCGCGCTGTGGCGCGACGGCGAGCTGGTGCCCTTCGCCAAGGCGTATTCGGGCCTCACCGACGCGGAGATCCGCGCCGTGGACGCATGGGTGCGGGCCCACACGCTGGAGCGGTTCGGTCCGGTCCGCCGCGTCGCACCCGAGCTCGTGTTCGAGCTGGCGTTCGAGGCCATCCAGGCGTCGCCGCGGCACAAGAGCGGCATCGCCGTCCGCTTTCCGCGCATCCTGCGCTGGCGCCGCGACAAGCCGGCTTCCGAAGCGGATACCCTCGCGAGCCTGGTCGGTCAGGCGTCGGCCTGACGGGGCGCGCAGGCCGGCGCGAGCGGGCTCGACGGGCCCTTATAATCCGCCGTCGTCATCGACGAAGGGAGTGTCGTCGTGCTGATCGATCGTATTCCCGCCGCGCGCCGGATCGACCTCGGCAAGCGGGCGGGCGTCACCGCCGGCGTGCTGGGCGTGCTGTGCGTGCTCGCCGAGCTCTGCTTCATGTTCCCCCACATCCTGGTGTCGAACGACATGCGGCCCATGTACGCCGAGCATATCGGCGTCTTTCGCCGCGTGCTGCAGGTGGCGATCGTCGCCACGTTCCTGCTGGGCGCCGTCTCGATCTCGTTCATCCGCAGCAAGACGTTCGGCGCCATGGGGATCGCGCTCGCGCTGGTCGCCACGCTGATGGGCGGCAGCTCCGTCGAGCCGCTGACGCACGACGCGCGGCCGTTCGCCGCCGGCCTCGACTATTTCGTGCTGGAGCTCCTGATCCTCGCGCTCCTGTTCATCCCCATGGAGCGGATCTGGGCGCTGCACGAGCGGCAGAAGATCTTCCGCACGGGCTGGCAGACCGACGTCAAGCACTTCTTCGTGAGCCACGCCGGCGTGCAGCTCATCTCGTTCGCGACGATGATCCCGGTGCAGGTGGCGCTCGCGTGGGCGATCAGGTTCGACTTCCAGCAGAAGGTCGCCGCGCAGCCGCTGGTGCTGCAGTTCTTCGAGATCCTGCTGTGCGTCGACCTCATCAGCTACTGGGTCCACCGCGCGTTTCACAAGATCCCGTGGATGTGGAACTTCCACGCGATCCACCATTCGAGCCTCGAGATGGACTGGCTCGCCGGCTCCCGCTCCCATCTCCTCGACGTGCTGGTGAACCGGACGCTCGGCTTCGTGCCGATCTTCGTCCTCGGCTTCTCGCCGGCGGCGATCTACGCGTACCTCGTGTTCGTGTCGTTCCACGCCGTCTACATCCACGCCAACGTCCGCCACCGCTGGCCGGGCCTCCGCTGGGTGATCGCGACGCCGGAGTTCCACCATTGGCATCACACGTCGGACGAGGAAGGCATCGACAAGAACTTCGCCGTGTTCCTGGCGTTCATCGACGTCGTCTTCCGGACCGCGCACCTGCCGGACCACTGGCCGAAGCGCTACGGCACGGTGAAATTCCAGCCGCCGGAAACGTGGCTCGGCCAGTTCGTGTATCCGTTCCGGCGCAAGCGCGAAACTCCGTATGGCTAGCTCCGGTTTGGCCAAGTCGGCCAATCACGCTATAATTGACGTGCAAACAGGCGCGTAGCTCAGCTGGTTAGAGCACCACCTTGACATGGTGGGGGTCGTTGGTTCGAGTCCAATCGCGCCTACCAATCGATTCGAGTCGAGCCGGATGGCGGCACCGGAGAAGGCCATGGTTATGACACCGCGAACGCGCACGGGGAACAGCTAGCCGAAGCGAGCTCGCACGCGGTCGTCCGTCTTGACGAAAAAGTGCGGCTCACCCGCACTTTTTTGCTTTCTGGAGTCCGCCATGCCCGCCATCCGATTGCCCGACGGCGCCGTCAAGCGCTTCGACGCCCCCGTCTCCGTCGCCGACGTCGCCGCCTCCATCGGTCCCGGCCTCGCCAAGGCCGCCCTCGCCGGCAAGGTCGACGGCAAGGTCGTCGACACGTCGCACGTCATCGATCATGACGCCGCGCTGGCGATCGTCACCGAGCGCGACGTCGAAGGCCTCGACGTGCTGCGCCATTCGACGGCGCACCTCCTCGCCTACGCGGTGAAGGAGCTGTTCCCCGACGCGCAGGTCACGATCGGCCCCGTGATCGAGGACGGCTTCTACTACGATTTCTCGTACAAGCGCGCCTTCACGCCCGAAGACCTCGCCGCGATCGAGGCGAAGATGGCCGAGCTCGCCCGCAAGGACGAGAAGGTCATGCGCTCGCAGATGCCGCGCGACGACGCCGTCAGGTTCTTCGAGGGACTGGGCGAGCACTACAAGGCGGAGATCATCGCGTCGATCCCGTCGAACGAGCCCATTTCGCTGTACGCCGAAGGCAAGTTCATCGACCTCTGCCGCGGCCCGCACGTGCCGTCCACCGGCAAGCTCAAGGTCTTCAAGCTGATGAAGGTCGCCGGCGCGTACTGGCGCGGCGATTCGAAGAACGAGATGCTCCAGCGCATCTACGGCACCGCCTGGGCGAAGAAGGAGGACCAGGACGCGTACCTGCACCGGATCGAGGAGGCGGAAAAGCGCGACCACCGCCGACTCGGGCGCCAGCTCGATCTCTTCCACATGCAGGAGGAAGCGCCGGGCATGGTGTTCTGGCATCCGAACGGCTGGACGATCTGGCAGCAGGTCGAGCAGTACATGCGGCGCGTCTACCAGGCCAACGGCTACCAGGAAGTCCGCTGCCCGCAGATCCTCGACCGCTCGCTGTGGGAGCGCTCCGGGCACTGGCAGAACTTCGGCGAGAACATGTTCACGACCGAATCGGAGAAGCGCGACTTCGCCGTGAAGCCGATGAACTGTCCGGGCCACGTCCAGATCTTCAACTCGGACCTGCGGAGCTACCGCGACCTGCCGCTCCGCTACGGCGAGTTCGGCGCGTGCCATCGCAACGAGCCGTCGGGCGCGCTGCACGGCATCATGCGCGTGCGCGGCTTCACGCAGGACGACGGCCACATCTTCTGCACGGCCGACCAGATCCAGGCCGAGGTCACCGCGTTCAACCAGCAGGCGCAGGACGTCTATCGCGACTTCGGCTTCGCCGAGGTCACGATCAAGCTCGCGCTTCGTCCCGATAAACGCCTCGGCGACGACGCCACGTGGGATCGCGCCGAGAGCGCGCTGCGCGACGCCTTATCTGCCTGCGGAGCAAGCTGGACCGAACTCCCTGGCGAAGGCGCGTTCTACGGCCCCAAGATCGAATATCACCTCAAGGACTCCATCGGCCGGTCGTGGCAGTGCGGAACGATGCAGGTCGATTTCCAGATGCCCGCGCGGCTCGGCGCGGAGTACGTCGCCGCGGACGACACCCGGCAGGTGCCGGTGATGCTGCACCGCGCGATCGTCGGCTCGCTCGAGCGGTTCATCGGCATCCTGATCGAGAATCACGCCGGCGCGCTCCCGTTGTGGCTGGCGCCGAAGCAGCTCGTGGTGCTTACGATCACCGACCGCCAATCGGCCTATGCGCAGCGCGTGGCCGGCGCGTTGCAGGCCGCCGGATTCCGCGCCACGGCCGATTTGCGCAACGAGAAGATAACCTATAAAATTCGGGAACATAGCCTCCAAAAGTTGCCGTATCAGATCATCGTCGGCGACAAGGAATTGGAGGCCGACACGGTGGCCGTGCGCACCCGCGGCGGCGAGGATCTTGGGAGCATGCCTCTCGATACCTTGCTGGCGCGCCTCCGAGATGAGGTTACGAATCGCAGATAAAGCCTTAAGTATTCAGGCTTTTTCTGTTTCGTGGGGGTTGCTATACGGCCGTTCTTTGTCTTACTTGGAGAATCCCAATAGCCCTGGACAAGCAGCAACGGATCAACAGCGAGATCAACGCCCCTGAAATCCGGCTGGTCGGTATCGAAGGTGAACCCCTCGGCATCGTCCCCCTCGCGGAGGCACTGGCGAAAGCCGAAGCCGCCGAGCTGGACCTGGTCGAGATCGCCCCGACGGCCAAGCCGCCGGTCGCGCGGATCATGGACTTCGGCAAGTTCAAGTACCGCGAAGCGAAGAAGCAGCACGAAGCGAAGCTGAAGCTGAAGCAGATCCAGGTCAAGGAAGTCAAGTTCCGGCCCGGCACTGACGAAGGCGACTACAAGATCAAGCTGCGCAACCTCGTGCGATTTCTGGGTGAAGGCGACAAGGCGAAGATCACGCTTCGATTCCGCGGACGCGAGATGGCGCACCAGGAGTTCGGGGTGCGGCTGCTCGAACGGGTGAGAAACGACCTCGAGCCGTTTGCGGTGGTCGAATCGTTCCCGAGGCTCGAAGGCCGGCAAATGGTGATGCTGCTGGCCCCGAAGAAGACGTTACCCAAGACACACCAAACCAAGCCCGAGGCCGGTAAGCCGCAAGGCAGCGAAGCCTCTCCCCCCGCCGACCAGGCACCGGAGAGCACCGCCGTGGGCAGCAAATAAAAAGGAAACGGCATCATGCCGAAGATGAAGACGAAGTCGGGCGCCAAGAAACGCTTCCGCGTGCGCGGCAGCGGTTCGATCAAGCGCTCGCAGGCGTTCAAGCGCCACATACTGACGAAGAAGTCCACCAAGAACAAACGCCAGCTTCGCGGCTCGGCCGAAGTGCATTCGACGAATGCAGCCTCGGTCGCAGCGATGCTGCCCTACGCGTAAGGAGCGCACACCATGCCCAGAGTCAAACGTGGCGTGACCGCCCGAGCGCGGCACAAGAAGGTTCTCGAGCAATCGAAGGGCTACCGCGGCCGCCGGAGCAACGTCTACCGGATCGCCAAGGAAGCCGTCATGAAGGCGGGCCAGTACCAGTACCGCGACCGCCGGCAGAAGAAGCGCGAGTTCCGCGCGCTTTGGATCGCCCGGATCAACGCGGCGGTGCGCGAGCTCGGCATGACGTACAGCACGTTCATCAACGGCCTCACCAAGGCGTCGATCGACATCGACCGCAAGGTGCTGGCCGACCTCGCCGTGCACGACAAGGCGGCGTTTACGAAGATCGCGGAGCAGGCCAAAGCCTCTCTGGCCTGAGCGACATCCGCGAAACGAGGGAGGCGATGAACCGCCTCCCTTTTTTTTCGCTCGATTTCCCGCGACGACACAATCCCGACGGCCGGCACAACGAAGATGGACGACCTCACCCGCATCGTCGACGCCGCGCTCGCCGAGTTCGGCGGCTGCAACGACGCCTCTGCGCTCGAGAACGCCAAGGCCCGCTACCTCGGCAAGACGGGCTCGCTCACCGAGCAGCTGAAGGGCCTCGGCAAGCTGTCCGCCGCCGAGCGGCCGGCGGCGGGGGCGCGGATCAACGAAGCCAAGGTCCAGCTCGAGTCCGCGCTGAACGCGCGCCGAGCGGCGCTCGCCGACGCGAAGCTCGAGGCGCAGCTTGCCGGCGAGGCACTCGACGTCACGCTGCCAGGCCGCGGCCTCGGCACCGGCACGCTGCATCCGATCACGCGCACGCTGGAGCGCGTCGAGGCGCTGTTCCGCTCGCTCGGCTTCACCGTGGCCGACGGGCCCGAGATCGAGGACGACTTCCACAACTTCACGGCGCTGAACACGCCGGAGAACCACCCTGCCCGCTCGATGCAGGACACGTTCTACGTCGAGGGCGGCATGGTGCTGCGCACGCACACGTCGCCGATCCAGGTGCGCTACATGGAAACGCACGCGCCGCCGATCAAGATCATCGCGCCGGGCCGGGTCTACCGCGTCGACAGCGACGCGACCCACTCGCCGATGTTCCACCAGGTCGAGGGCCTGTGGATCGACCGCGACGTGTCGTTCGCGGATCTGAAGGGCGTGTTCACCGAGTTCCTGCGAAGCTTCTTCGAGCGCGACGACATCAAGGTGCGCTTCCGGCCGTCGTTCTTCCCGTTCACCGAGCCGTCGGCGGAAATCGACATGGCATTCGGCGACGGCGGCTGGCTCGAGCTCGCAGGCTCGGGCCAGGTGCATCCCAACGTGCTGCGCGCCGTGGGCCTCGATCCGCAGCGTTGGCAGGGCTTCGCGTTCGGCATGGGGCCGGACCGGCTCGCGATGCTCCGCTACGGCGTGAACGACCTGCGGCTCTTCTACGAGAACGATCTCCGCTTTCTGCGGCAGTTCGCCTGACGAACGCGGCGCCCTGACGATGAAATTCTCCGAACGCTGGCTGCGTACGCTGTGCGACCCCCCGCTGTCGCGCGAGGCGCTGTGCGAGACGCTGACGATGACCGGCCTCGAGGTGGAGGACGTCGCGCCCGCCGCGCCGCCGTTCACGGGCGTGGTCGTCGCCACCATAGAAAGCGTCGCGCGGCATCCGAACGCGGACCGCCTGTCGGTGTGCGCCGTTGACGCCGGCGGCGCCGAGCGGCTGCAGATCGTGTGCGGCGCGCCGAATGCGGCGGCGGGGCTGCGCGTGCCGTGCGCGCTCGAAGGCGCCGCCCTTCCGGGCGGTCTCGCGATCAAGCGCGCTGCGATGCGCGGCGTCGAGTCGCGCGGGATGCTGTGCTCCGCGAAGGAGCTCGGGCTCTCCGACGACGCGAGCGGGCTGCTCGCGCTCGACACCGCCGCGCCCGACGGCACCGACCTGCGCGAGGCGCTGGCGCTCGACGATGCCGTGCTCACGCTGAAGCTGACACCGAACCGCGCCGACTGCCTGTCGCTGTCCGGCATCGCGCGCGAAGTTGCGGCCGCCACCGGCGCGCCGTTCACGCCACCCCAGGTGGCGCCGGTGCCCGTCGCGATCGACGCCGTCCGTGCGGTTCGCGTCGAGGACGCCGCGGCGTGCCCGCGCTTCGTCGCGCGGCTCATCGATGGCATCGATGCGCGCGCCCCCACGCCCGGGTGGATGAAGGAGCGCCTGGAGCGGAGCGGCCTCCGCTCCATCTCGGCGGTGGTCGACGTCACGAACTACGTCATGCTGGAAATGGGGCAGCCGCTGCACGCCTACGACGACCGCCTGCTCGACGGCGCCGTCGTCGTGCGCTTCGCGCGCGAGGGCGAGACGCTCACGCTGCTGAACGGCCAGGTGCTGACGCTCGACGCCGACCTCCTGATGGTGTGCGACGAGACGAAGCCGCTGGGGCTCGCCGGCATCATGGGCGGCGAGCACTCCGGCATCGCCGGCGACACGACGCGCGTCTACCTCGAAGGCGCGTTCTGGAATCCGGCGGTGATCCAGGGCAAGATGAAGCGGCTGGGCTTTGTCAGCGACGCCGGCTACCGCTTCGAGCGCGGCGTCGATTTCGGCGGCTGCGCGCGCGCGGTCGAGCGCGCCACCGAGCTCATCATCGCCGTGTGCGGTGGACGCGCCGGGCCGCTGACCGACGTGGCCGGTCCATTGCCGAAGCGCGATCCCGTCAGGGTGCGGCCGGAGCGCGTCACGCGCATCCTCGGCCTGCCGCTTCGCGACGACGTGATCGCCGCCGCCTTCAGGCGGCTCGGCTTCGTGTTCGAGCGCGACGGCGCTGATTTCATCGTGACGCCGCCGACGTACCGCTTCGATCTGTCGATCGAGGAGGACTTCGTCGAGGAAGTCGCGCGGATGTACGGCTACGACAACATTCCGCCCACGCCCGCCGCGCACGTCCAGCACATGCTGCCGCTGGCCGAGGCGCAGCGCAGCACCGGCGACTTGCGCCGGCGGCTGGTCGCGCGCGACTGGCAGGAAATCGTCACGTTCAGCTTCGTGTCGGGTGCGACCGAAGCACTGCTGGATCCGGCGCCGCCCACCGAGCGCACGCCCATCCGCGTCCTGAATCCTATTGCCGCGCATCTCGACGTGATGCGCAGGACGCTGCTGCCGGGCCTGGTGGACACGCTGGCGGCCAACCTGAGCCACAAGGCGCCGCGCGTTCGCGTGTTCGAGATCGGGCGCGTCTTCGGCCGCGACGGCGCGGCGTTTTCGCAGCCGCTGGTCCTGGGCGGGCTCGCCTACGGCAGCGCGGCGCCCGAGCAATGGGGCGAGAAGCAGCGCGCGGTCGACTTCTTCGACGTCAAGGGCGACCTCGAGGCGCTCGCCGCCCCGCGCACCCTCGCCACCGAGGCCGCGCCGCAGCCTTGGCTGCACCCGGGCCGCGCCGCCGCCGTTCGCATCGACGGCGTGCCCTGCGGCTTCGTCGGCGAGCTGCATCCGCGTCTGGCGCGTCACTACGGCTTCCCGCAGGCGCCGGTGGTGTTCCAGATCGCGCTCGAACCGCTGCAGGCGGTCTCGCTGCCCGCCGGCCGCGCCGTCGCCCGGTTCCCCATCGTCCGCCGCGACCTGGCCGTGATCGTGGACGAGGCCCTTCCCGCGGCCGCCGTGATCGACGCCCTGCGCGACGCTGCACCGCCGCATGTCGAGCGAATCGTCCCATTCGACGTCTACCGTGGCGCCGGTTTGCCGCCCGGCCGGAAAAGCCTTGCGATTCTGGTGCTTATGCAGGATACTGCACGTACTTTGACGGACGCCGACATCGACGCGACGGTAGGTGCGCTGGTGGCGGTGCTCAAACAACGCTTCGGTGCCACGCTCCGCCAGTAGGGTTTCCATGACGCTGACCAAAGCCGAACTCGCCGACCTGCTGTTCGAGCAGCTCGGGCTCAACAAGCGCGAAGCCAAGGACATGGTCGAGCGTTTTTTCGAAGAGATCCGCACGTCGCTCGAAGCCGGACACAGCGTCAAGCTGTCGGGCTTCGGCAATTTCCAGCTGCGCGAAAAGCCGCAGCGGCCCGGCCGCAATCCCAAGACCGGCGAGGAGATCCCGATCACCGCGCGGCGCGTCGTCACGTTCCACGCGAGCCAGAAGCTGAAGGCGATGGTCGAAGCATCGAGCCATGCCGGACTTGAACCGCGCTAGGACCGAGCTTCCCCCAATCCCCGCCAAGCGTTATTTCACGATTGGCGAGGTGAGCGAGCTCTGTGCGGTCAAGCCGCACGTGCTGCGCTATTGGGAGCAGGAATTCGCGCAGCTGAAACCGGTGAAGCGCCGCGGCAACCGTCGCTACTACCAGCACCACGAAGTCCTGCTCATCCGCCGCATCCGCGACCTGCTCTACGAGCAGGGATTCACGATCAACGGCGCGCGTCATCGCCTCGAGAGCGAGACCGCCGAGCCGCGCGCCGCCGCGCGCGCCGCCACCAGCACGGCCACCGTGGCCGCCACTCCACCGCGCCCGCTCGAAACGGTCGCGCTGCGGCAGGAGCTGGAGCAGATTCGCCGCTTGCTCGGCCCGTCCTCCTGACGCGCCGCCGGCCGCGCGAGCGAACCGGTATAATCCCAAGTTCGGTCGGGGCGTAGCGCAGCCTGGTAGCGCACCTGCATGGGGTGCAGGGGGTCGAGTGTTCGAATCACTTCGCCCCGACCACATTCAATAAGTGGCAATCGGTAGCTGCGGCCCGTGTCTAACCACACGAGTGCGCGGCAGCCGCCGCCACCGATCTTGCAGATCCCCGAATGCCTGACCGCACCACGGAAGCCCTGCTCCGCGACCCTTTCAACGGGCGAACAGCGGAGGCCGAGCCACTGCCGCCGGGCACGGAAATGGAAGTAGTCATCGAGATACCTCGCGGGAGCTTCATCAAGCGCGGCTCGACGGGCCAGGTCGATTTCATTTCTCCCCTGCCGTGTCCATTCAACTACGGCTCCGTGCCGGCGTATATCGGGCTTGAAGGCGATCTGCTCGACGCACTCGTGCTTGGACCGCGCCTTTCGCTCGGCACATGCCTGCAGGTCAAGGCTTGGGGCGCGGTCATTCTCACTGACCGGGGCATGACCGACGACAAACTGGTCTGCAGCACTCACCGTGTGACCGCGCGGGAGCGGCAGATGGTGCTTCGTTTCTTCTCTTTCTATGCAAGGTGCAAGGGCCTGCTGAACGTCTGGCGGCGCAGGCCGGGCCGCAACGCGTGCGAGGGATGGTGCGAGGTGACGCACGCACTTGCACGTGCCCGGCCGCGAGAGGCCACCTGGCGCGGATCGCCGGTCGACTTCTGACTGCACCGGCGGCATCGGTCAGCGATCAGGCTACCGATGCCCGGTAGATGGATTGGATAGACGCATCGAGCGCCGCGTCGAATTCGGCGTCGGTTTGCTGCGCTGTGAGGCCTTCGGTCAGCGCCCGCGAAAAGCTCGCGATCACGCCATGGTTCCGAGCGAGCCGCCGGTTTGCCTCGTCGCGCGAGTAGCCGCCCGAGAGAGCCACCGTGCGCAGCACCCGGGGATGCGCGACGAGGCCGGCGTAGAAGTCGTCGACGGACGGAAGCGTGAGCTTCAGCATCACCTGCTGTTGCGACGGGAGCGCATCGAGGTGCCTCGTCAGGCTCGCGACGAGGAGCTCCTCGGCGCCCTGCTTGTCCGGCGCGCGGATGTCGACTTCGGGCTCGATGATGGGCACGAGGCCGCTGGCGAGAATCATTTTCCCGATTTCGAATTGCTGGGCGACGACGCCCTCGATCCCCGTCGCATCGGCGTGCTTCACGACTGAACGCATCTTGGTCCCGAATACGCCTTTGGCCTTGGCGCGGCCGAGCAATGCCCCGAGGTCAGGCATCGGCTTCAGCATCTGCACGCCGTTGACCTCCGCGGCGAGACCCTGGTCGACCTTGAGGAACGGCACCACCCGCTTCACGGACCAGAGATAATCTGCGCTGCCGCGCCCCTCGATCTCGCGATCCATCGTCTGTTCGAACAGGATGGCGCCCAGGATGCGGTCGCCATTGAAGGCCGGGCTCGCGACGATCCGGGTGCGCATCGAATGGATCGCGTCGAACATCTGCTCATCGCCGGAATAGGCCTCCGGTGGCACGCCGTAGAGGCCGAGCGCCTTCGGTGTGCTGCCTCCGCTCTGGTCGAGCGCGGCAATGAAACCCTTGCCGGATTTGATCTTTGCGAACTGTTCCTGGTTCATTGCCGTCTCCGTCGGCGCGAGAGCGCCCGCAGTGGATTTTACGCACGCGCCCGACGCGCGTTGCCCGAAGTTTCGCCGCAGCGGGGCGACAGGCGCCGCCCATTGTATGCTGCCGGCTTTCCCGCCAGCCGTCGGGTGAATCGCATCGTGAAAATCCTGCTCGCCCTCGCCACCGCCCTGGTCGCATTGACGTGCCATGCCGCCGACGCCATCTACAACGAGACCGCGGACGCCAAGGCGGAGATCAGGCATGCGCTTGCAGAGGCAGCCGGCGCAGGTACACCCGTCCTCGTCATCTTCGGCGCGAACTGGTGCGGAGACTGCAAGGTGCTCGACCTCGCGATGAAGCAGGGCTCGAGCGCGCCGCTCTTCAGGGACTTCAAGGTCGTCAAGGTCGACGTCGGTCGGTTCGACCGCAACGTCGACATTGCGCGGTCCTACGGCGTGCCCCTCAAGAAGGGCATTCCCGCGGTGGTCGTCCTCTCGCCGCAGAATCGCGTCCTCTACGTGACGCGCGAGGGCGAGCTCGCCGATGCGCGCAACATGGGCGAGACCGGCATCCACGATTTTTTCAAGCGCGTGACGCCGGGGCTCAAGGCCAGGTCCTGAGGGCATTTCTCGCGCCGCGTCCAAGCGCCCGACGCCGGCGCCGCGGGGCGTGGGCTAGGCAGTGGTCGGCGGCGGGGTCAGCGTGCGCCGCTCGATGCCCTGCTTCACCTTCCACGTCGTGAACATCGCCGTCAGCGTGGCGCCCACCACGACATAGCCGACGACGGGGAATTGTTCGAGCTTGCCGTCGGGCGCCATCGTGACGATGTGGCCCGCGATCACCGACGCGATTCCTCCCGACACCTGCTGGATCGCGGCGCCCAGCGCATTGAACGACCCCCGCTTGGTCATCTCCGGCACGGACGTCGACATCGCCTGGAACGGGATGATCCGCGAGAAGATCCCGACGAACAGCACCACGTTGACGACGATCACCACAGGCAGCGCCACCGGCGGAAGGTGCGTGTAGATCAGCACCATCAGGATCGACAGCAGGCTGCCCGCCACGAACACCGGGTACTTGCCCTGCCTGTCCGCGAGCTTTCCCACCAGCGGGCCGATGAAGATCGTGAACACGCCGGTGATGAGGTAGATCGTCGGCAGGCTCGTGAGCGCGATGCCCAGATTGTTGACGAGGTACGCGCTGCCGAACGGCATCAGCATGAAGCCACCCGTCGCCAGGAGCATCATGGTGACGAACGCGCTCCAGTGGCGCGGCTCGCGCACCGTGTCGTACAGATGCATCCACGGGCTCCGCTCCTGCCGCGCCTTTAGATGCGCCACGACAGGTTGCAGCTTCCACGCGACCACCAGGCCGCCGGCAACGCCGAACGCCACCATCACCAGGAACGGGGCGTGCCAGCTCCAGCGGTTGGACAGATAGATGCCCGCGGGGAGCCCGAGGATCTGGCTCGCTGCAAACGCCGTCTGTATGAAGCCCATCACCCGGCCGCGTTGCGCCGGCTCGAACAGGTCGGTCGCAATCGCCATCACCACCGAGCCGATCACGCCGCCGAAGATGCCCGTGGCCACGCGCGCCGCCAGCAGCGCCTGGAACGAGTTGGCGAGGCCGCACCACAGCGTGCCCAGCACGAAGCCGGTGTAGAAGAACAGCAGCAGCTTCTTGCGGTCGTACCGGTCGGCAAAGCCGGCCACCAGGAGCCCGCTGGCGCCGGCGCTGAATGCATAGGCCGACACGATGAGCCCGAAATCGCGCGGCGACATGTCGAGCGCGGGCATTACCAGCGCGCCCAGCGGCGCCACGATCATGAAGTCCAGGATCACGGCGAACTGCAGAAAGGCGAGCGCGGCGACGACGAACTTCTGGTACGGGGTGAAGCGGTTCGGAGACTCGTTTTTGGCGGGCAGCATTCGCGGAACCTTGGCGGGATTCTCCAAATGATATAAGACCCGCGAGGTCGGACCGGCGCGACCGCGCACACGGCGGGCCCCGGAGTTGCGACGGGTCGAATGAGGGACCGACGCATCAGCGGCGCCCCGCCCACCCGTAGAGCGGGCCAGTCTTATGTTCGGTACCGTACAGACGCTTCGGCACCCTCCGGCGTGTCATGGCAGCGTGAATACGCCACAACATCCCACGCACACCGGCAGCATGGTTCCGATGCTCCTCGGCTGCGCGGCGGCCGGCTTCCTGTTCGTCGCCATCGTGTGGCTGGCCTTGCAGGCGCTCCTGTAGTCGGACCATCGCAGTCCCGCCCTGCTGGGCATGGGCGGGATACGCTCCGCTCTGTCCCGACCGCGCTCAGCGCCGCCGCGACTCGCCCCCATCACGGCGTTGACGGGCCACGTTCCCGCCTTTAGGCTCGCCGTCGTGAGCGCCCTCCTCCGCGCCGTTGCGCTGGTGCTCGGCGTCCTCGCGGTCGGCCTGGTGCTCGCCCAGGGCGCGCCGCGCAACGACGACGGTACGTTCCGCAACAACTACCCGCACGCCACGACGAGCTTCGGCGATTTCCTTCGCTGGCAGTCGGAGCGCAGCGACGTTCCCGAGCCCGCGGGCGGATGGCGCACGCCCACGGCGACACCCGATCTCGCTGCCCTGCGCGGGCCCGCCAAGACGCCGTCGGTCACGTGGATCGGCCACGCGACGGTGCTGCTGCGGCTCGGCGGCCTCAACATCCTGGTCGATCCGATCTTCTCGGCGCGCGCGTCGCCCGTGGCGTTCGCGGGCCCGAAGCGCATCGCGCCGCTTCCGATCGACATTGCCGACCTGCCGCCGATCGACGTCGTTCTCATCACGCACAATCACTACGATCATCTCGACGAGGCCTCCATCCGGCGGCTCGCGGCCACGCCCGCCGGCAGCCCGCGCTTCGTCGTCCCGCTCGGCGTCAAGGCGTGGTTCGACGACATCGGAATCGGCCGCGTCGACGAGGTCGACTGGTGGCAGGACGTGCGCGTGGGCGCCGCGGCCATCACCTTCGTCCCCGTCCAGCACTGGAGTCGTCGCAACCTTCTCGATCGCGACCGCACGCTCTGGGGCGGCTGGTCGATCGCGGCCGGCGGGCTGCGGGTGGTCCACCTCGGCGACACGGGTTACTCGAACGATCTGCGCGACATCGGCGAGCGTCTCGGGCCGTTCGATCTCGCGCTCATTCCCATCGGTGCGTACTCGCCGCGATGGTTCATGCAGCCGAAGCATCTCGACGTCGACGACGCGATCCAGGCGCGCGCCGACCTCCGGGCGCGCCGCGCGATCGGCATTCACTGGGGCACTTTTCCGATGGCGGACGACCCGCCCGACGAGCCGCCGAAAATTCTCGCGCGGGAGCGGGAACGCGCCGGGCTCGCGCAGGACGCCTTCGACGTGATGATGATCGGCGAGACGCGGCCGATCGAGGAAACCAACGAAACAAAACGGCGGCCGGATGCAAATGCCGCCGCTACATCGGCTCGATAGACTGCAGCGGTGACGAGTTGCGGCCCTTCGGGGCACCGGGGTCATGGGGACCTCCGCGCGTCCACCTCCCGTGACGTTCGAGCCATGCATCACAGCAACGAGCAGCCTGCCGCGTCCCCCCGCGCGCCCACCCTTCGCGACCGCGTTGGCGAATGGATGTCCCCGCTCGAGTTTCGCCGGGCCACGCAGCGAGACGAGCGCGAGATCGTCGAGCTCGTCCATAGCGAGGCGCTGAACCCGTTCGACCTGGATTGGCGCCGCTTCGTCGTGGCGACCCGCGGCGCCGGCGTGCTCGGCGCGGTCCAGTTGCGCCAGCATGCGGACGGGTCGAGGGAGCTCGCTTCACTCGTCGTGCGGCCCGAGATGCGCCGCCGCGGCATCGCGTCGCGATTGATCGACGCGGCGCTCGCCTGCGCGCCCGCGCAGGTGTTCCTGATCTCCCGCGTGGCGCTCGCGGCGCGCTACGTCCGGTGGGGATTCCGGTCGATCGACCCCGCGACCGCGCCGGTGCCCGTCAAGCGCAACTACTACCTGGGCCTGGTGCTGGGCGGCATCCTCGCGCTGCTGTCCGGACGGCGCCGGAACCCGCTGACGGTCCTCCAGCGGCACACTGGCGCGCACGGCCAGAGCGCCTGACCGCCAGGCCGCGCCGGGCAAGCCGCGGAGAGCGGCATTGTCCTACAATGGATTTCCGCTGCGCCGCATTCCCCGGCGAGGCGGATATCCATCACCATTCACGCTTCCAAGGCACGCTCCGGCAGTCGATGCCGGAGCTTTCGTTGTACGGCGAACGGGGTGAAGGACGCGCCCCCAACAAGGAGCTTCCGTGGGTATCCTGTGGACGATCATCATCGGTTTTGTCGCCGGCGTCATTGCGAAGTTCATCATGCCGGGCAGCAACGAGCCGTCCGGCTTCGTGCTCACCACCATTCTCGGCATCGTCGGCGCCGTCGTCGCGAGCTACCTCGGTCAGGCGCTCGGCTGGTATGCGCCCGGTGAGGGCGCCGGCCTGATTGGCGCGGTCGTGGGCGCCATCGTCGTGCTGTTCATCTGGGGCGCCATCGCCAAGCGGCGGGTGTGACCGTTGCGATCGCTCCACCCCTATTGACCCGGAGGACACTCAAATGAACCGCGGAATGCCATCGATGGTCGCGCTGCTTGGACTTCTCGCTGTCGCCGGTTTTCAGAATCGCGACAAGATCGCCGAAGCGCTCGGGGGGCTGAACAAGGCACCGGGCGGTGTCCCCGGCCCCGGCGATTCGCCAGCCGCCCAGGGCGGCCTGCTCGGCAAGCTGGGCGGGCTCCTCGGCGGCGCCTCCGCGGGCAGCGTGCTGAGCGGCGGCCTCGGTGACCTGGTCGACCGCTTCAAGCAGGCCGGCCATGGCGAGACCGCCGACTCGTGGGTCCGAACGGGCCCCAACCAGCCGCTGCGCGCGGACCAGCTGCAACAGGCGATCGGCCCGGACGTGCTCGCCACGCTGCAGCAACAGACCGGCCTCTCGCAGGATGAGCTGCTGGCGCGGCTCACGCGCGAATTGCCAAACGCAGTCGACCAGCTGACGCCGCATGGCCGGCTGCCCACCGAAGCAGAGGCGTCGCGCCTCAGCTAGGCGCCACGCCAAAGGAGACATTCATGGATCGTGCAATGGACACCGGAACTACGTCGAACCCGGCGAGCGCCAAGCTCGACGAGCTGGCGCAAAAGGCGCATCAGGCGACGGACAAGATCGCGGACATGGCCACCGAGCAGGTGAGCCGGCTGAGCGACACCGCGCACCGCGCCGTCAACGGCGCCGCCGATGCCGCAACGTCGACCGCGGACTGGGTCACCTCCGCGCCGACGGATCTGACGGAAGCCGTGAGCGAGACGATTCGCGCGCGGCCGATCGCCACCGTGGCGGGCGCGCTGTTCGTCGGCTACCTGCTCGGCCGCCTCGCGAGCTGATCGAGGGCAGGCGATGGCCCAGTACATCGACGCGATCGTCATTCCCGTTCCGCGCGCCAGCCTCGACGCGTACAAGCGCGTGTCCGAGGAATGGGGCAAGGCGCATCTGCGCCACGGGGCCCTCTATTACTCGGACGCGATCGGCGACGACGTCGAGCCCGGCAAGGTCACTTCCTTTCCGCAGGCTGTCCAGCTCGCGGAGGGGGAAGTGATCGCGCTGGCGTGGGTGGTGTATCGAAGCCGGGAAGACCGCGACCGCGTCGCGAAGGCCGTGATGGACGATCCGCAGATCAAGGCATCCATGGATCCCTCCAGGATGCCGTTCGACGGCAAGCGCATGTTCTGGGGCGGCTTCGAGACTATCATCGGACTCGCGGCAGGCCACTGAGGCACGCTCGCAGGCTTTTCACCGGCGCCGGATGAAATCGGCGCCGGCCGCTCGGCGCAGTTCCCTGGAGAACGATCCCCGTGCGGCTGGCGGATTTCATCGTGCGTGACATGGAGCGCATCCTCGCGCAGTGGGAGGCGTTCGCCGCGACCTGCGTGCCCGCGGCCGCCGCCATGGAAAGCCTGGCGCTGCGCGACCACGCGCAACAGATCCTCGAAGCCGTCGCCACGGATCTGTCGCAATCGCAGTCGTCCGAGCAACAGGCCGCAAAATCGATGGGCCTCGCTCCCGCGCCGTTTCCGGCGCGGGAAACCGCCGCGCAGACCCACGCGGTGATGCGCGCGAAGAGCGGCTACGACATCAAGCAGCTCGTCTCCGAATATCGCGCGTTGCGGGCGAGCGTCCTCTCCCTGTGGCTGGATGATGGCGTTCCCGCGCCCTCCGACCTCCAGGACGTCATCCGCTTCAGCGAGGCGATCGATCAGGCGGTCGCCGAATCCGTCGGGCATTTCAGCGCCCATGTGGACCAGGCTCGCAATCTCCTCCTCGGAATGCTCAGCCACGACATGCGCAGTCCGCTGCAAACCGTGCAGATGACCGCGTTGCATCTCGGCCAGCTCAATGCCGGCGCCGAGGTCTCCGACGCCGCGAGGCGGCTGATCCGCAGCGGCTCGGATTTGCAGTCGCTCCTCGACGACCTCGTCGATTTCAACCGGACCAATCTCGGGCTCGGCATCAGCATCGTCCGCTCGTCGCTGGATGTGGGCGCCCTGTGCGCGCAGGCGCTGGAGCAACTTCGCGTGGCCTATCCGGATAGCGTGCTGCGCCTTTGCGTGGCGGGCGACTGCAACGGGACCTGGGACGGAAGGCGCGTCCAGCAAATGGTCGGGAATCTGGTCGTGAACGCGATCCATCACGGCGCCCCCAACCAGCCGGTGCAGGTCGCCGTGCAGGGCGACGCCGCGGCAGTTCGCATCGAAGTGACCAACAGCGGCCCCGCCATCGACGCGAAGACGCTGGCGGAGCTGTTCGATCCCCTCAAGCGCGGGACCGCCCACGAGCGGCATCCCGGCATGGGCCTCGGCCTGTACATCGTCCGTGAGATCGCCGAGGGGCACGGCGGCACGGCGGAAGCGCGATCGAGCGCGGGCGAGACGGCGTTCACGGTACGGCTTCCGCGCGGCAGCGCGCCGAGCTGAATCGCAGCGCGCGTCCGGGTCGACTCCGTCAGCGAGAAGGGAGAAGCTTTCCGATGACCGCGATCCCCGTCGGCGCCAGAGGCAGCTTCTCTGCGCTGGTCACGCCCGAGCATCTCGCCAGCCGTTTCAAGGATCCGACGCTGCCGCCGGTGCTCGCCACGCCGATCATGATCCTGTTCATGGAGAACGCGGCGCTCAACGCGATACGCGCGTACCTTGCGCCCGGCGAGTCCGCGCTCGGCACCGTCGTCAACGTTCGCCACCTCGCGGCCACGCCCGCGGGCCAGCGCGTCACCGCGGAAGCGGTCGTCACCGGCGTCGAGGGGCGACGGATCCTGTTCACGGTCACGGCGCGGGACGAGACGCAGGAGATCGGCGACGGCCTGCACGAGCGCGCGCGGGTGGACCTGCAGCGCCTCGCGCTGCGGCTTGAGGCGAAGCGCCCGCCGCCGTGAGTGCGACGGGACAGCGTAGGCCCGCCTTCGATCACGACGGCTCGCGGGCGCGCCGTCGCTTCCCCGCGCCGCCCGCTGCGACCGTGCCCTGTTCGAGCACGCGCCGCGCGGTCGTCTCGTCGGTGACGAGGCCCGAGAGCAGCCCGCTTCGCAGCGTCGCGCGGATGGCCGCGGCCTTGTCCGCGCCGCCGGCCACCGCGATGACGTTGCGGCCGCGGAGCTCGTCGAGGCGCAGGCTGATCGATCGCTGCGCCATGTCGCAGTCGATCTGCCGCCCCTCCGCATCGAAGAACTGCCCCAGCACCTCGCCGACGATGCGCAGCGCCGCGAGCGCCTTGCGTTCCGCTTCGTAGATCGCCGGCGTATTGCGGAGGTTGCCGATGCCGATGAGCACGAGGTCCGTCTTCCGCGCACGGGCCAGGACGTCCTGCACCACGCGCTGGCCGCGCAGCACTTCCGCGTCGTCCACCGAGTCGACGAAGAACGGCGCCGGCACGAAGTACCCGGCGCCGCCCGTGCGCTCGGCGAACCGGTAGATGACGTCGAACGGATTCGCGGTCGAGCGCCGCGTGAGGCTTCCGAGGATGGACACGAATTGCGACTGCGGGCGCGCGACCTTGGGCAGCGCGTCGGCGACGGCGGCGAGCGTGCGGCCGTGCCCGACGCCAATCGAGCATTTCGCGTGCTGCTCGAGATACTGGTGCAGGTACAGCGCCGCCGCGGCGCCGAGGCTGCGAAAGCCGCTGTCGGCAGCGCCGGCGAGGCCATCCGCGTCCGACGGAACGACGCTGCAGTAGCGGAGGCCGTGGCGCTGCTTCAGCGCCTGCTCGAGCGCGATGCCCTCGGCCGTGCTCCCCTCGACGAACACCTTCACCCAGTTCTGCTGGTGCGCGCGCGCGATCAGGCGGTGCACCTTGACCCGCGAGATGCCGAGATGGTCGGCCGCCTCGGCCTGCGTGAGCCCGTGCACGTAGTAGAGCCAGGCCGCCCGGATGGCGAGGCCGGCGTCAGGCGCTTCCATTGACCGGGGCGTTGTTGTACATTTGTACACAGGGTATAAATAAAATCACCCGGACGCAACCGGAGGAGTCGTCGGACCATGCTGCTGGCCCAGATCACCGATCTGCACGTGATGCCCAAGGGGCAGCTCGCGTACGGGCGCGTCGACACCGCCGCCATGCTCCGCGACGCGGTCGATCACCTGAACCGCCTCGACCCGCAACCCGACGTCGTGCTCATCACCGGCGATCTCGCCGACAAAGGCGAGCGCACCGCCTATGCACACCTGCGCGAGATCCTCGCCGGACTGCGCGCGCCGTTCTACGTCATCCCCGGCAACCACGACCGCGTCGACGAATTCAGGCGGGCGTTCGCCGACCAGCCCTACCTTCCCACCGAAGGTCCGTTCATCCAGTACGCAGTGGAGACGCTGCCCCTGCGGATCGTCGCGCTCGACTCCGTCGTGCAGGGCCGCACGCGCGGGGCGGTGGACGATGCGCGGCTCGAATGGCTCGACCGCACGCTCGCGCAGCGCCCGGACGCCCGCACGCTGGTCATCATGCATCACGCGCCGTGGGTCACGGGCCTGCAGCACTTCGACGAGGTGGGCATGGACCGCAGCGCCGATCTCGAGCGCGTCATCGCGCGGCATCCGCAGGTGGAGCGCGTGCTGTGCGGCCACGTCCACCGGTCCACGCAGATCCGCTTCGGCGGCACGATCGCCTCGAGCTGTCCCAGCACGGCGCACCAGGCGGCGCTCGACCTGCGGTTGAACGGCATGGACTCGTTCACGCTGGAGCCGCCGGGCTTCCAGCTCCATCGCTGGACGGGCCGGCTGCTCTTCACGCACACGCTGAACGTCGGCAAGTTCGACGGGCCGTTCCCGTTCCACTGACCGATCCACGGCATTTCCGATATTCGGAGCACGCGACTTGGCTGACAGCGATCCGGCAGCACTTGCGGCGGAGGACCTCGAGGGCTTCCTGGCGACCGCGATCGACGCCGCACGCGCCGCCGGCGACGTCATCCGCGAGGGCGCCGGCCAGCGCGCCACGCTCGCGATCGAGCGCAAGACGGTCAACGACTTCGTCAGCATCGTCGACAAGCGCGCCGAGCGCGTCATCATCGACACGCTGTCCGCGCGGTATCCCGCCCACGCGTTCAAGGCCGAGGAATCGGGCGAGGCCGGAACGTCGGCCTGCACCTGGCTGATCGACCCGCTCGACGGCACCACCAACTTCCTCCATGGCTTCCCGCACTACTGCGTGTCGATCGCGCTCCGCATCCGCGAGACCGTGGCCGTCGGCGTGGTGTTCGATCCCACCAGCGGACGGCTCTTCACCGCCATGCGCGGTCGCGGCGCGTTCCTCGACGGCGAGCGCATCCACGTGACCGGCCGCCCTGGCCTCACCGAAGCCATGCTCGGCACGGGCCTGCCGTTCAAGGACTGGCAATATCTCGACGCGTACATCGGCTCGCTGCGCGAGATCATGCAGCGCTGCGCCGGCATTCGCCGGCCCGGCGCGGCCGCGCTCGACCTCGCGTACGTGTCCGCGGGATGGGTCGACGGCCACTGGGAGCGCGGCCTCAACGCCTGGGACGTCGGCGCCGGCAGCCTGCTCGTCGAGGAGGCCGGCGGCGTGGTCAGCACGTTCACCGGAACGAAGGGGTTCCTGGAGAGCGGCCACATCGTCGTGGGCACGCCCGGCGTGCACGCGGCGCTGCTCGACGTGCTGATGCGCTATCCGGCGCTCGCCGCCTAAGCCGCCGTCCCCGCCCCGGCATGACGTCCATTCGCGTCGAGAACCTGTCGAAGCACTGGGGCGGCGTCCGCGCGCTCGACGACGTGTCGTTCGACGTGCCCAAGGGCAGCCTCACCGTGCTGCTCGGGCCCTCCGGCTGCGGCAAGTCGACGCTGCTGCGGCTCGTCGCGGGCCTCGACCGCGCCACGTCCGGGCGGATCGTCATCGACGACGTCGACGTCACGCGCCTGCCGTCACACCAGCGTCGCATCTCGATGGTATTCCAGTTCTATGCGCTGTTTCCCCATCTGACGGTGGCCGAGAACATCACGTTCGGCCTCCGGATCCGCAAGGTGGACGCGGCCGCCCGCGAATCGCGGCTGAAGACGGTGGCCGGGCTCCTCGGACTCTCGACCCTGCTCGACCGCCGGCCGTCGCAGCTTTCGGGCGGCCAGCAGCAGCGCGTCGCGATGGGCCGCGCCATCATCGCGGAATCGCCGGTGTGCCTGATGGACGAGCCGATGTCCAATCTGGACGCGAAGCTGCGCAACGAGATGCGCGCGGAAATCCACGCCCTGCAGCGGCAGCTCGGCATGACGATGCTGTACGTCACGCACGACCAGGTCGAGGCGATGAGCATGGCGGACCAGGTGGTGCTGCTCGAGGCGGGCCGCATCGAGCAGATCGCCGCGCCGCAGGTGATGTACTCGCAGCCATCCGGCCTTTTCGCCGCGCGATTCATCGGGCAGCCCGCGATGAACCTGCTGGCGCTCGAGCCCGCCCCGACGGGCGCCGCGGTCGCAGGCTCGATGGGCACCGCGGTCATCGCCGGTGCGCGGCCCGACATGATGGCAGGTATCCGGGCCGAGGACATCGTGCTCGGCGACCGCGGCGGCGTGCCCGCGACGGTCGCCGCGCGCGAATACCTCGGCGCCGACACGATCCTGCGCTGCCGGCTCGGCTCCGAGCACGTGCTGGTGCGCGCCGGACGCACCGTGCACACCGAAGTGGGCGAGTCGGTACGGCTGTCGTGGCCGGCCGGCGCGCTGCATTTGTTCGACGGCAAGACCGGCCGCCGGCTGTCGCCGGCGTCCGCACGCGCGCCGGAAACCTGCGCCTGACGCTTGTCGCGCCGGGCCAACACAAGAAAATTCCCGAGGAGGTAAGCGATGAAGCGTACGTTCAGGAGCCTGATGATCGCCGCCACGGCGGTGGCCGCGGTGGCGGCAGCCCTTCCCGCCCGCGCGGTGGAGATCTCGTTCTACTATCCGGTCGCCGTCAGCGGCCCGCTCACCAAGATCATCGAGGGACTCGCCGCCGACTTCGAAAAGGCGAATCCGGACATCAAGGTGAAGCCCGTGTACTCGGGCAACTACGGCGAGACGCTCGCGAAGGCACTGACCGCCAACAAGAGCGGCCAGCCGCCGCAGGTCGCGGTGCTCGTGGCCTCCGACGCGCTGACGCTGATCGACGAGGATGCCGTGGTCGCCGTCGACGACTTCGTCAAGACGCCGTCGGACAAGGCGTGGCTGTCCGGATTCTTCCCGGCCTTCATGATGAACGGCCGCTACGAGGGCAAGACGTACGGCGTGCCGTTCCAGCGCTCGACGCAGGTGCTCTACTGGAACAAGGCGGCGTTTCGCGACGCGGGCCTCGATCCCAGCAAGCCGCCGCAGAACTGGGAGGAGCTCGTCGAGTTCGGCAAGAAGCTCACCGTCCGCGACGCCTCCGGCCAGGTCACGCGCTGGGGCCTGCTCGTGCCGTCGGGCGTGACGTCGCACTGGTTCCTGCAAGGCTTCACCACGCCGAACAAGGCGGTGCTCACCAACGAGGCCGGCACCGAGACCTTCCTCGCGGGCGCGGGCGTCGTCGAGTCGCTGCAGTACTGGGTGGACCTCTCGCGCAAGCACAAGGTGATGCCCGAGGGCATCATCGACACGGGCACGGCGCCGAAGGAGTTCATCGAAGGCCGCGCGGCGATGATGCACCACTCCACCGGCAACCTCACGAACGTCAAGAACAACGCCAAGTTCGAGTTCGGCGTCGCAATGCTGCCCGCCCGCAAGGGCCGCGGCTCGGCCACCGGCGGCGGCAGCATCTACATCTTCAAGAAGAGCTCGCCCGAGCAGCGGGAAGCGGCGTTCAAGTTCGTGAAGTGGATGACGAGCGCCGAGCAGGCGGCGCGCTGGAGCATCGAGACGGGCTACGTCGCGCCGCGGCAGGACGCCTGGGACCTGCCGGTGATGAAGAAGTACGCACAGGACTTCCCGCCCGCGGCCGTCGCGCTGGAGCAGCTGCCGTTCTGCGTGGCCGAGTTCTCGACGCACGACGGTCCGCGCACGACCAAGGCGCTGGAGGACGCCATCGAGGCGGCGATCACCGGCAACAAGACGCCGCAGAAGGCGCTCACCGACGCACAGGCCGAGGCGACCCGCATCCTGCGAACCTGGAAGAAGTGACCGGCGCGGTCCTTGCGCGCGGGCGGCGATGAACGATCGCAACGCGGCGAACGACGACCTGGCGTCGCCCTGGGTCGGCTGGGGGCTGTTCCTCCCTGCCGCCGCGTTTCTCGCCGTCTTCACGTACTACCCCGCGCTCGCCACGCTGTACCACAGCTTCTTCTCCAACGAGAAGGCGGGACGCCCGGCGCGGTTCGTGGGCCTCGACAACTACGCCGCGATGATCGACGACCCGATCTTCTGGCAGGCGCTGAAGAACAACGGCTGGTTCGCGCTGGGGACGATCCCCGCCTCGATCGCGCTCGCCATCGTGATGGCGCTGCTCGTCAACCGCGCGCTGCCGGGGCGCGCGCTCGTGCGGATGTCGTACTTCGCGCCGACGATTCTCGCGATGGTCGCCGTCGCCAACATCTGGCTCTTCATATTCGCGCCGCAGATCGGCCTCATGAACCAGATCGTCGGCGCGCTGGGCGGCATGCCGCACAACTGGCTGGGCCAGCCCGACACCGCGCTCGCCAGCGTCACGGCCGTCGCCATCTGGAAGGAAGCGGGCTTTTTCATGATCTTCTATCTCGCCGCGCTGCAGAACATGCCGGCGAACCTGGCGGAGGCCGCGGCGATCGAAGGAGCGTCGCGCTGGTACTACTTCTGGAAGGTGACGTTTCCGCTGCTGATGCCGACGACGCTGTTCGTGCTCGTGAACGCCGTGGTCAACGCGTTCCGGATGGTCGATCACATCATCATCATGACCAAGGGCGGCCCGGACAACGCGACGATGCTGCTGCTCTACTACGTCTACGAGACGGGTTTCAAGTACTGGGACACGACGTACGCGGCGGCGATGTCGATGGTTCTCCTCGTGATCCTCGCCGTCGTCGCCGTGGGGCAGTTCGTGATCCTCGACCGCCGCACGCACTACCGATGACCGTCGCGCACGACAGCCGCGCGCAGCGCGCGCTCGAGACGGTCGCCGCGTGGCTCCTCGCCGTGCTGTGGGCGCTGCCGCTGCTCTATGCCGCGTGGGCGGCGTTCCACGATTCCGGCGATTCGGCGCGGTTCGACCTGGCCGCGCCGCTGACGTGGAAGAACTTCGTCTACGTGTGGGGGGCGGCGCCGTTCCCCACGTACTTCCTCAACACGTTCCTCCTCGTCACGCTGATCATCGTCGTCCAGTTCACGCTGTCGACGCTCGCCGGCTACGCGTTCGCGCGCTTCCGCTTTCCCGGCCGCGACCTGATGTTCGTGCTGGTGCTCCTGCAGCTGATGATCATGCCGGACGTGCTGATCGTCGAGAACTACCGCACGCTGAACGCGATGGGACTGATCGACACCATCGTCGCGATCGGCATGCCCTACTTCGGGTCGGCGTTCGGCATCTTCCTGATGCGGCAGACGTTCAAGGCGATACCGCGCGAGCTCGACGACGCGGCGCGCATCGAAGGCGCCGGCTCGCTGCTCACGCTATGGAAGGTGTACGTCCCGCTGGCGAAGCCCGTGTACCTGGCGTACGGCCTCGTTTCGGTCAGCTACCACTGGAACAATTTTCTCTGGCCGCTGATCGTCACGAACTCGGTCAGCTCGCGGCCGCTCACCGTGGGGCTGCAGATCTTCTCTTCGGGTGACCAGGGCATCGACTGGTCAATCATCACGGCGGCCACGCTGCTCTCGGCGGGGCCGCTGCTGGTGGCGTTCCTGCTGTTCCAGCGTCAATTCGTCCAGTCGTTCCTGCGCGCCGGCATTCGCTAGCCGGCGGCTGCGGTTCAGGCGACCCGCTTCCAGATCATCATCGCAACGGCCACGACGACGATGCTGGCGTAGACCAGCACACGGCCCAGCATGGCGCCGTCGCCGTCGGTGCGGGACATGTCCTCCGCCACGTGATGCAACGGGACGTCGTCCGCCTCCACCGCGGCGAACTCCTGCCAAAGCTCCCGGTTTTCCATGGCGCCTCCCCCGCGTCGATGAGGCCCCTGTAAGCAACGTTTGCACCACCGATGTAGCGCATTGATTTAGCTAAGATATATCCCTGTCATAAGCGGGAACTGTAAATGTAGGCGACAACTGCATCAGCCGTGCGCGAGGACGCGGATGGGGGTGCCGTCGAGGAACGCGAGCGCGTTCTCGATGCCCTGGCGGAAATACTCGCGGTAGACCTCGGTGACGCTGTAGCCCAGGTGTGGCGTCAACACCACGTTGGGCGCTCGCGCCAATGGGTCGTCGGCGCGCAGCGGTTCGCGATGGAACACGTCGAGCCCTGCGTGCAGCCGGCCCGACGTCACGGCGTCGACGAGGGCGCGCTCGTCGACCAGCTGCGCGCGCGCCGTGTTGACGAGCATCGCGCCGGGCCGCAGCCGCGCGAGATCCGCGGCGCCGAGGATCCCAGTCGTGGCAGGCGACAGCACGAGATGGAGGCTGACGGCGTCGGCGGCGGCCAGCAGCGCGTCCTTGCCGGTGAAGACGGCCCCGGCGGCCGCCGCACGCTCGGGCGTGAGGTGCGGACTCCATGCGAGCACGCTCATCTGCAGCGCCCTGCCGTACCCGGCCATCAGCGCGCCGATGCGGCCGACGCCGATGAGCCCGAGCGTCTTGCCCGCGAGCATCGTCCCGGGCGCCGTGCCGGCCTGGAAGCGGCCCGCGCGGACGGCGGCGTCGGCGGAAGGAATCAGGCGCGCGAGCGCGAGCAGAAGCCCCAGCGCGATTTCCGCCGTCGAGTGACCGGAGGGTCCGCCGCCCGTGTAGCAGACGGTGATGCCAGCGTCCGCCATGCCGGCCAGATCGACGAGCGTGGCGTGCCGGCCGGTGAAGCCGAACATCCGGAGCCGCGGCAGCCGCGACCACAGCGAGCGCGGAAACGGCGTGCGCTCGCGGATGACGAGGAGGATGTCGAACGGCGCCAGCTGGCGCGCGGCGTCGTCCTCGTCCGCGAACGGCGCGGTGAAGAACGTGACGTCGGCGCGCGCGGTCAGCGGCGACCAGTCGGCGGACGTGCGCGCCGCCTGCTGCCAGTCGTCGAGGACCGCAACGGCCGTCATGGCATCGTCTCGCTCGCGCTCCGGCAGGCGGCGCCGTCAGCGCGGCGGCGTGCCGGCGGCGACCTTCGCATCGACATCCGCATTCGGCTGCCAGTCGCCGCCCAGCGCCTTGATGAGAAACACCGTCGTGAGCAGCCGCTGTCCCTGCAGCTGGGCCGAAAGCCGCTCGTTGTTGAGCAGGCCCTGCTGGGCGGTGATGACGTCGAGATACGTGGCCACGCCGCCTTCGTAGCGGTCGTTGGCCAGCGTCAGCACGCGGCGCGTGCTTTCGATCGCGACCTGCGCCTGCGTGGTGGCGCTGTCGAGCGCGGCCAGGCCGGTGATGCCGTCCTCGGCTTCCTGCATCGCGGTCAGCACGATGCGGCGGTAGTTCGCCACGGTGACGTCGTACCCCCCGCGCGCGAAATCGACGTTGGCGCGGATGCGGCCGGCGTCGAAGATGGGCTGCAGCACCGACACGCCGAGCGACCACACGAGGCTCGGCGCGCTGAAGAGGCTCGACAGCGCCACGCTTTCCGCGCCGAGCGTCGGCGCGAGCGTGATGCTGGGATAGAACGCCGCGGTCGCGACGCCGATCTGCGCGTTGGCCGCGGCCATCGCGCGCTCGGCCGAAGCCACGTCCGGGCGGCGCTGCAGGACGTCCGACGGCACCCCGAGCGGCACCGCCGGCGGCGCGATGACGCGCGTGTCCACGGCCAGGGTGAACGACGGCGCCGGCGTGCCGGTGAGCGTCGCGATCGCGTGCTCGAACTGGCCGCGGGTGCGGCGGAGCACGTCGACCTGCGTCAACGTGCTGTCCAGGAGCGCCTGCTGCTGCGCGACGTCGAGGCCGGACGTGGCGCCGAGATCGTGCCGGGCTGTCGCGAGCTCGAGCGCCCGGCGCTGCAGCGCGATGGAGCGCGCCAGCACGTCGATCTCGATGTCGATCTCGCGCAGGTTGAAGTACGCCGACGCGAGGTCGGCGGTCAGCAGCAGCCGGGTGTTCTCGAAATCGGAGGCCGACTGCTCCGCCGACGCCCTGGCGCCTTCGATCGTCCGCTGCACGCGGCCCGACAGGTCCACTTCGTAGCTGACCGCGAAGAGGCCGAGAAGATCGGTCTGGACGGTGGAGAAGTTCGGCGAGTTGTAATTGGTCAGCGGGCGGTTGGCCGAGATCTTCTGCCGCGCCGCGCGCGCGCCGAAGCCGAGCTGGGGATAGAGGCTCGCCGACGCCGACGCGACGAGCGCGCGCGCCTGCGTCAGCCGGGCGTTCGCGGCGGCGAGCGACGGGTTGGCCGCCAGCGCCTGCTGCTCGAGCGCGTCGAGGCGTGCGTCGTCGAACATGCGCCACCACGCGCCCTTGGCAGCGAGGTCGCCGGGCGTGCCTTCCCGCCACGGCGCGTCGGTTTTCCAGGCGACCGGCATGTCGACGGTGGGACGCTGATAGTTCGGCCCCGCGGCGCACGCGCCGAGCAGCAGGGCCGCGGCGGCGGCGAGGCGAGGCGACCGTGACAGCGTCACGGGGCGTCCTTGCCGAGGGCGGTGCCCGCCTTCGCGTCGGTCGCGAGCGCGATCGTCACCTCGTCGCCCTCGGCGAGCGAGTCGGACGGATTCAGCACCAGCTTCTCGCTGCCGGTGACGCCCGACATCACTTCGACCATCTCGCCATAGTTGCGGCCGATGCGAATGGGCTTGAGGTGCACGCGGCCGCGCTCGTCGACGGCCGCCACGCGGATGCCTTCGCCACGGATCAGCAGCGCCGTGGTGGGAATGGTGAGGCCCGTGGCGTTGGCCTGCAGCGGCAGCGCGACCTGCACGAACGCGCCGGGCAGCAGCGAGCCGTCGCGATTGGGCAGCGCCAC
>Ga0207691_10000181_pt1 | contig 59607 bp, 54 predicted proteins | sample KBSM13metaG_FD_184327 | JGI IMG/M metagenome (GOLD analysis project Ga0207691, IMG submission 184327) | Miscanthus rhizosphere microbial communities from Kellogg Biological Station, Michigan, USA - KBS M1-3 metaG (SPAdes) (version 2) | ecosystem: Host-associated > Plants > Roots > Rhizosphere >...
CGATCTGCGCGATCGCCAGATCAATGAAGACGATGCCGCGGTCGAGCACCTGCATGCCGAGCGGCACGTGGGTGGCGAGGACGAGCAGGCCGGCGACCAGCGCCGGGCCGAGGATGCCCCAGTCGAGCGCGTTCCAGCTCACGGTTTGGCGCCGGCGGCCAGGAGGCGCGCGACCGTGTCGTCGAACAGGCCGAACAGGTCCTTGGCGCCGTCGCTGCCGCCGACCGTGAAAGGGATCTTGACCACCGACATGCCCGCGTTCTTGGCGAGCCACTCCGACGGGCGCGGATCCTGGTACGCCGCGTACAGCACCATCCGCGCCGGACTCCCCTTCAGCGTCGCCAGCACTTCCTGCAGGTGCGCCGCGGTCGGCTCGACCCCGGGCTTCGGCTCGAGCACGGCGACTTCCTTCAGTCCGAGCCAGTCGTAGAGATAGACGAACGCCTTGTGCTGCGAGACGACCGCCGTCGCCTTCAACGGCGCCGCCTGTGCCGTCCAGCGGGCACTCGCCTGCTGCCAGCGCTGGGCGAAGTCCGCCAGCGCCTTGGCGTACTCGGCGGCATGCGCCGGGTCGATCTGCTGCAGCCGTGCGCCGAGGGCGGTCGCGACGACGGCGATGTTGCGCGGGTCGGTCTGGATGTGCGGATTGCCGGCGGCGTGGACGTCGCCTTGGGCGCGATCGAGCTGGCTCGGCACGTCGAGCTTGCGAACGAAGTCGGCGGCCGCGAAGTTGCCGGGCTGGCCGGGCTGCACCTTGGCGTTGCCCGACTGCTGCAGCAAGAGCGGCAGCCAGCCGACCTCGAGCTCGGCGCCGGTGCAGACGACGAGGTCGGCGTTGCGCGCACGCGCGATCAGGCTCGGCTTGGCCTGGATCTGATGCGGGTCCTGCAAGGCACTGGTCGCGACCGAGACCTCGACGTTGCTGCCGCCGAGCTCCTGGGCGAGCGCGCCCCATTCGGGCTCGCACGCGAACACGCGCAGCGCGGCGTCGGCCGGCAGGGCCGAGAGCAGGAGCGGCGCGGCCAGCACCAGCAGGAGGGATCGATGCTTGTTCATGAGGTGCTCCGGTGGGAAGGAGGAGGTCAGTAGCCGTGCGCGCCATGCGCGCCCAGGCTCATCTGGTACTGGAGGAAGACCTGTCGGTCGGTCAGCCCTTCGCGCGAGCGGTCCTGCGCGAGCTGCAGGCGCAACCGCGAGAACTCGCTCGGGCTGAAATCGAGCATGACGCTGTTCTTGCGCGGCCGGTAGCCGTCGCTCGCCAGCGCTGCGGCATTGATGCCGTAGTCGGGCGTTCCGGTATCAAGCTGCTCTGTGCGCAGCCCGATTCGCCAGTAGGGATGGAACTTGTAGACCCCCTGCACGTACCAGCCCGACTGCACAGCGCGATAGCTACCGGCGCGGTCGGCGTTGCCGACGTCGTGGACGAGCGTGCCGCTGCGCGTGCTCTGCAGATACTCGCCCTGCAGCTTGAGGCTGGTTCGGCTCGGGTTGCCGTTCGGCGCCCACTTCCAGACCGCGTCGGCGATCCAGACGCGGGTGCTGCCGTTGAAGGCGTCGGTCACCGGGTCGCCTGCGCCGTTGCTCGCCACCAGCAGCTGGTCGGTCGCCTTCGCGTTAAGCACCGACAGGCCGGCGCGCCAGCTATGGCTCTCGCCGAAGTCGCCGCCGGTGTGCGCCGTGAGCGCCACCATGCCGGGGCCGTTGCGGCCGGTGTCCGTTCCCGGGAAATGTCGGCCGCGACCGGCCTCGACGCCGAGCTCGAGGTACTGGTCGATCGGCGCGAGCCAGCTCACTTGCACGCCGTCGTCGACGTATTGCGTGCCGAGATAGGCCTGGTAGGCGAGCGGCGCGTCGACGAAGTCCCAGACGTGCGCGTGCTGCGGATTGAGGTAGCCGATGTTTGAGAAGAAGCGCCCGGCCTTCACCCCGAGACCGTTGCCGAGTGCGGTCGTCTGCACGTACGCCTCCTCGACCGAGATCGAGTTGTCGCCGGCGATGGCGAAACTGGCGGAGCCGCGAAACCAGGGATCGATGCTCGCGGCGAGGCCCAGCTCGGTTTCCGAGAGGCTGAAGCCACGTGTTCCGGGACCGACGTCGTCGCCGGCGGGGAGCCGGATTCCGGTGATCGCGTAGTTCGCCGGATCGAGCGACGTGCGCGCGTATTGCCCCGACAGGATCAGCGACACAGAAGGATTGAAGCCGCTGGACGTTGCCGCTGCCGTCGCGGGCGCCGCTGGTCCGGCTGCCTCCGGGGCAGTGGCGGACGGCGCAGTCGGGGCCGGCGTGGTACCTGCGCTCAGGCTGACCGCAGGCACAGCGGCAGAAGCCGGCGCAGCGGACCGCGTCGCCGATGCCCCGGCGACAGGCGCGGCATCGGCCGCCGGTGGGGCAGAAATGGCAGGCGCAGCGAGGGCAGCCTCGGCGCTTCTCAGGCGCGCCTCGAGCGCCTGCATTCGCGCCTCGTAGGCGGCGCGCATCGCGTCCATCTCCTGACGCAGCGCGGTGACGTCGGCGGCGGTGTCGGCGACTGCGCCGAGTGGCAGACCCATCGCCAGCGCGAGGGTCGCGGGCACGAGCTTGTGCATGGTGGCTCCGAACAGAAACGTCGTGGCGCCCCGCCGGTCATGCCGGACAAGGAGCGCCGTGGCAACGATCAGCTCGAAGCGTCGGGGGGAGCGCGGCTCCGGTAGGGATGCGCCGGTGCGGCCGCCCACACATCTGCGCGCACAGGCTGCGGCAGGGCCTGGCCGAGCGCAAGGGCGATCGGCGGCTCGCCCTGGGCGAGCGGCGCGCCGCTGCCGACCGCGGCGCCGAGCAGGCACAGATCGCATGGCGCCGCGCGCGGAGCTTGCCTGTCGTCGCCATGACGGCTCGCATCGGCCCGCGCATGTGCGAACGTGTGCGCGACGGCGCCGACCTGCGCAAACGGCAGCAACATGCCGAGCCACACCAGCCAGGCGAGGCAGCGTCGCAAAATCCAGGGGGAGCGCGGCGATTTCATCCGGGTCGCGATCTTAGTCTTCGCTGCGATTCCCGGTCGAAGACCGCTTGCAGCGTCGACGCCGCGTCAGGCCGTGGCTAGCCGTCGTGGGGAGCGACCGTCTCGGCGAAGCCGCTGTGGTTCTCGGTCACCGCGTCGATCAGCAGCTGCGCCTCGTCCATGAAGGTCTGCCAGCGCACGGGCTGCGTGACGTAGAGGGAGGTCAAGGCTCGCTCGAGATCGGCGGCTGAGATCGCCGACAGGCCTCCCGCGACACTGAGCACCTGCAGTCGCGTCGCAGGCCGGATCTCTTTTCTTCGATCTTTCACGGTGCGTCGGAGCGAAATGGCGAAGCGCCTATTCTGCGTCGCCGACGGCTCGACCGGCCGGCGCGGTGCCGCGCCGCTCGCGCGTCACTCCGGCAGCACGCCGATCTCCTTGGTCGCGGCTTCCCAGCGGACGCGTTCGGCCTGCAGGAAGGCGCCGACCTGCTCGGGGCTCATGCTGCCGTCGGCCATCGGTCCGATGACCGCGATGCGCTCCGCGAATTCGCGCTCGTTCAGGAGCGCATTGATGTCCTGGTTGGCGCGCTGGATCGCCGCCGCTGGCGTTCCGGTCGGCGCAACGACGGCGAACCAGCCGACCATCTCGAATCCCGGCAGTGTCTCGGCGAGCGCGGGAACCGACTCGAGGCCGGGCAGGCGTTTGGGCGTCGTCACGGCCAGCGGCCGGAGCTTGCCGGACTTGACCAGCGCAGCGCTCGACGGCACGTCGGCGAGAACGGCGTCGACGTGGCCGCCGATCGTGTCCTGCAGCGCCACCGCGACCGACGGGTACGCCGCTTGGTTGAGATCGATCTTCTCGCGCGCCGCGAACAGGCGCGAGATCATCCCGCCGAAGGTGCGCGGCCCCTCGTTGCCGAGCGTGACCTTGCCTGGCGCCGCCTTGGCACGATCGACCAAGTCTTGCAGGGTCTTGATCGGCGAGTTCGCCTCGACCAGCAGCGCGAACGGGCTGCGCGCGATGAACGCCACCGGCACGAAGTCCTTCTGCGGGTTGTAGGGCAGCTGCTTGAACAGGAACGAGTTGGTGACGAGCGCAGCGGTGGTCGCGAAGTAGAACGTCGTCCCGTCCGGCGCCGAGCGAGCCGCCGCCTGCGCGCCGATCACGTTCTGGCCGCCCGGCTTGTTGTCGATCCAGGCCGACTGCCCCCACGTCTTCGACAAACGGTCGACCATCAGACGCGCGACGCCGTCGGGACCCGATCCTGCCGGCTGCGACAGCACGAACCGCACCGGCTTGTCGGGCCAGGCGGATGCCGCCGGCTGCGCGCGCAGGATCGCCGCCGGCCAGAGGGCAGATGTGGCCAGGGCGAGCGTCAGGTGGCGTCGTTGCATGGAGGTCTCCTTGAAAAGTCGTTGTCAGTGAAGCGAGGCAGCGACTTCGGCCAGGAGCGCGGGCACCGCTGCCGGCTCGCGCACCGTGCCGAAGACGTAGTGATCGGGCCGCACCAGCGCGGCAGCGCAGCCATGGCGCTTGAACCAGGCCGCCACCACGCCATCGCGCTCGTTCAGCGTGGCGAGATCGGTGGCGCGGAAACCCGGCAAATCGATGTCGCCCGGCGGCAGCGCCTCGCGCGACGCCGTGAAGAGGCGCCAACCGCTGCCCAGGACGTCGTCCATTCGCGACGTGCCTGGCGGGCGATGCAGCCATGGCTGCGGAAACAGCGTGCCGCGCGCCGACGTGTCGGACGCGGCGAGGGCACCGCCTTCGAGGCGCGGCAGCACGTCCTGGCGCGGCGTCGCCTTGACTTCGCCGCCGGCCTCGGCGAGCAGCCGCTCGTCGCGAGCGCGCGCTCGCGCCGGATCGCGCTCGCCGATCAGGCTGCCGATCGCCTTCAGCCGCGTCGTCAGCTCGCGCACATGCGCCTGGCGCTCGACGCCGTAGCTGTCGAGCAAGCCGTCGCGGGCGCGGTCGTGCAGGACGGCGTCGAGCTTCCAGGCGAGGTTGACGACGTCGCGGACGCCCTGGCACATCCCCTGGCCGAGAAACGGCGGCTGCTGATGCGCGGCGTCGCCGGCGACGAAGACGCGACCGGCGCGCCAGCGGTCGGCGACCAGGGCGTGGAAGCGGTAGCTCGCCTGGCGCCAGAGCTCGCCCTCGTCGGGCGTGATCCAGCGCTCGAGCAGCTTCCACGTGCCGGCCGCGGTCGCGGCCTCCGCCGGGCTCTCGCCCTGCTTGAGCGAGATCTCCCAGCGGCGATGGTTGCGCGGACCGATCACGTACGAGCAGGGCCGGTCGGGCTCGCAGTACTGGACGCTGTGCGCAGGCAATCGCGCCAGCCCGCGTTCGTTGGCGAGAACGTCGACGACGAGCCACGGCTCGTCGAAGCCGAGATCGTCGAGGCCGATGCCGGCGAGCGAGCGCACGGTGCTGCTCGCACCATCGCAGCCGATGACGAAGCGCGCAGCGACGCGCTCGCCGTCGGCGAGGCCGAGCTCGACCCCGGCGCCGTCCTGGCGCAGCGAGTCCACCGCGACGCCGAGGCGGACGGTGACGTTGGCCATCGCCTCGACCGAGTCGCGCAAGGCGCGTTCCACCGGCGGCTGGCTGAACACGACCGAAGGTGTCCAGCCAAGCGGATACGGCGGCGCGATCATCGTCATGCGCCGAATCAGCCGGCCGTCGACGCCGTAGTAGCAGCTGTCGGTGAACGGCTCGACATAGGGCTCGATCGCGTCGACCAGGCCGAGCTTCTGGAACACGCGCAGGATCTCGTGATCGAGCGCGATCGCGCGCGGCAACGCGTAGACCTCGCTGCTCTGGTCGCAGACAAACACCTTGTGCCCGGCCTGCGCGAGCAGCGCCGCCGCGACCGCGCCGCTCGGCCCGAAGCCGACGATCGCGACGTCGAAGATCGCTCCGCTCATCGGTTCAGGCGGACTCGCTCGCGATCGGGTTCGTCAACACGCCGATGCGCTCGATCTCGACCTCGACCGTGTCGCCGGCCTTCATCCACACCGGCGGCGTTCGCGCCTGGCCGACGCCGGCTGGGGTTCCCATGACGATCGTGTCGCCGGGCTCGAGCGTCAGGCATTCGGACAGCAGCGCGATCGTCTCGGCGACGCTGAAGATCATGTCGTCGGTGTTGGCGTCCTGCATGACCTGGCCGTTGAGCCGGCTCTGGATACGCAGCCCCTTCGCCCCGGGAGCGAGCTCGTCGGCGGTGACCAGCACCGGACCAAAGCCGCCGGTCGCGTCGAAGTTCTTGCCGATGGTCCACTGCGGCGTGCGCTTCTGGTAGTCGCGCACCGACATGTCGTTGAAGCAGCTGTAGCCGAAGACATGGCCGAGCGCATCGGCCTCGCCGACGTGACGCGGAACGCGCGTGCCGATGACCACCGCGAGCTCGGCCTCGTAGTCGAACTTGCTCGAGACCCGCGGCACTCGGCCGGCCGCGCCGTGGCCGAGCAGCGAACTCTTGCCGCGGAAGAAGAACCATGGGTAGTCGGGCTTGTCGCGGCCGCCTTCCTTGGCGTGGTCGAAGTAGTTGAGGCCGAGGCAGATCGTCTTGCCCGGCTCGGGAACGAGCGGCGCATAGGCGAGGCCGGCCAGCGCGACGCGAGGCGCGGCCGAAGCGAGACAAGCGCGGGCGGCGCCGATGACGTCGACTCCGGCCTCGAGCGCCGCGCGCAGGTCGCTCGGTACGTCGGGACGCGCAGCGCTCAGGTCGACGACCGCGTCGCCGTCGACGACGCCCAAACGCGGCTTGCCTTGTTGCAGGAAGGTGGTGCATCGCATGGCGGTGTCCTCACGAAGTCGGGATGAAGAAGACCGCGCGCTGCGCCGCCTTCAGGCGCGGGCTCGGCGGCGCCGAGATGCCCCACTGGTCGACCCGGCCCGGCGGCCAGGTCCAGTCCGAAGGCGCGCCGACGCGGTAGGTCTCGTCGATCTGCTGCACGTCGGCGGTGTATTCGACGACCTCGCCGAACGGACCGACGAAGTAGTTGAAGGCGTTGTTGCCCGGCCCGTGGCGACCCGGGCCCCACTCGATGGCGTAGCCCGCGTCCTTCATTCGCCCGCCGCCGCGCATCACCGACTCGACGTCCGGCATCAGGAAGGCGATGTGGTTGAGCGCGTCGTTGTCGGCGTCGCCGAGGGCGATGCTGTGGTGATCGCGGTTGCAGTTGAGGAACGCCATGATCCGGGTCCGGTCGGCGAGCCTGAAGCCGAGGGCCTGCTCGAAGAAGCGCCGGGTCGCATCGACCGCGTGGCTGTTGAGGACGACGTGTGCGAGGCGGATCGGCCGGTCCTTCGCTTCGTGCGCGTCGCCGTGGAGCGCATCGCCGTGGACGACCTCGATCCTCCGGCCGTCGGCGTCGCTGATCAGGATGCCGGTGCCACTCGCGGGATTGTCGATCGCCTTGGGGCCGTGCACGACCCGGCCCCCGGCAGTGGGGGTCGCGGCCGCAATGCGCACGAGCGAGTCGGCGTCGCGTGCGCGCAAGGTGACCTGCCGGATCGCCGCCGCCGGGGCGCCGCCGTGCAACGCGAGCAAGTGATGATCGGCGCCGGTGCCCCGCAGGTAGAGCGCGTCGGCGCTGCGCGCCGCGACGTCGAGATGCCAGACGTCGCGGTAGAACGTTTCCGCCTTGGCCAGGTCGGGAACGTCGAGCGCGACGCTGCGCAGTGCCGAGATCGATTGGGAGCTCATGACGCGACCTCCGCGGCGACGCCGAGAAAGGCTTCGGCGTTGCGGTGAACGAGCTGCGCCGTCACGGCCTCGTCGAAGCCGGCGGCGGCAACACGATCGACCGGCGCGCGCTCGTGAAAGTTGAATGGGTAGTCGGTGCCGAGCATCAGGCGATCGGCGCCGAACGTCGCCACGAGCAGCTGAAGCATCGCGCTGTCGAAGACGAGCGTGTCGTAGTACATGCGGCGGGCCTGCTCGGCGGGAGCGACCTCGATCGCGTCGGCCAGCGCCGGGAACACGGTCCAGCCCTGCTGCAGCCGCGGCAGCAGCGCGGCCAGGGTCCCGCCGCCGTGGCTGAAGGCGATGCGCAGGCGCGGCCGGCGCAGCATCAGCTTGCCGGTGATCGCCGACGCTGCAGCGAGGCCGACATCGGTCGGATAGGCGAGCACCTGCTGCAGCGGCGCCGGGCCGACGAGGCGGTCCATCCCCGTCGGCTTGAGCGCATGGACGAAGACCGCGGCGCCGAGCGACTCGCACGCCTCGAAGAACGGATCGAGCGACGGGTCGCCGATCGGCACGCCGTTGACGTTGCTGCCGATCTCGACGCCGGCGAATCCGGGCAGCGCCATGATCCGGCGCAGCTCGGCGATCGCCAGGTCGAGGTCCTGCAGCGGCACGGCGCCAAGGCCGATCAGCGCGCCGCGCGACTCGTCGACCATCGTCGCAATGCGCTCGTTGAGGTAGTGCAGCAACTGGAGCGCATCGGCTGCCTCCATCCAGTAGGAGAGCAGTTCGGGCATCGGCGAGATCGCCTGCCGCTTCAGGCCCATCGACGGCAGATCGGCGAGCCGCCGCGCCGTCGTCCACGCCTTGTCGCTGACGGTGCGGTAGAGCTTGCCGGCGATCGTGACGCTGCGATGGCACTCGTGCGCCGGCGCCATCGACGGCCACTGCGCCGGCGTCTTGCTGCCGAGGTACGCGGGGAAGTTCTCGGGAACGACGTGCGAGTGAACGTCGAGACCGCAGCACCGGCAGCCCGACACTCGGCCGCCCTCAGCCATGGGCCAACCCGGCCGCGGCGATGCCGGCGATGCAGATCGCCTCGTCCTCGTCGCCGGTGCCGCCGCTCGCCCCTGCGGCGCCGAGGACTTCGCCGGCGCCGTTCTTGATCAGCACGGCGCCGGTCTGGGCGACGAACTTGCCCTGGGCGACTGCGGCGAGCGAGGTGAGGAAGGTCGGGTTCTCCTTGGCGCGCAGCATCAGCGCCCTGCTGGAGGCGCCCATGCTGACGGCGGCCCACGCCTTGGCGGTCGCGATGTCGACCCGGAACATCGTCGCGCCGTCCTCGCGGCATGCTGCCTTCAGGCAGCCCGATTCGTCGAGGACGACGATCGACATCGGCTTGTAGCCGCTCGCGGCCGAATGCTCGAGGGCGGCGGCGATGATGCGCTGCGCCTGCGGCAGGGTCAGTCGATCCATGGCTCAGTCTCCTGGAAGAGTCGGTCGTCGCAGCGTACGACGCCGGCAGTTGTCCAGTGACTCTAGGAAACTCCGTTGCATAACGGAAGATGATTTGATCGATACCTAGAATCCACGTCATGGATATCCGGGGCTTCGACCTCAACCTGCTGGTCGCCTTCGACGCGATGGTCGAGCACCGCAGCGTGACCCGCGCGGCCGAAGCGCTCGGCCTGAGCCAGCCGGCGATGAGCGCCGCGGTGGCGCGCTTGCGCCAGCGCTTCGGCGATCCGCTGTTCGTCAAGACAGGCCCTGAGATGCGCGCGACGCCGCGCGCCGCCGAGCTGGCCGCCGCGGTGCGCCGTGTCGTCGAGACGGTGCGTTCCGAGATCCTGCAGCTTTCGGCATTCGACCCGCCGGCGTCGACCCGGACCTTCACGATCCTGACCCCCGACATCGGCGAGATCAACTTCCTGCCTCGCGTCCTGTCGCGCATGGCGACCGACGCGCCGCATGCCAACCTGAGGACGTTGTCGATGCCGCGCCATGCGGCACGAGAGGCGCTCGAGTCAGGCGCTGCCGATCTGGCAGTCGGCTATTTCCCGGACCTGCACAAGGCCGGCTTTTTCCAGCAGCGGCTGTTTCGCAACGAACTCGTCTGCATCGTTCGCAACGATCATCCGACGCTGAAGCGCACGCTCTCTCTGAAGGCGTATCTGGCCGCGAGCCACGCCGTCGTCAAGCCGGAAGGCCGGGAGCACGTGTTCGAGCAGTTCCTGCAGGGCCGCGACCTGCAGCGGCGCGTCGTGGTCGAGATCGCCCACTTCATGAGCCTGCTGCCGATCCTCACCACGACCGATCTGGTCGCGACCGTGCCGCGTGACCTGGCCGACGTGTGCGCGCGTCATGCGCCGATCAGGATCCTCGCGTGCCCGATCAAGGCGCCGGCGATCGAGGTGCATCAGTTCTGGCACCAGCGCTTCCACAAGGAGCCAGCCAACGTCTGGCTGCGCGGCATCATCCACGACCTGTTCCGCAGCTGACGCCTCGCCGAGGCGGGCGTCACGGCTAGCCAGGCCCCCGCTTCGGCTCGATGTCGAAGTGCAGCACGTCCTCACGCGTCCCGAGCTTGGTGTAGAGGGCGATCGCCGGCTCGTCGCCATGATCCGCCTGCACGAAGATGACGTAGGCGCCGCGCTCGACCGCAAGCCTCCGCAGCGCCCCGATCAAAGCCGTCGCCACGCCCTGCCTGCGGTGGCTGTCAGCGACGGCGAGGTCGTAGATGTAAAGCTCCGAGCGGGCCTGCTCGAATTTGGACAAGAGATAGGCGGCGAGGCCGCCGACGACCGTGCCGGCGTCGAAAGCAGCGACGGCGATGAAAGTGCTGCTGGCGAGCAACCGAGCCAGATACCCGTCGTCGGGCGGGTGCGAGGTGTAGGTCGCGACGTCGCCGAACGCCCTCCCGAACATCGCCGACATGGCACGCAGCGACGCGCTGTCGGCGTCGCCGAGGACCCGGATCTCGCACGATGGCGGCATGGCGACGAGATCATCCTCGATTGCGTCGCCCGCAGTGCGGGCGCGGTCGATCCGGAGTTGCCCGCGTTGCCTTCGCGCCCGCTTGGGCGTGCTACAAGCGCGCGCTACGGCGCCTCAGGAAGGAAGACACATGCAGCTCGGAATGATCGGTCTCGGACGGATGGGCGCGAGCATGGTGCGACGGCTTGTCAAGAAAGGCCACGAATGCGTCGTCTTCGACGTCCAGCCGACCGCTGTCGCGCAGCTCCAGGGCGAGGGAGTGACCGGGACGGCATCGCTGCAGGAGATGGTCGACCGGATGGCGCCGCCACGCGCTATCTGGATGATGGTGCCGGCGGCGATCGTCGACGACGAGCTCCGCCGCCTGGTCGCGTGTCTCCACCCCGGCGACATCGTCATCGACGGCGGCAACTCGCACTACCACGACGACATCCGGCGAGCACGCGAGCTGGGTGCGGCCGGGCTCCACTATGTCGATGTCGGCACCAGCGGCGGCGTCGCCGGCCAGGAGCGCGGCTACTGCCTCATGATCGGTGGCAAACCCGAGGCGGTCGCCCGGCTGACGCCGATCTTCGCGGCGCTCGCGCCGGGAGTCGAGGCGGCGCCGCGCACGCCGGGGCGCGACGGCACGCCGGCGTGCGCCGAGCAGGGTTTTCTGCACTGCGGACCGCACGGTGCCGGCCACTTCGTCAAGATGGTGCACAACGGCATCGAGTACGGCGTCATGGCGGCCTACGCCGAAGGATTGAACGTGCTGCGCAACGCCGACATCGGCAAGCGCGAGCATGCCGTCGACGCCGAGACGACGCCGCTCAAGCATCCGGAGCTCTACCAATACGACATGAAGCTGGCCGACATCACCGAGGTCTGGCGACGCGGCAGCGTGATCGGCTCATGGCTGCTCGACCTGACCGCGCGCGCGCTGCTCAAGGACCCCGAGGTCGGCGCCTACGGCGGCCGGGTCTCGGACTCGGGCGAGGGACGCTGGATGGTCGCGGCGGCGATCGACGAAGGCGTACCGACCCACGTTCTCAGCGCCGCGCTCTACGACCGCTTCGAGTCGCGCGGCCATGCCGACTTCGCCAATCGGGTGCTCTCCGCCCTGCGCCACGAGTTCGGCGGCCATCTGGAAAAGCCGGCGCAGGGCTAGCACTACGACGGAGCCGTCCCATGAATGCGTCCATCGAACGGCTGCGCGCCGCCGGCCAAAGCCTTTGGCTCGACAACATCACCCGGGCCATGCTCGGCGACGGCACCCTCGCCCGCTACATCGCCGAGATGTCGATCACCGGGCTGACGTCGAACCCGACCATCTTCGAGCAGGCGATCGCCGCCGGCGCCTTCTACGACGAGCAGATCGCCGATCTCGCAGGTCAGGGACGAACCGGCGAAGACCTGTTCTTCGCCCTCGCGCTGCAGGACCTGACGCGTGCCGCCGACCTCTTCAGGCCGATCCATGCGGCGAGCGGCGGCAGGGACGGCTGGGTGTCGCTCGAGGTCTCGCCGCTCCTCGCCGACGACACCGGCGCAACGATCGAGGCGGCACGCCGTCTCCATGCCGCGGCGGCCCGGAGCAACCTCTACATCAAGATCCCGGGAACGCCGGCCGGGATCCCGGCCATCGAAGAATCGATCTTCGCGGGCGTGCCGATCAACGTCACGCTGCTGTTCTCGCGCGAGCACTATCTCGCCGCCGCCGAGGCGTACCTGCGCGGCATCGAACGGCGCGTCGCGGCCGGGCTCGATCCGAAGGTCGAGTCGGTCGCGTCGCTGTTCGTCAGCCGCTGGGACGTCGCCGCGAACGAAAAGCTGGCGCCCGCCCGACGAAATCACCTCGGCATCGCGATCGCCGGTCGAACCTACCGTGCCTACCGCGAGCTGCTCGCCGCCCCGCGCTGGCAACGACTGGCCGCCGCCGGCGCGCATCCGCAGCGGCTGCTCTGGGCGAGCACCGGCGTCAAGGATCCGACAGCGCCGGACACGCTGTACCTCGAAGCACTGGCGGCGCCGGACACCGTGAACACGGTGCCCGAGAAGACGCTCAAGGCGTTTGCCGACCATGGCAAGGTCGAGCGCGTGCTGCCCGTGGACGGCGGCGACGCCGACGCGATGCTCGCCGAGATCCGCGCCGAGGGCATCGACGTCGACGCGCTGGCCGAGCGACTGCAGCGAGAAGGTGCAGCCGCGTTCGCCAAGTCGTGGCAGGCGCTGCTCGCCGGCATCGCCGCCAAGGCCGAGCAGCTCGCGCCGGCGCGTTTGTGAGCGTGGGGCCGTCGTCGGTGCGCGACCGCGCGTTGCGACGCGCGTTCGGCTAGCGCCGCCAGCCGGTGGCAACGCCGAGCGGCTCGTAGCGGATGTAGGCCTCGATCGTGTGCAGTCGGCCGTCGACGATCTTGAACGCCTCCGCGTAGCGCATGCTCTTCGGCTCGCGGGTCCGCGCCGGCAGCTCGATCGTCTTGCCGTCGACGACCGCGCTGGTTGCCGTGCCGGGCATGTCGAACACGCCCCAGCCGACGACCACGCTGTGCTCCTCGTCGATCACCGGATATCTGCGATCGCGAACCGTCGGGATGTAGGTGAACATCTGCATGCCGCTCGGGCAGCTGCGCGGCAGATTCGCCGCGGGGTTGTCGGTCGTGCGAATGCCGTTCTCGATCCGCATGCATTCGGCGTGAAAGGCGACGCGCTCGCCGCTGTGCTGCTCGATGCCGTCGAAATAGGCGTCGGCGAGCGCGCGTAGTCGCTCGCGCGGCAGACGCTCACCCACCGGCGTCACCGTTTCGAAAATCGCCCGCGGCGCAGCGAGCGCGTCGGGCGCGAAGAACGGATGCGCGCCCTTGTGGTTGACCATCGCCTCGCTCTCGACGATTTGCCGCTGCACGATCTTCAGGCGAACGGCATAGAGGACTGGGCCGGCTTCGTCGTCATAGCGCGCGAACGACGAGGTCTGGCCCGACACCGGATCGGCGAACACCTGGCGCCAGCGCATCGGCCGAGCGCTCGCGAAAACGCTCGACGAAGGCGAGGCGGCGACGCCGTTTTCGGTCATGCGCACGGCACTGCCCAAGCCGGCGCTGCCGGGAGCGCGCGCGCCGAGAGCGTCGAAGTAGGTGTTGGTCGCGGCGACCAGGCAGGCGCGATCGCATGCCTCGTTGCTGGCGACGCTGGCGCAACCTGCGAGCGAGGCGCCGATCAGCGCGGCGCCCCACAGGCGAAATAGATCGAGGCTCATCTTCCATCCGTTCAAGTGCAAGCAAGCGTGACATGCGCCACACGATTCTGCGCCGGCGAGCACCGTTGAGGATCGCCGCGGGACCGTTCGTCGCCTTGAACGGCTCGGTCCCGTGCTCGCGGGGGTTGCTGGTCGGCGCTTCGCTCAAGCACAGTCGCGGCCCATGCGCTGCTGCGCCCCGGCGACGGCCCAGACAAGACTGCGACATGCCTCGCTTATCTCCAGGACACCTGGTCGTCGCCTGCGCGGCGATCGTCTCCCTGCAGGCACATGCCGGCAGCGCCCTCTTCACCGGCTACGCCCACGGTTCGGAAAGCGTCGACTTCAAGCTGACCGCGCCCGACCTGACGACAGTGCTGGCGCAAGGCGCAACCTCGGCCGGCGGCTTCCTGATGGGCTACAACGGCGCGCCGTCATTCGAGGCCTACTGCGTCGACCTGTTCCAGCACATCTCGTTCGGCGTGACGTACAAAGCCCGAAACACCAGGACATGGTCTTCGCGCCGGTCCCCGAGCCCCAAACCTATGCCCTGTTCATGGCGGGCCTCGGCGCCGTCGGATTCCTCGCTCGCCGTCGCCGCGGCTGACGCGCGGCGCGCGCGCGTCAATGCGCAAGCAAAAGGCGAGATGCGGTCCGCCTTTCTTGCGATCCGCGCCGGCGGGCGTTCCCGCACAATCGCCGCCGATGCCGAACCATCGAGCCATCGCCGGGATCGCGCGCGCACGCAGCCGCTGGGGCGCCATCGTCCGCGTCGTCGTACCGCTCCTAGCCCTGACGTTCGCCGGCGCCGACGCCGCCACCAGCGATGCACCGACGCTGGTCATCGAACGTGCGCTGACGGCCACCACGAGCGACGGCCGATTCCCCGGCGCGGCAGCGCTCTCGCCAATAGCCCTGCCCGACCACTGGGCCGACTCGCGGCCGGGCTACGACGGCATGATCTGGTACCGCGCCGGCTTCGCGCTCGCCGCCGGCGTCGTTCCCGACGACCTGCTCGCGATCTACGTCGAGCGCGCCTGCAGCAATCTGCAGGTTCACCTTAACGGCGCGCTCGTCTACAGCGCCGGGAGGATGCAGGAGCCCGTGACGCGCAACTGCTCGCGGCCCCAGCTCATCACGTTGCCCCCGGCACTGCTGCGTGCGCAAGACAACGTGCTCGACTTTCGCGTCTACGGCCATGCGCTCGAGCGTGTCGCGTCGCGCCAGGCCGCGGGCGGGCTGTCGCGCATCGAGCTCGGCCTGCAGTCGAGGCTGGCGCAGGAGCACGTCACCAACCTGCTGTGGGGGCCGAAGTGGATCGAGGCCAGCAGCCTGATCCTGATCGGCCTCGGCTGTGTCCTGGTCGCGGTCGGCTGGCTCAACTCGCGCGAGGTCTACTTCTCCTACCTCGGCTGGCTTTGCCTGGCCTGGGTCGTGCAGGCGCTCGCATCGCACGCGCGCGACCTGCCCTGGGACAACGAAGTCTCGGAATTCATGCTGTGCACGTCGTGGGCAGTGCTGCTCGCGCTGGCGGTCCAGTTCTTCCTCAGTTTTGCCGGCCTGCGCTCGCGCACGATCGAAAACCTGATCGCGTTGCAGTGGGTGCTGCTGCCGCTGTCGCTGATCGTGGCCGGGCGCGACTGGCTGTTCGCGATCGGCTGCTTCTGGTATGTCGTGCTCGCCCTCGAGCTGATCTTCGTGATGGGCATCTATCTGGTCGTGACACGGCGCCAACGGCCGCAGGATTTCGCGCCAATGGCGTTGGCGATCGCCGCCGGCGTCCTGGCGCTGCTGGCCGAGCTCGCGGTCCAGGCGGGACTGTTTCAGGCGCCGGCGATTTCGGTGGCGCAGATCGTCGTGCCGCTCCTTTTCGCTGCCGTCGGCACGCGCCTGTTCCTGATGTTCGCTCGCGCCCTGCAGGCGACCGAGGCCGACCGCAACCGTCTCGCCACCCAGCTGCAGCGGCTGACCGCGGACTTCGACCATCGGGTCGAGCAGCTGACCGCGCAACGCGTCGAGCAGTTCACCGAGCGCGAGCGCAAGCGCATCGCTTCCGATCTTCACGACGACCTGGGCGCCAAGCTGCTGACGATCGTCCACACCAGCGACGGCTCGCGCATTCCGCAGCTGGCGCGCGAGGCGCTCGAGGAAATGCGGCTCTCGGTCCGCGGCCTCGCGGGCAAGCCGGTGCGACTCGACGATGCGCTCGCCGACTGGCGTGCCGAGACCATGGTCCGCCTGACCCAGGCCAAGATCGAGGCGGTGTGGAACCATCCCGACGAGGGCGTCTCGCAGACCCTGCCGGCGCGCGTTTTCATGCAACTGACACGGATCCTGCGCGAGGCCGTCAGCAACGTCATCAAGCACAGCTCGGCGACGCACTGCGAGGTCCGTTGCGCGGTCGCGGACGGCTCGCTGGTGGTGACCGTGAAGGACGACGGGCGCGGCATCGCTGCCGACCTCCAGCGCGGCCAGGGGATGTCGAGCATGAAGCGGCGCGCCAAGAAAATGAGCGGTCAATGCCTGGTCGAGTCGCGACCGGGCTTTGGCGTCGTGATATCGCTCACAGTCCCTCTGTGAGCCGCGCGCCTGGGGGAGCGGGGCTTGCTAGGATCCGCGAGTACGTTAAAGCGTCTCGCGAGCGGTTCGCGGCACGCCGCTTGCTATGGCCTTTCGCGCCTGGCTCCTCGCCGCCAAGAACGGTCCGGAGGCGCGATATACGAGGAGGTTCGCATGACGAACATCTTGTTGTTGGAAGACGTCGCCGAGGCGATGGCCTGGCTCAAGATCCAGGTTTCCGAGGTCTATCCCGACGCGGTCTTCCACGATGCATCTCGCGTCAACGGCGCGCTCGCGATCATCGCCAAGACTCAGATCGACGTCGCGCTGATCGACCTGGGCCTGCCCGACGGGTCGGGTGTCGACGTTGTCGCCGCCCTGCGCGAGGCGCAGCCGAAGGCGCAGGCCGTCGTGGTCACGATCCACGACGACGACGACCATTTGTTCCCGGCGCTCCAGGCCGGAGCGTTCGGCTACCTCCTGAAGGATCAGGCGGGCGCGGTCCTGGTCGACCAGTTCCGGCGCATGAGCCAGGGGGAGCCGCCGCTTTCGCCGGCGATCGCGCGCCGCGTGATGGCCCACTTCGCCTCGCGATCGTCGCAACGCGAGCGGCCGAAGAACATGCCTCACGTCGTTCTCACCGATCGCGAGAACGAGGTGCTGCTGCGCGTCGCCAAGGGTTACACGCTGCCGGAGATCGCCGTCCAGCTCAACCTTTCGCGCCACACGATCAGCGACTATGTCAAGCAGATCTATCGCAAGCTCAACGTGAGCTCGCGCGCCGAGGCGGCACTCGAGGCCCAGCGACTGGGCCTGTTCGGACGCGGCCGCCGGGCAGCGCAGCCGCAGGCGATGTGAGTCGCAGGAGCGCGGCGCCGCGATTAGTCTCGTCCAGGCGCGATACTCGGGCTGATTCGGGGCCCGGGCGGCGCGCCAAGGGATCGCTGAAGCGGCGTAGAACGCGACAGACCGCGTGGGACGGACGGCCCGCCGCGCGGTCTTTAATTTTTTTCGACGCCGACGCCGATGTTCGACGATCCCCATAAAAGAACTTTCTTCAGCGCGCCACAGTCGGTCACCTCGCTGATCGCCGCGTTCCTGGAGCCGGGCATCACCGTGCTCACCTTCATCGTCGCGATGGCGGCGTTCGACCGGCATATGCAAGGCGACCGACCGGCGCTGACGTTGTGCCTGCTCGTCTTCGCCCTCACCTTCCCCGGTCGCAACCGCTTCCGCGAGAGCCTTCTCGGTGCGGCGGTGGACATCGTCTCCTCGTGGCTCGTGCTGCTCGCGATCCTCGTCCTGTGCGCTTACGCGACCGACAGTCTCAAGTACTTCGAGCGCGGCGGCCTTCCTGGCGGCGAGGGCGAGAAGCCCATCCTGCTCATCTGGGCGCTGGTCACGCCGGTGCTGCAATGGCTCGCGACCTGGATCGGACGGACGGCGCTGCTTCGTCACGCGGAGCTGCCGACGTCCCGGCGGACGGCGCTGATCGTCGGCGCCAGCGCCCTTGGGGTGAAGGTGGCGCGCGCGCTGCAGGAAGGCCAGAGCCAGGGCATCGATTTCGTCGGCTATTTCGACGACCGCAGCGACGGCCGGATCGATGCCGCGGCGAAGGCGCGCGTCCTGGGCACGCTCGCCGACGTCGCGGCCTACACCAGCAAGCATGGCATCCGCGAGGTCTACATCACCCTGCCGCTCGGTTCGCAGCCGCGCATCGTCGCCCTGCTCGAAGAGCTGCAGGGAACGACGGCGTCGCTGTTCTTCGTTCCCGACGTGTTCGGCATCAGCATCATCCAGGGCCGGCTGCAGGACATGAACGGCGTGCCGGTGGTCGGCATCTGCGAGACGCCCTTCACCGGGACCAACGAGCTGGTGAAGCGGATGAGCGATCTGATCCTGGCGACTCTGATCCTGATCCTGATCTCGCCGCTCCTTGTCGCCATCGCGATCGGCATCAAGCTCACATCGCCCGGGCCGGTGCTTTTCAAGCAGCGCCGCAACGGCCTCGACGGCGACGAGATCGTGGTCTACAAGTTCCGCTCCATGACGACCGTCGAGGACGGTCCGGTGGTGCGCCAGGCGACTCGCAACGATCCGCGGATCACGCCGCTCGGCGCCTTCCTGCGCCGGACCTCGCTCGACGAGCTGCCGCAGTTCTTCAACGTCCTGCAAGGCACGATGAGCATCGTCGGCCCGCGCCCCCACGCTGTCACCCACAACGCCGAGTATCGGCAGATCATCAAGGCCTACATGGTGCGCCACAAGGTCAAGCCGGGCATCACCGGCTGGGCCCAGGTCAACGGACAGCGCGGCGAGACCGATACGATCGAAAAGATGCGTACCCGGGTCGAATACGATCTCGAATACCTGCGCAACTGGTCGTTGGGGCTCGACCTCAGAATCATCGTCAGCACCGTGCGCTTGCTGTTCTTCGATCGCCACGCCTACTGACGCCTTCGTCGCACCATGCATATTCGAGGGAACCACTCATGCGCTGCATGAAACTGCTTTCGCTGACAAGGCTGGTCACTGCCGCGCCCCTGCTCGGCCTCGGCCTCGTGATCGCCAGTGGCGAAGCTGACGGCCAGGTGGTCAATCCGTCGAGCTCCTACGGGGGCGCGTCGGACCCGAATCCGTACTACATCGGCGTCAGCGAGGCCCTGACCCATGACTCGAACGTCTACCGGATCGCCGGCGGCCCTGCCGACAGCTATTCGAGCACGTCGCTGTTCGGCGGTTTCGATCAGCAGATCAGCCGGCAGCGCGTGTTCGCTCGCGCCAGTGTGTCCGCCAACCGCTATCGGGAGCAGGATCCCCTGAACAACAACGGCTACAGCTTCTACGGCGGGCTCGACTGGGAGACCGTAGAGCATCTTTCGGGCAACGTTTACGCCGCATACGACCATAGCCTGGCGGCGCCGGTGGCTGCCCCGGGCGTGCCTGTCCAGCAGACCAAGAACATCGCCGATCTGGCGAGCGTCAGTGCGCGAGCCCGCTGGGGTGGACCGTCGCTGTTCACGATCGAGGGCGCGCTCAACTACGCCTCGGTCAACTATTCGGAACCCACTTACATCACGTCCGAGTCGAGCACGAGCGCGGGCAGCTTGGGCGTTTACTACCACTCGGGCGGCCCGTTGCGGGTCGGGCTCGCGGCTCGCGTGACGCGCAACGACATACCCAAGGCGTTCATCGACCCGCTCACCAACGAATACGTCTCGAGCCAGATCGATGGCCGCAACATCGACCTCTTGCTTGACTACGACGTGACCGGCCAGATCGTGGCCAACGCCCGGCTCAGCTACACGAAGCAGAAGAACTCGCTGGGCAACACCGATTATTCCGGGTTCACGGGCGGCGTCGCGCTCGACTGGCGCGCTACCGGGAAGACGTCCTTGCGCTTCGACGCGGCCCACGATGCCGGCTTCAATGCCCAGGCATACAACACCTTCATCTTCTCGCCAACGGTGACTGGCATCACCCTGACCCCTATCGTCGGGGTGTATACCAACAATTCCATCACCGATTCGGCCGGGCTCGGCATCTCCTACAGCGCGACGGCCAAGATCTCGGCGACCGGCACCCTCCGCTACCTGCGAGCGCGCACGCGCGCGCTCAGCGTCACCGGACCCTTGCCGGACGTCGTCGACATCTACAAGCTCGCGTCGATCGGCGCCAACTACGCGATCACGCGCGCCTGGGGGGCCGGCTGCAACCTCGGCTACGAGACCCGCGACGTCACCGGCGGCCAGGTCTTCTCGTACAACGCAAAGACCGTGAGCTGCTCGACCCAGTTCGTCTGGCGCTAGCTTCAGGTCGCGCCGAGCCGGGCGCGGAAGCCGAACTGCAGGAACCGCGTGTCGGCGCCGAGGAAAGCGATCGCCGCCCTCTTCGCCAGGCGGCGCGACCAGCTCGCGCTTGGGTCGACCGGATTGATCCCCGCCATCGCCTCGACGGCAAAGCCGTGCTCGCGCAGCGTTCTCTCGAGCTCATTGCGGTGGATCGCCAGATCGAGGCACTGGACGCGCGAAGCGTCGATAGCGCCGTAGGGCAAAGGCCATCGCGTCGACACGTTGCAGCAGCTTGTCCGAGCTCGACATTTGCTTGATATCAGCGAATATCGTGCCCGCAGCCTCCAGCCGCGCCGACAAGTATTTCTCCTGAAGGATGCTGCGCGCCTTGCGGGCAAACACGGGCGCGTTCTGCGCGTCGAGCGGAGCGGCGCGGTACCAGGACATCTCACCCGCCGGGACGAAGAGCCAGCGGCCGAGATGTTCGCGCAGCACCGGGTCGAGACGCGGCGAAAAGAAGGCGTCGGCGGGCGTGGACCCTGCGACCAGATCGTCGGGTTCGGCACAACGCAGTCGATGCTTCAACACCCGCAGGGCCCCGCCGTTGAGGGCAAAGGCATTGGTCGTGATCCAGCGGTGCATGCGAAGACCGAGCAGATCGAACGATCGCGGCAGGCTCTCCACCTGTCCGACCACGATCGGCGTGTCGTGATCGTCGATCGTCGTCACGGCGCCAACGAAGTGCCGCCGCATCGGCCGTGAGAAGCACTGGTGGATCGCGAAGGTGTCGTTGAGGATCACGGTCCAGTCCGGCTCGCCCACGTCGAGCAGTCGGTCGAGACCCGCTTGATAGGCACCGAATTCCAGACCGCTGTTGTCGTGCAGGAGAGCCGACGCCGTGTGCGGTGAGCGAGCGGCGGCCCCCTGCAGCGCTGGCAGCAGCATCGGGTTGTTGGCCACGAGCACGCAGCGTTGCGGCTGCAGGCGTTCGCACATCTGCTCCAGGTAACGAAGGCTTTGCTCGACGTACTCGGGGTAGTAGTGTGCCGACACGACCGCAACCTGAGGGCGACCTGGGTCAGGCGTCGGCATGGCTCCCTCGACGGGCTCTCGTCGAATCTGCGCTGCGCCACTCGTCGACCGCGCGCTTCATCCGAGCGAGGATCAGTGGGACGTTGACGCGCGCGCTGTGCCGCGACTCGACCAGCTCCCGGCCGCGTTCGCCCATGGCACGACGGAGCTCCGCGTCGTCGAGCAGCGTCTCGATCGCCGCACCCAGTTCGGCGCCGTCGCCGATCTTGACGATCAGCCCGGTCTTGCCATGCTGAACGAGCTCCTTGTTGGCGCCGGTATCGGTGCCGATCACGGGCAGTCGCATCGCCATCGCTTCCATGAACACCCAGAGCGGGCCGGTATCGGCGGTCGTGGGCACGACCAGCAGGTCGCACTCGTGGTACAGGCGCGCCAGTCGCGGATCGTTGGGCTCGAAATCGTCGTGCAAGTACACATGCTGGCGTGCATCCTTGGGCGCCTGCTTGGTGACGAGATGAAGCTCGGCGCGCTCCCGAAAGCGCTTCTCGAAGACGTCGAGCAGCAAGGAGCCGCCCTTGCGAGCGAAATCGGTGCCGACGAAGAGGATCTTCGGCCTGGCGCCGGTCGCCACCGGGGAGCGCGGCGGGCAATGCCACAGATCGAGATCCAGACCGACGTGCATCGGGTACACCCGTTCTTTCGGGGCGCCGCAGTCGCTGACGAGGATGTTGCCTGCCCAATGGGAAAAGGGAATGAACAAGTCGGTATGGCGAACTCGCCACATGTCGAGCGCCAGACGAAGCTTCTGGCGCCACACCGGCTTGGTCAGATCGCTCGGATACAGCGGATAGGCAGCCCGGTTCGTGATCGGCGCCTCATCGGTGCTGCTGACGTGAATCGGCGCCCGGTGCAAGTAGCTCCGCAACGAGCAGAAGAGGTCGGCTTCGAACAGGTGAACCATCACGGCATCGAGCGACGCCAGCTCGTTCAGGACCGGCCACGCTTGCTGGACGACGCGCGCGCGCATGAACAGCGGGTCGGGCAGGAAGCGCAGCCGGCTCGGCATGTCGGGCGGCGTGTAGTGGGCGACCGGTGCCCATCTGAGCTCGATTTCCGGATCCTGCTCCGCATACTTGCGCAGGTTGAGATAGCGCGTCATGTTGCCGATCGAGGTGTTCAGCACGAACCCGAAGCGATAGGGTCTTGCGGTGCTTCCCGGCGGCCTATGAGTCGAAACCATGACGGTGCTGTTCTCGATCGTACGAGGAATAGATGTCGCCGCTTGGCAAACCGTGTGCGACCGGCTCGTCAGCGCAGGAGCCGTCGATCGGGCGCCAGCGCCTCGACCACCCAGGACCAAGGCACCACTGGCGTCGCCGGCGACCTTCCGGCGGCGAGCGCGGCGCGCTCGACCAGTCCCTCGGTGAAGTTGGCGATCGAGTGGAAACGCAACAGACGGCGGACGGCCTCGGACGGCGGTGCGTCTTCGCTTGCGTCGAGCGCCCGAGTGAGAACGTCTGCGAAAGCCTTCTCGGTGCGCTGGTCCGCGACATGACCGACATCGAAACGACGCACCGTTGCCCTCGCCCAACCGGGTTGATCGCCGACCACCACCGGTACTCCCGCAGCGATGCTCTTGAGCATCAGCGACGACAAGCCGGCAAAGCGATGGTAGACCGAGCAATGCACGTCGAGCGCTGCAAAGCCCTGCGCCAACTCCTGCTCCGAAAGGAAGCGATCCAGCACGACGAGCGAGCCATTGCTGACAAGGTCGGCGTAGTCCTCGCGCACCAGTCGAGCGTACTCGGGCGTCATCTGGCCGGCGAGCAGAAACCGGTCGGTCAGTGGCAGCCTGGCCGCCCTGAACGCTGCCAGCGTCGCGGGAACGGACTTGCGGGCATCGAGTCCGCCGATCATTCCGAGGTAGCGACCCCCGGGATCCAGTCCGAGCGCGACGCGCGCGGCAGGGCGCTCCAGGCGCGGCGGCTGCGGCACAGGATCGCCCGCGGCGCGGGCGCGGTCTCGCCACCACCACCGCTGTGCCTGCACTTCCTCGTATTGCAGGAAATTGACGAAGTGAAGCTGGCTGAAGACGCCCGAGCGCAGCAGTCCTCGCTGCGCGGCGCTGACGAGGCGCTCGCGCAGGCTGGCGCTTTGCGTATAGCTCGGATAGTGGATGACGGCCTCGATCGCCACGCCGCGCAACCCGCGACGGTGCCGCACGAGCGCGAGCAAGGGTAATGCCAACAGCTGTTCGTCGGCGGAGGGAAGGAAGACGAAATCGGGTCGATGGCGGGCGATCGTCTCGAGCACGTTCGCCCCCAGTTGGCGGCGAAACGCCAAGCCGCCTCCCTCTGGAAAGGGAACGCTGGGATCGAAGCGAACATTGGGCAGCCGCGCCAGCGGCGCGAGCTGGCGACCGAACAGCTCGGACGCCGCCGCACGGGCAGTGACCGCGGCGACGACTTCGTCGCAGAACCCCGCGAGCGTCGGAATGAGGCACTCCAGGTAGTTGAAATAGTGGCCGCCCTGCCACTGCTCGAAAACCAACGCCTTCACTGCTGGGCCACTCCGTCACCGTGCTCGAGTTCAGCCTGCACCGCGCGGGCCCGGTGCCGGTCCCGCAATCAGCTCGCCGTACAGCTGAACGTACTTCGAAACGCAGGCGCTCCAGTCGAACTGCCGCGCCCGGCGGCGGATGTCGTCGCGCTGCGCCTTCAATCGGGGCAGTTCGCTCTCGAGGGTGGCGCGCATGGAGCGGGGCGAAAAGTCGTCGAAGTACGCCGCCTGTGGACCGCCGATTTCCGGCAGGCTGGTCAGCCGGGACAGGAACACCGGCGCGCCGAAATACATCGCCTCTAGCGGCGGCAACCCGAATCCTTCGGCCAGCGAGGGAAACAAGAACGCCTCGCAGTGCGCCAGCAACCACGCCTTCACCGCTTCGTCGATGCCCAACAGCACGTGAACGTTGGGCACCGTGTCGGCAAGCTCGTCGTGCAGTTGCTTGGAGTGACCCCAGGCCGGGCCGGCGAGCACGAACGTGCGCTCGGGCCACGAGCGAGCCAGCTCGACGAGAGACCGCACGTTCTTCGATGGCGCCATTCTGCTCAGATGGAAGAAGAAGGGCCGGGCCGCGAGCTCATCGACGGCGTGCTGCGGTGCCTCGCTCAGATCGGTGGCGCCGTTGTGGATCGTCATCCTGCGACCGCGGGCCGTGACGTGGCGCCGGACATCTTCGCCGACATAGTCGCTGATCGACACCAGGCAATTGCTGCGCGCGATCGCGATTCGCGTCAGCAGGGAATCGCGCCACGATCCGGGGCCTGTTCGCACATATCGATAGTTGAGATCGTGCACGGTGACGATGCGCTGCGGCACCCTCATCGGCGGCCGAGTGATGTTGTGCTGGAACGTGTTGTGCCACAGAACACAGCGGTCGAGCCGCCAGGGCGCGAAGCGCTGGCGCGGCCGGTAGGCGATGTAGTCGACCTCCGCGCCGAAGGCACCATGCAGATGCTCGGGCATGTGAAAGCAGAGTCTGAGCTTGTTCTCCCGGAACGTCGCCGCCCGCTTCGCAAGGCCCTCGCCCAGCCGGTGCGCGAACTCGCCGAGCCCTGCTTCGAAGCTGGACAGATGGCCGAGGCTGATGCCGATGACCGACGCGGTCATGAGCGGCACGTGCGGTCATTTGGCATAGATTGCCTCGTGCGCGCGAACGTAGGCGTCGTAGGAGAAGCGATGCGACAGGCGGTCGGCGCGATCGGACATGTGGCCCGGGGGAAGGTTCACGGAGATCAGGGCACCGATCGCGTCGGCGAGGGCTCGAGGGTCGCGCACCGGCACGACCCGCGCGCCCGGATCGTCGCGACTCATTGCCACGATCGCCCCTGTACGGGTGCCGACGAGTCTCGGCACCAACGCCGCCGCCTCGGCATACGAGAGACAAAATCCCTCTTCGTGCGACGGCTGAACGTACACGTCCGTGCGGCGCAGCGCCTCGGCTATCGCCGCCTGGTCAAGATCGAAGCTGAAGAGCAGCCGATCGGCGACACCGAGCCGCATCGCCAGACGCTTCAGCCATCGCAGATACGAATCGTCCCGGATCTCGCCGATCAGCTGATAGCGCAGGCGCGGAAAGCGGCGGGCGAGCTCCGGCATCGCCTTGATCACATCGTGCTGACCCTTCGTGTGAGCGAGGCCGCCGACGGTGGTCAGCTGGAGCCCCCCGTCGCGCGGCGGCGCTTGCGGGCCACGCTGCAGCGGACGCGGCAGGAACGGCAGCGGGACCAGTTCGACGAGACGCACCGGAAAGCCGTAGCGTTCGACGACTTCGGCGACGAAGTCGCTGTGCACGATCATCCGTGGCACCTTGCCGCTCGTGAGGACCCAGCGCCAGGCCAGGCTCTTGGGCAGGCTGCGCAGCGAGCGGAGCGCGTAGTGCAGGCCCTCATGGCGGTGAAAGAGCCTGAGCTTGTGCTCGTAGGGCGACACCGAGTGCACCGTCAGAGCCCAGCGGTGCGCACGCAGCAGCGGAGCCAGCCAGAGCACTCCGCGCGAGCTCATGCAGATGACATGGACGAAGTCGGGCTGGAATTCGGCGAGGGTCGCGGCGACTTGGCGGCTGAACGACGGGCCGATCGGAATCGTGATCGGAAAGTGGCGTGCCAGTTGCGCGTCCGTGACGGGAATGTCCCCGGCGAAGGCCAGCTCGTAGCCATGGCGAGCCAGCCCGCCGATCAACTCTCGCGTTTCAGCGGGCACGCCGCCGGGCATGAAGCCGGAGACGTCGCTCAGGATGAGGATCCGCATCAGCCGCGATCGGCCACGCCGTTGCGCTCGGGCCTACGACGCGAACGAGCGGCCTCGTAGAACTCGATCATCTTCGCGACCTTGCCCTGCCAGCTGTAATGCGAGCGGATCTTGGCCACGGCGCACGCGCCCATGCGACGGCGCCGCTCCGCGGAGCCGGCCATCTCGAGCATTGCTGCCGACAGGCCGGCGACGAGACCGTCCGGAGAAACGGGTGGCACCAGGATTCCGCAGTCGGCATCGAGGTAGTCGAGCGGGCCTCCCCACGCGGTCGCGATGACCGGCTTGCCGAGCGCCATCGCCTCGAGCACCACTGCTCCGCCGCACTCGAAAACGCTGGACAGGACCAGGCAGTCGGCGGCAATCAATCGCGCCTTGCAAGCCGACTGCGACAGCCACCCGGCGAACTGGACCGTGCCAGCGGCCGAGTCTTCGGCAGCGTCCTCGGGCAACGACAGCTCGCGCGCCAGCTGCTTCAGGTGAGCCAGCTGATCGCCGTCGCCGAGGATCCATAGCCTCATCGGCGCACCTTCGCGCGCTTTCGCAAAAGCCCTGAGCAGGAGGTCGACGCTCTTCCAGCCGATGAGACGTCCCATGAACACAAAGGTGAGGACGTCGTTCGCGCCGGCCTCGACCGCGCTGGACGTCCACAGCGAGAGGTCGACGCCGTTTTCGACCAGCTCGGCGACGCGGCCTAGACTCGGAACCGCCAGCGCGTCACGGGTGCGACCGTTCGCCACAAGGAGGATCGCCGCACGTCGCTTGCCAGGCAGCAGCACGTTCAGGACGGTAGCGCTCGTTCGCCCGAACCAGACAAGCGCCTTCTCGAAAATGCCTCGCCTCTGCCGAAAGGCCGGCGGATATTCCATGCCGCCGTTCATCGGCCCCATGACCACCGGCGCGCCGAGCCCGAATAACAGAGAGGGCTCGCGCGGCGACACCGGAATCGGCTGATGGATCACGTCGATGGCATGTTCCCGGACCAGTCGTCGCGCCACCCCGCGCTGCGCGATCTGCGTCGCGACGCGGGACACGAAGCTCGTGGTGAGGTAGGCGACCTGTTCGGGCAGATGCTCACCGATCCGGAACATCGCGATATGAAGTTTCGTGTCTTCGATGTAGACGATCCGGTCTTCCTCGGGAAATAGCTGCGAGAGCTCGTCGCGCGTGCGCGCATGTGTGAGCAACCAGACCGGCAGGCCACGCGCACGCAGTTCACGAAAGTAATGGATCGGCAGCACCGCCTCGCCGCCGAACCGCGCCGATGCGTGATCGGCAACGATCAGGATCTTCAAGTCCACCATGGGTGCTGAGTTTGCCGCAGGTGTGCCAGCCGATGCGCGTGGCCGTCACCCGAAGCGCCAAAGACCACCGGGCACAGCTGTGTAAAAAGCATCGGATAATGCAAAGGCTCGAGGGCGCTGCCCGCGCCAGCCCCGTCGCACTCGATGGCATGGCGCTTGCGAGAAGGCGTCATCCCGTCCCATCCGATGAAGTTTTTCCACCTGCCGATCGCGCCCGCCGCGGGCGCCCCACTGTCGTTGAGACCCACGCGATGACCCTAGTTGCATGCAACCTCTGCGGTGCAGACGACTTTACGGTCCAGTACCCGGCCGGCAGGGCGCAGCGCAACCAGATCGTCAGCTGCAACCGCTGCGGGCTGATGTACGCCAATCCGCGATCGGTCGAGCCCGACCACGTCCAGATCGAGTCGTACGACCCCGACTTTGTGGAAAAGATTACCGGGGTTCGCACAGATCCTCGGTTCTCCAAGGAAGCGCTGCAGGTTCGCGACTACTTCGACACCCGACGCTTGCTGGCGACTCGCTATCCGAAGCGAGGCGATCTGCTCGAAGTGGGCAGTGGCCTTGGCTACCTGATGGCCTCGTTTCGGGAGGACGGCTGGCGGGTCGTCGGCGTGGAGCCGAACGTCGGACTGACGCGGCATGCCGAAAAGGTGCTCGGGCTGCACGTGATCCCGGCCATCTTGCCGCGGGCCGAAATCGCCGACGCATCAATGGACGTCGTCTTGATGATGCATGTCATCGAGCACGTGCCCGATCCGCTCGATACCCTGAAGGAGATCATGCGGGTGCTTCGTCCCGGCGGCATGCTGGTCATGGAGACACCGTGCTACGACACCTTGATGTACAAGCTGCTCGGCCGACGTGAACGCAGTCTGTCGTGCGAGGGCCATATCTACTTCTTCACATCGCCGACCTTGAAGGCGCTTTCCGAGAAGGCAGGTTTTCGTCTGATCCGCGCCGATCGGGTCGGTCGATCACTGACGTTGAGCAGACTTCTCTACAACCTGGGAGTCGTGAGCAAGAGCAAGAGAGTGCAGCAGGGGCTGGAAGGAATGTCCAAAAGCCTGGGTCTGGATCGGCTCTCGATGACCTTGAATCTTCGCGACATGCAGCGTCTTTATCTCGAGAAGCCGGAGTAGCCGACGCCTCTCTCGAACGCTCGCCGGCCTCAGTCGCTTCGTACTTCGAACCAGAAGGAGCATCCGAAGTGATGCGGCGCCGAGGCGGCAGTACCCGCCAGCGGTCCGAAGACCGCATTCATCGCCGCGGGCTGGGTTCGCGACAACCAGTGGGTGGTCATGACAACTTTGTAGCGGCGCGAGTGCGAGAGCATGCACGCCAGCAAATATTGCTCGGTATGACACCATTGGTCGTAGAGGTTGGGATAGTCGTACGGCAGGAAGATGTCGTGGACATGCACCAGCACGCCGTCAGGCAAGGCCGGAAGCACTTTGCAAAAGAGATATGGCAGGTCGCCACGCGTGCGACAGATGTGACTCGAGTCGATGAACAGGAGATCGCGGGCGGACCAGCGACCCTGCGCCAGATCGCTGCGCTCGACCGGCATCAGGTTGAGTTCGTCGGCGGCAGGCTTGACGTCGGTTCTTGGAAACGGGTCGTAGACGACGATCTTGGTATCTGTACTCCCGGATGACACTGCCTTGCGCGCGATAAGGGTGCTGAAGCCCGAGCCCACTTCGACAACTCGCGGCGGCTTGCGATCCATGATCATCGCAGCATAGATCTCGGCGTCCGGCGTATTGCAGTACGTGTTCGACACTCCCTCGCTGCCGAAACCGAACCTGTTGATGACTGGATCCTCGCGCAGTTCCCGGAACAAGTCTTGGTGCACCTTGGACTTGAACGACGCCAACAGAGCAAGCTGGGACTCGAGCCGAAAGTCGATCGCCGGCGGATCCAAGACCGAAAGTGGCTTGTTCGTCGTTTCGTCGGGAACGTCCGGAGCGATCGGCTGCACGTTCTCGCGCGTGAACCGAGCAAGGTCGCGGTCACTTTGCAGTCGGGGAATGACCCTCGTGAGCCCGGACGAGACTTTGTCGAGAAGCGCCATGTCTTGGTTCCCTTGAATGATGCCGGCGAAGATAAAGCGAGACGTCGGAAACGCGCCGCGTTGCAACTCGAAACGACCGATCGAGGATGGTCGGTTGACTGCAGTGATTGTCGATCCTGTAACGCGAGCCGGCCCGATTCGTTACTCATGCGCCGCTTTTTGACCGCTGGCGAGGTCATTGCAGGTCGTTGCAACGTGGCATGCAGGTTGCGCTCAAGGTGGCGCGTGTTACGCCGAATTCCATGAACCTGTTGCGCCGACTCCGGAGATCCATGTCCTCGAATCCTAGTACCATCCCACGAGTGAGCGGATGCTTGGCCATCGTCGCCGCCGCGACCGTTGCGGCCTCCTGTGGCGGCGCCCAAAGCGCGTCTGATGCTGCGGTGCAGCCGCTGGCGCGGCACTCGGTCCCGGCACCGTCGCGGGCCCGAATTCCGGGGCCTGCAACGTCGGGGGAACTCAGCCCTTCGCCCGCAGCTTCGGCCGCGGCTGAGCCTGGGTCCTCTCCAGTCGACGACCCCGCGCTCACCGCCACCGCGATGGTCGCAACGGTCCCGGCCATCGACGCGACGAAGATTCCGAAAGCTGCGGTCGGCTACTCCACCGAGATGCTGGCGCCGACCACCCAGCAGCCCATGTACACCGACATCGGTGCGTTCCGAACGGTGTGCGAGTTCTCGCATATGTCGTTCGACGACCCGATCGTCTATCCAGGCCAGCCCGGTCGCTCACACCTGCACGCGTTCTTCGGCAACACCGGCATCAACGCGAACTCGACCGTCGAGTCCGTCGCCACCAGTGGCAACTCCACGTGCCGTGGCGGGACAGCCAACCGCACCGGCTACTGGGTCCCTGCCATCATCGACACGCGCGACGGAACGCCGGTCAAGCCGGATAGCCTGATCACGTATTACAAGACCGGATATCGCGGCATCGCGCCGGCCGCTGTCCATCCCATGCCCGCCGGATTGCGGATGATCGCTGGCGATGCGACAGCCAAGTCGCCCACGGCAGGTGGCATTGCGATCTTCAACTGCTTTGCCCCCGCTACCGGCCAGGGCCCCAAGACGGTGGAACTCCCGACCACCTGCCCTGTCGGCAACACGATCTGGGCTACGGTGACGTTTCCGCAATGCTGGGACGGCATCAATCTCGATTCGCCGGACCACAAGAGCCATATGGCGTACCCGGTCGACGGCGCATGCCCCAAGAGCCATCCGGTACCGTTCCCGGAAGTGACGCTCAACTTCGCCTACACGGTGACCGATGCCGCCGCGGTCGCACGGTGGCGCCTCGCGTCGGACAACTACGATCCCGGCATTCCCGCCGGATATTCGTTGCACGCCGATTGGTTCAACGGTTGGAAGCCCGAGATCATGGAGTCCTTCATCCGCAATTGCGATCAGGCCTCGCGCGACTGCTTCGCGCATCTCCTCGGCAATGGCCAGATGATGCTCGGCGCCGGCGCCTGATCCGGGGCGGCGACCCTCCGCGGCGCCGCCCTCAGGAGCGCGTATCGCCAGTCGGCGGAAACAGCAACGCGCGCGGCACGACGTAGCGTGCTCCATGCGGTGCAGTCCATTCGAGCATCAACCGGCCGACCAGCGCATCAAGCTTGCCCGCGTCGACATCGATCGGGTAGAACCGTCCGGGGTCGAGGTGGATCGTCGTTGCCGTGGCGGCGCCGTTATCGACCAGGACCTGTCGGGCGACCACGACGCGCGCGGCACGCTGCTCCAAATGGAAGCGGTAGTTGCCACCGTAGGGAGCCTTGACCCAGCCCCGCCAGCGCGCCGTCGCTGGCCGGCGAGCGGCAAGATCCGCGGGCCAGTCGAGCGTGGCATCGAAGTCGATCGTGGTGTCGACGCGGATCAGGAGCGGCGATGAGGCAAGCGGTTCCTTGGCGAAATATTCACCGCGCAGGCCCGAGCCGGTCGCATTCGACGCGCTGCAAAGATCGGCTCGCTCGGCGGCTCGCTTCAGTTCGGCGGCCATCGCGTCATCGGGTGAAGCCGCCGACGCGCGAGCGGACAGGAAGCACCCAGCGCCCAGTGCCGCGCCTAGAAGCAGCCGGCGACGCGGCATCGCCGGCGCGTCGGACTGCGGAATGAAACAAGCCATATCGGATCGAGGAACAAAGCGCCGCCCGATTTGACCACGGCAGCGCCGTCACGCAGTTGCCCCCGCCCGGCAAAGGGTTGCAGGGTGAGAGATTCGCACGCCAACCCTGCGGACGGCCTTTACCGGCGTGCCGCCGGGCGCGGACACAGGCCAGAGCGCACGTAAAATTCGACCCGAAGCGAAAGCTGCACCCTGCCCGTCTCGGTGTCACTGCCACGTACCGAGCCTGCCCGACATGACCCGATCCGAAGCCGAGTTGCCGCCCATGCGCCCCTGGCCTCGCTCTCGGCTTCTCAACGTCTGGGTCGACGACGTCACCATGGTCGAGCTCATGCAGCGCCTCGATGCCGGCATGGTGTTCACGCTCAACCCCGACCACCTGTACCACCTGCAGCGCAACCCGGCGTTCGTGTCGGCCTATCGCAAGGCCGACTTCATCACCTCGGACAGCAAGTACGTCTATTGGTCGCTCGGCTGGATCGGCCGGCGGATCCGGGAGAAGGTGTCCGGCTCTGACATCGTTCCGACCTTTTGCCACTATCACCGGGACAATCCCGACGTGAAGGTCTTCCTGCTCGGCGCCGCGCCAGGCGTGGCGCAGAAGGCACGCGAGCGCATCAACCAGCGCGAAGGCAGCGAAGTGGTCGTCGGCGCGCACGGCCCGTCGATGAACTTCGTCAACGATGCAGCCGAGATCGCTGAGGTGATCGCGATGATCAACGAGTCTCGCGCGACCGTCCTGATCGTCGGCCTCGGCGCGCCGAAGCAGGAGATCTGGATGGACCGCCACCGTTCCGCAATGCCGAACGTAAAAGTTTTCATGGGCGTTGGTGCGACCATCGACTACGAGGCCGACACGGTCGTTCGCGCACCGCGCTGGATGACGCGCAACGGCCTCGAGTGGGTCTATCGCATCACCACCGAGCCGAAGCGATACTGGCGGCGTTACTTGCGCGACCTGGAATTCTTCTGGCTCGTCCTCCTCGATGGCCTGGGCCTCTATCGCCCGCCCGCCTTTCGCAAGGACGACGCATGATCCGGACCGCTATGGTCGGGCTCGGCAAGATGGGGCTGTCTCATCTGGCGATCGTCAGGGCCCATCCCGACCTCAACCTGGTCGCCGGCTGCGACGCGACGGCCTACCTGACCGACATCCTCGGCAAGTACACGGGCCTCAAGTGCTACGCGGAGTTCGACCGCATGCTCGACAGCGAGCGGATCGAGGCGCTGGTCGTCGCGACCCCGTCGAAGCTGCACGCGCCGATGGTGCAGAAGGCGCTCGACCGAGGGCTGCACGTCTTCTGCGAAAAGCCGTTCGTCCTCGACGTCGCCGATGGCCAGCGGCTTGTCGAACTGGCGCACCGCAAGTCACTGGTGACGCAGGTCGGCTACCACTACCGGTTCGTCGGCGCGTTCAAGGAAGCGGCGCGGCTGGTCCGGTCGGGAGCCCTCGGCGAGATCCATCACGTTCGCGCCGAGGCCTATGGTCCGGTCGTCCTGCGCAGAAAGGGCGCGACCTGGCGCTCGGCCAAGAACGAAGGCGGCGGCGCGCTCTACGACTATGCCTGCCACGCAATCGACCTCGTGAACTTCATCGTCGGCACGCCAACGTCGGTCGACGGCGTCGTTCGGCACAGCGTCTTCTCGCGCGACGTCGACGACGAGGTCTACGGCACGTTCCACTTTGGTGACGGAGCGAGCGGCCAGCTCTGCGTCAACTGGAGCGACGAAAGCTTTCGCAAGATGTCGACCAAGATCAGCGTCTGGGGCACGAAGGGTCGCCTCACCGCCGACCGTCAGGAGTGTCAGCTTTACCTGCGCGAAACGCATGACGCGCTGCCTGGCGTCGGCACCGGCTGGACGGTGCGCTACACGACGGATCTGTCGGACGAGGTCTGGTTCTACCTGCGCGGCGAGGAATATTCGGCCCAGATCGACTACTTCGCCGAAAGCGTTAAGACGCGCCGGCTCGACGGCGAGAACTCGTTTGCCTCGGCGCTCGAAACGGACCGCGTGGTCGCGATGATGCTGGGCGCCGTGGCGGAAAGACCGGCGTCGGCGGCGCCGGCGCCTGTGGCCAGGACCGTCTGGTCACGCCTCTTCGGATGAGCCCATGAGCACCCCAGCGCAAGCCAGCGAGGCGCACGTCATGGATCGCGTCCTGTTCGGCGACAACCAGTTCTTCGGCGTCAATCACATGTCGGAGGAGAAGGCGCGCGCTCAGTCGATGCGATTCCAGGAGCTCGGCGCCATCATCGAGGTGCTCGACGCCGCCTACGAGGAAGGTATTCGCACGTTCATGTGCACGTCACACGACCGGGTGGCCGACATCTGCGACCACTTCCGCGCTCATCCCGAGAAATATCCCGACTATCGCTTCTACCCGTGCATGCCGTACGCGCACAAGTACGCCAACGCGGTCACCGAGCACGGGATGATCGAGGCCCTGCGCATGCTGCTGCCTCAGGAGGGCGCGGTCGCCGCGATGCTCAAGGGCGGCGTGGCGCTCGCGACGAAGGATATCGAGGCGATCATGCAGCTGCTGATCGACGCTGAGATGAAGATGTTTTACGGCCTGAGCACGCCGGTCGTCTTCATGCAAAACGTCATCACCGACCTCCTGCTCGGCCTGCGCATGAACGATTGCTTCCGGATCTTCCACGACCACGTGAAGAGCCGCTACGGCGCCGAGCCCGCCTACATCACGATGAACGTGCCGCGCCTGCTCGATGTCTTGGACACGCTTCGCATCGACAACCCGATCGTCTGCGCCAACATCAACAAGATCGGCTTTCGCATGTGCGGCGGCGTGACGGCGTACGAAGAGGCGATCGCGAAGCGGCGCTTCCGGCCGATCGCGATGTCGGTGTTCGCGTCCGGAGCGATTGCGCCGCGCGAGGCGATCGCCTACGTGTGCGGGCAGCCGCGGATCGAATCGATCGTGTTCGGCGCGTCTGGGCGGGGCAACATTCGCCAGACGAACGCGCTCATCCGAGAGTTGAGCGTGCGCCCGATCGATTCATAGCGGCCGCTCGCTTCACGGCGAGCGGATGCCGGAGGAAGCCACGACCACGGCAGGAATGCCGACGACCGTGGCGCCCGGCGGCACGTCGTCGAGAACCACCGCATTGGCGCCGATCAGCGCGTCGTCGCCGACGACGATGCCGCCGAGCAGCTTGGCGCCGGCACCGATGTCGACGTGGCCACCGAGACGAGGTACGCGCCCGCGCCGCGCACCGAGCGTCACCTGCTGAAAAATGAGACAGTTGGGCCCGATCTCGACGTCGTTGTGGATGACGACGCCGTTCGGATGCGGCAGCAGCAGCCCGCCGCCGATGCGGCAACCCAGCGAGATGTCGGCGCCGGTGACGATGCTCCAGAAGCGATGTCTCAGAACCAGCCAGCGCCGTTGCACGACATGCCAGGGTCGCCGCGAGTCGCCGATGCGCTGATAGGCGCGAATGGTCGCAAGGAGCGACCTCGACGGCATCCACGACCCGACAGGCCTGTGCTCGCGCGACCAGTCGGGGATGGTGGCGGACGGCTCCAGCTCACCGAAGCGGCCTGCCCCGCCCGTGCGTGAAGCCGCCCCGTTCGCGCCCGGGAGTTTGCTGGCGTCGCTCACGTCGCGTCAGCGCCCATCGTCGTCACGGCTCGTGCGCACCCAGCGGAGCTGGCGCGCCGTGAACAGGCGGATGTAGATCGGAATCTTTGCGAGCGCATAGATCGGCGCCAGAGCCAGCTCGCCAAGCGTCACGCTGCGGCGCCCGACTTGGCGCCATGCCGCGGCGACCGCGACCGCCAGCACGATGAGCTCGCCGAGCACGAGCGCGAGCGGCGCCGCGCTGCCGCCGATGACCGCCAGCACGGCACTCGCGACGGCCACGCCGAGCAGCGACAGCACCAGCGCGGCCAACGGCGGAACGCAGAGATCGAGTGCCATGGCAACGAGCGCCCTGTTTCTCGAGACGATGCCGGACCACAGCATCGGCAGGCCGCGCGAGACGATCATCGCCAGGTGTCCATGCTCCCAGCGGGTGCGCTGGGCGACGGCCGCCGAGGCCTGGGCCGGAAAGGCGCTGGTGACGCGAGCAGCGGCGCAGTACGACGGCGGCGTTCCCGTGGCCGCGAGGTCGAGCCCGAGTTGCATGTCCTCGACGATGCTTGCCGACGCGAGCGACGCGGTCGCGATCGTTGCCCACGGGAAAGCCATTCCCGTGCCCATCAACTGGCATGGGCCGCCCAAACGCTGCCAGCCCAGCGGGCGCACCTGGTTGCGCACCGCCCACGCGAACTCGGCCATCCGCTGCTTTAGCCCGGCACCCTGCGGGGCGAGCATCAGGTAGAGCGCCTGCACCGGCCGGTGCCGCCGCATGCATTCGCGGGCGAGGAGATCGACGCTCCCGGCAGCGATGGCGCAGTCCGCATCGACCACGATCACGACCGCCGGCGGCGCCGCCGCGAGATGGCGCACGCCGTGGTCGAGCGCATAGCCCTTGCCTCGCCGGTCCGGGTCGCGGCGCTCGGTGACCTCCGCACCGTGCTCCGCAGCGACGGCGGCGGTTCGGTCGCTGCAGTTGTCGGCGACGACCAGCAACCGGTCGTCGCCACGCAGCTGCGGCACGATGGCGTCGATCGCAGCGGCAATGCCAGTGGCCTCGTCGTGAGCAGGCATCAGGATCGCCGTCGTCGGCCGATGCTCGAGCGGATCGATCCTCGCTGGCGAGTCGTCCCTGCGTGCCGCGGCGACCTGCAGCGTGAACACGGCCACCGGCACGAGCATCACCGCCGCCATGGCAGCGAAGACAGCGCCGATGATCGAGACGATCATCCCGCGACCACCGGCGCGTGCGTGGCGCTGCCGCGGAACAGCTCGGCGAGCTTGCTCACCTCGGCAGCGATCGAATGGCGCGCGACCACGCGTTCATGGGCGTCGTCGCCCATGCGCGCCAGGACCGACGGCGGCGTCGCGAGGCACTCCTCGATCGCATCGGCCAGCGCCTGCACGTCGCCGGCGGGCACGAGCCAGCCGTCCACACCCGGGCGCACGAGTTCGACGATGCCGGCGACAAACGTGCTCAGCACGGGTCGCCGCAGGGCCATCGCCTCCATGATCACGACCGGCAGACCTTCGGCGAAGCTCGGCAGCACCAGCGCCCGAGCCGCGAGCATCTCGGCGCGAACCCGTTCACTGTCGATCCACCCGGTGATGCCGACATGCTCGCCGAGACCGAGTGCTTCGATCCTTCGTTCGATCGCCTGCCGCAGCTCGCCGTCGCCGGCCAGGACGAGCGTGAGCGCCTGGCCTCGATCGATGACGATCTTCGCCGCGTCGAGCAGAAGAAGCTGGCCTTTCTGCTCGCACAAGCGGCCGACGCAGACCAGCCGCGTCGTCGCGGCGGTCGTGCTCACCGGCGAGGACTCGAACTGCGCGTCGAGGCCGCAGTGCACGACGCGCACCTTCGGCCACTGCTCGGCGGCGACCCAGCGATAGAGCTGGCTGCGCCCGAACGAGCTGATCGCGACGACGAACGCGGCCTGCTCGATCTTGGCACGCAGGTGCAGCGACTCCGGTGCATCGAACTCTTCCGGACCATGCACGGTGAAGCTGTAGGGCGGACCGCCGAGCTCGCGAGCGAGCAGCGCGACCTCGGCACCGTTGGTTCCGAAATGAGCGTGCAGGTGCGTGGCGCCGGCAGCGCGCAGTTTCCGGCACAGCCACGCCGCCTCGGCGAGGTAGATGAGGTGGTACGGCCAGGCGCGCGGCGATCGCCGCGACATGCGCAGGGCCATCGCCAGAGCGCGCGCGAAACGAACCGGCGCGCCCAGGATCGTCGTGAACAGCGCCCCCGCCAGCGGCAGTGCGCCGCCTCCGAGAACGTAGCTCGTCCGCGCCCTTTCCTCGAGGTCGGCAGGATCGGTGACATCCGCATCCCAGCCGCGCAGTGCGAATCGTGTCACCGAGACGCCCTGCTGTTCGAGCTCGCGTATCTCGCGACGGATGAATGTGTGGCTGACCTTCGGGTACTGATTGATCAGATAGGCGACCGCAACGGGCGCGGCGTTTGCGGCCATCGGGGCAGGTCCGGGGACGGCCGAGTCGAGCGAAGCTTCAGCGCCGTTCATCAGCGGAAATAGTGGCGAACTGCAGAGACGATGCCGTCCCGCACCATCGCTTCGCGCGTGCCCGCGGGCTTCCAGCCGAGGACGGCGCGCGTCTCGCTGCTGTCGTAGCGCGCGCGATGAGCGCGGCAATCCCAGTCGCGGTAGCTCGGCAGCCGCCGGTTCGGGTGGCGCACGAGGTGCTTCACGGCCTCCTTGGCGAGGTCGAGCGCGAAGAAGCGCCAGATCGGCGTCGGTGTCGCGTCGATGCGCGTTGCGCTCGCCGCAGCCACCTCGCCGACGTACTCGCGCGCGGTCAGGAGCGGCTCGTCGGTGAGAAGCAAGGTCTTGCCCTCGATGCCGGGAGCGTCGAGCGCGAGCGCCAGGCCCTCGGCGACGTCTTCGACCAGCACCAACGGCAGCTTGGTGGTTCCCTCACCCCAGAGCTGTGCGCGGGTATCGGAATGGAACATGCCGATGCCCCAATGCGCCGGCGGACTGCCCGCGCCAATGACGACGCCCGGGCGGAAGATCACGAGCGGAAGGCCGCGCTCGGCCTGCAGGCGCTGCAGCAGCTGCTCGCAGGCCGCTTTCGAGCGCGCGTACAGGTTGCGGCTCGCGATGCCGGTATCGACCGGGGTGCGAGCGTCGATCACGCTTTCCGCATCGGCAGAGTCGTAGGAGTCGATCGTGCCGGTGTAGACGAAGCGCTTGACGCCATGCGCCAGCGCTGCCTCAGCGAGCACGCGCGTCGGCTCGAGATCGTCGCGAAGGTAGTCGTCCCAGCGCTGCCCCGTGGCCTTGGCGAGGTGATAGACGACGTCGATGCCGGCGAGCGCCGTGTCGAGTGCCTTCGGATCGGCGTGGTTGCCCTGCACGATCTCGACCGGCAGACCGTCGAGCGCGATGCGCGCCGAGACGAGGCTGCGCGACATGACGCGTACGCCGACGCCGCGCCTGACGAGCGCTTCGACGAGGCGTTTGCCGATGAAGCCTGTTCCGCCGATCAGCAGGGCCCGCGGCGGCGCGAGCGGCGCGAGGCTGCGGACGCGGATCGGCTTCGGCGGCGACGCCGGCTCGGCGCCGGCGGCAGCGACGATGCGCTCGCACAGGCGAATGACCTCGGCGCCGAAGCTGCCCCGCAGGCGCGGGTCGAGCCCGTCGGCGAAGGTCCGGTAGTAGGCAGCAACGCTGTTGGAGATGCTCGCCTGGAACGTCGAGTCGTACGGCGTCCTCGCGAAGGTCGAGGCCAGCTGACGGCCGAGGTTGCGCCAGCCCTGGCCGGCGATGGCGCGGGCTGTCGACCGCGCCGTGTGCAGCGGGTCGAACATGGCGCTGTTGCTGCGGGCGCGTTCACGCCAGTAGAGGTCGCGCTCGAAGTCGAGGCGCGACGCCGCCGCCGAGCCGCGCAGATGAACGCTGCGGTCGGCTTGGCCGGGAGCGACCGACAGGTTCAGGCTCACCGATGTGCCGCCGCTGCGACCGACGACATTCCAGTGCCGGAAGACACGCTGACTGCCGGGCAACTCGATCGGCAGCGACGCGACCGCCGCCACGTCGTCGAGCGGGCCGAGCAGATCGGTGGCAAACGCTGCCAGATGCGAGCCCAGCTCGTAGAGCAAATTGCCCTCGGAGCCGACGATCCAGTTGTTGAACGGCCCGAACTGGATCAGTCCGAGGGCATACAGCCAATTGACGCTCAGGTGATCGAGCGTGCCGAGGGCGCCGCTCGCGGCATCGCGCCGCATCGCCTCGTAGCCCGGCATGAAGAGGAAGTTGTGGTTCACCCCGAGGCGCAGGCCGCGCGATGCGGCGAGCTCGGCCAGCGCCTTGCATTCGCCGGCATTCAGCCCCATCGGCTTTTCGACGAACACGCTCTTGCCAGCCTCGAGCAGGCGGCGCGTCATGTCCTCGTGCAGGAACGGCGGCAGCAGCACGTGGACGACATCGCAGTCGGAACCGATCAGCTCCTCGACGGAGGTGAAGACCCGAGCGATGCCGAAGGCCGACGCGACCTGACTCGCGCGCTCCCTGGACACGTCGCACACCGCCGTCATCTCGACTTCGTCGAGAGCGGCCAGCGCACGCGCATGCGCCTGGATGATGTAGCCGGCGCCGAGCAGGCCAACCTTCAATGGAGTCACGGGCACCTTCTCATCCATAGCACCGGATCACTTGTATTCGATGATCCGGAACCGACCGGCCATGTTGTTGACGTAGAACTTCAGCAGACCCCAGGCCTCGGCGAATTTGCCGATGACCACGAAGCGCGCGTACAGCCGCGCCTCCGCACCGCTGTCGCCCTGCCCGCGACGGTACTTGGCGATCCGTTGGCCCAGCACGGCGTACCCGCCCGCCAACAGCAGCGAAAGGCCATGGGTCACCGGCGCCAGCGCCAGTATTGTCGCCGGCAGCGCCAGACCCCAGACGAGCACGCTGCGCCGCTCGCGGGCGCAATCGCGCATCGCGCCTCGCCCGTGCAGGCTGAACCGCTGGCCGATCGCGTGGCCGCCGCGAACGGCACGGCGCCACCATTGCCCGAAGCGCTGGATGTCGGCGTCGTGCGTCGCCATCTCGACGCCGATCTTCGTGACCTTGAAGCCGGCCAGCGCGACCCGAACGCCGAACTCGGAATCCTCGCCGGCGATCACCTGCTCGTTGAATCCGCCGACCCGGTCGAACACGTCGGCACGCACGAGCATGATTCCGCCGAGCGCGCCGAAGTTCGTCAGGTCACCCGGCGTCGAGCGCCATTCGAGAGCGCACAGGCGGTTGTAGTCGGATGCTTCGGGATGGCGTTCGCGCAGCGGTCCGACGACGACGGCGCGCGCGGCATCCGCCGTCATGGCCTGCGCCGCCGCATCGAGCCAGCCCGGCAGCAACGTGCAGTCGCCGTCGAGGAACTGGATCAATCGCAATTCCGGCCGCGCCGCGACCAGAGCCCGAAATCCTTCGTTGCGCGCCCGGGCGGCCGAGAACGGACGCCTGGGATCGAGCGCTATGACGCGCTCGCACAGCGCAGCGGCGCGCTCCAGGCTGCCGTCGGTGGATCCGGAGTCGACGTAGACGACCGGGCAAGCCAGCGCTTCGAGCGACCGCAGACACGCCAGCAGGCGATCGCCCTCATTACGGCCGATGACGACGATGCCCGGACGCGCGCTCATCGACGAAGCGTTGCTCATCGCGTCAGCGCTCGCGCGCGATCCGCACGAGCTCCCCGCCCAGCGCGGCGCGCGCATCGCCGAGCAGCAGATCGCTCGCCATGCCGATCGGCTCGTGCGGCTGGTTGCCGCGCCCGCCGAGGCCGAGCGCACGGCGGAGGACCAGGCTGGTGCGGCCGAGCGCCCAGAGCAGGTCGGCCAGCACGAGGCCACCGATCCCGTAAGCCTTCACGAAGAAACGCCGCCGCGATGCGAACCAGTAGGGCGGCAAACGCCGCCGCGCCGCCTTGATGCCGGTGGCAGCGCCCTCGAGATGCATCACGCGCGCGTCGGCCACGAGCCAGCACGACCACCCTGCGCGGCGCGCGCGGCGGCAGAAGTCGACCTCCTCGTAGTAGAGGAAGAAGCCTTCGTCGAACGGACCGACCGCATCGAGCACTTCGCGCCGGATCGCCATGCAGGCGCCGGAGACCCAATCGCATTCGCGCGAGACGCCTGATGGCGGCGGCGAGACGACGTAGCGGGACAGCAGCCGGGTGAGCGGCGCGAGTCCCGCCGAGGCTTCGAGCTCTCCGAGAGGCGACGGCATGACGTGGGCGGAAACGACCAGCTCGCCGTCGGGCCCTTCGATCGCTGCACCGGCGATGCCGGCACCCCGTCGGGACCTCAACTCGTCGATCAGTCTGCCGAGCACCCCCGCTCGCACGACGGCGTCGGGATTGAGCAGCACGACCGCGCTCAGTTCCGGGTCGAGCTGGCGGGCGCGGGCAATGGCGGCGTTGTTGCCGTAGGCAAACCCGCCGTTGCGCGGCATGGCCAACAGCTCGACCCAGCCTTGCCAGCCGTGCTGCCGAATGGCCGACTCGATCTGCGTCGCCGAGTCGTCCCCTGAACAGTTGTCGACGACGATGACGTGACGGCCTGATCCGGGCGGCGAAACGTCCGCGGCCAGCGACGCCAGGCATTGCACCGTCAGCGGAGCGGTGCGGAAGTTGACGACGATGACGAAGACACCGGCCATGGGTACTCTCAGCGCGACCTGCGGACCCTGCCGATGGCCGACGCGTACACCTCCAGCGTCTTCGCGACCACTGCCGACGGCGAGTGCTCCACCAGGACGTGTTCACGCGCACGCCGGCCCAGCTCCGCGGCGCCCTGCGGGTCGCGCAGCAGGGCAGCGATCCGACCGGCCAGGTCGTCGTCGCTGCCGGCCTTCGCGAGCAGACCGGTCGAGCCGTCGATGACGAACTCGCCTTGGCCGCCGGCATCGCTCGAGACGAGCGGGCATCCCTGCCCCATCGCCTCCAGTGCCGTGTAGCTCTGGTTTTCCCAGCGCGATGCGACGATCGTCATGTACGCGCCCGATCTGAGGGGGTAGATGCTCTGCGGGTCGAGTCCGCCACGGAAATCGATGCGTGACCGCGTCGAACCGGCGCACAGGATCGCACTCGCGTCGTGGAAGCCGATCCTTCGGCCCTGCGGATCTGCCACGCCGCCGTCGGGACCGACGAAGGTGAGTTGCAGCGATGGATCGACCCGCGCCAGAACATCGAAGGCGCGAAGCATCAGATCGCCCCCTTTGCGCTTGTCGAAGCGGCCGACGAACAGCAGACGCTTGCGATCGCAGCGGTCCAACGCCCAGACGGGGGCGGAAGCCGGCAGCGACAGCGGATTGTCGATATGACGGGCGACCGCGGGCTTGAGGCCGTAGCGCGCGATCGTCTCCTCGAGGGTGCGCCGCGCCGGCGACGTCACGTAGGCCATCCGCCTGAGCGCACGACCCTCGCGCTCGATCTTCGCCTTCGCAAGCGGGGTGTCCAGCTCTTCTTCGACCAGCGAGAGGAACGCCGGACCGTGCAACTTCACGACCGTCGGGATTCCGGTGATCGCCTGGACGTCGGCCATCCAGCCGAACGATTCCTCCATCTCGAACACGTCTATCGGCGTGCGGCGATGAACGCCCAGCACGGTTTCTGCGAGAAGGCGGCCCCACTCGAGGATCCTTCGCTCGGTGGCGTCGCCTCCAACCCGCAGCCAGGCGCGAACGCGCCAGCGCAGGAGCGATCCCTCGACGAGATGGACATCGGTCTCCGGCTCGTCGAGCAAGGTGGTGAACACCGATACGCGGTGGCCGCGCCGGCGCAGTTCCTCGCGCATCCAGTGCACATAGGTCACGACTCCGTTCGGATGACGCTTCAGCGGCCATGCGGGCGAATAGAGCGCGACGTGCATCGTCGGCGGCGGGCGAGCGCCGCTCATCCAGCGTCGTGACGACTCGGCCGGCGGCGCCGCACTAGGCTGCACTCCGCATCTCGCGCCGTGCCTGCAGGCGAAGCTTTACGTAACGCTTGAGGTGCTTCAGGAAGAGCAACGGCGTCATGCCCCACCAGAAGTGCCTGAAGGCGACGAGCAGTTCCTTCGCCGCAACGTGCGACCGGCCGGCGGCCTCGTGGCCCCACGTGACCGCCCCGGAGACCTCGCAAGCGTAGTTGACGGCAAGCTTCAGACAATCGCGACGGCCGGCCGCGAAAAGCGTTCTCCGTATTCTCTCGATGCCGATGACGAAGTCGGATGAGATTTGGCCACCGGCCAGGAGGCGACCGCTCTCGGAACCGTCATGCACGCGGTACGACGCCAACGGGTCGGCGAGATACGCGACCGGACCCGCCGCCGCGATCCGGATCCACATCTCCCAATCGATGATGTACCTGAGACGAGGGTCGAACACGCCGACCGACTCGTAGGTCGCGCGGCGAACGACGACAGCCGGGCAATACACGGTCTGCTTCGTGCAGATGCTTGCCAGCCAATCCGGCAGCAGTCCTTCCTGTTCCTGGTGCAGCGGCGCGAGCCAGCTGCCGGTGTGATCGAGAATCCGGGTTCGGCAAAAGAACATCAGCGCCGACGGGTAGTCCCGGCTCGCTGCCGTCATCCGCGAATAGAAGTCAGGATGAACGGCGTCGTCCTGGTGGAGGATGTGAATGAGCGGCGCGGTCGAGCGCTCGATGCAGGTGTTCCAGCATTCGCCCAGGCCGCCGTTGGCGGCGCGTCGATGGACGGAGACGCCATCGATGCCCCAGCCGCGCAGCAGCTCGGCCACGTCGATGCCAGGCGAAGCGTCGTCCACGACCTCGATTTGGGCTGCCGCTCCCGCGCGCTCGAGGGCCGCCTGGGCACTCAGCAGCGCCTCCTTGAGCGCCTCGTCCGGCCGATAGGTCGGAATCATGACCGACCACTCGGCCACGGGCGCCGGCACCGGGGTGCGCCCTGGCTCGCCAGCCGGGTTCATGCCGCGACCGAGCTCGCCGACCAGGCGCTCGGAACGAGCACGATTCCCATCTCGGAGAAATAGGGATGGCTCGATCCGAGATAGCCGTCCTGCAAGACCTCGAAGGTCGCCGCGTCGTCGACCTGGTCGAGGAAGGGACCGTCTTCGGTCGACAGGCTGACGTCGAATGCGTACTGCCCGGGAAAAAGCGCCGGCAGCTTGAAGGTGACGAGGACCTGCGAGTTCTCCTCGACCCGCGGAATCGGTGTCGGAGAGAGATAGGTTGCGACCGCGAAGATGCGCTCGCCGCGGGTGTTGTTGGCGCCGATGCCGATCTTCGGTGCGCGCAGGCCGTTCGGCACGTGCAGGCCGATCCGGATCCGGATCTCCTCGCCGGGGGGGAACACCGTGGTGACGGCGCCGTCGCGACCCAGCAGCTCCATCGAGGTGAAGTGCGGGAACAATCCGGAGCGTCGACCAGGGGCGTTGTGCAGCATCGTCGACTCGGCGCCCCCGCGTCGGCCCGACGACAGATAGGCCTCGACGATGGAACGTGCCGGACCGTCTGCGAACACGCGTCCGCCCGAGAGCATCAGCGCGCGCGTGCACAAGGTGCTGACGGCCGCCATGTTGTGGCTGACGAACAGGACGGTTCGACCGCCCTGCTCGGAAATCTGCCGCATCTTGCCCAGGCAGCGCTTCTGGAACTCGGCGTCGCCCACCGCAAGCACTTCATCGACGATCAAGATCTCGGGATCGAGATGCGCGGCGACCGCGAAGGCAAGGCGTACGTACATCCCGGAGGAGTAGCGCTTGACCGGCGTGTCGAGGAATTTCTCGACCTCGGCGAAGGCGACGATCTCGTTGAACTTGGCATCGATCTCGCGCTTCCTCATGCCCAGGATCGAACCGTTCATGTAGATGTTCTCGCGCCCGCTCAACTCGGGATGGAAGCCGGTTCCGACCTCCAGCAACGAGGCGACCCGACCGCGCAGCATCGCCGACCCTTCCGTCGGCTCGACGATGCGCGACAGGATCTTCAGCAAGGTGCTCTTGCCGGCGCCATTGCGACCAACGATGCCGACGACCTCGCCTTGGGGGACTTCGAAAGAGACGTCCTTGACGGCCCAGAAGTCTTCCATCGATGCGTCGCTGCCGCTCAGGCTGCGAAAGCGCCGCCATGGCGCCATCGCCGCCGCCGTCAGGGCGTCGCGCAACGACGTATGGCGGTCGATCCGATGCGAAAGCTGATATACCTTGCCCAGACCCTTCGCGGCGATGGCTGGCCCGTGCTCAGGCGACATCGGCGAAGCGCCTCTCGGTGCGGCGGAAATAAAAGAGCCCATAGGCGAGCATGGCGAAAGAAGAGAAGGCCGAGATCCCCAGCGCGGTCAAATTCCAGGGACGTCCGAGGAGCGCTGCGCGGAACGCATCGATGATGCCGACCATGGGATTGATGGCCAGCAGCCATTGCCATTCCGATGGAACGATCGATACGGGATAGATGACGGGACTCAGGTACATCCACACCTGGATCAGGAATGGCGTGACGTAGCGAAAGTCCCGGTACGTCACCGTGACCGCGGACAGGACGAGTCCGACCCCGAGCGAAGCAATGATCGTGAGCGCCACCAGCCCGGGCACGGCCAGGAGACCCCATCCGGGTGGGACGCCGTAGTACGCCATCAGACAGCCGAAGAAGGCAAACGACACGGCGAAGTCGACGATGCCGCTACCGATCGCGGCCGAAGGAACGAACAGCCGCGGCAGGTAGATCTTGGTCAGCAACGCTTGCTGGTTGACGAGGCTCTGGCTGGAGGTCGACACGGCAGTCGAGAAGAACGTCCATGGCAGAAGGCCCGTGTACACGAAGATCGCGTACGGGAACCCCTCCGAGGGCATCTTGGCAAGTCGCCCGAAGATGACCGTGAACACGACCATCGACAGGACCGGCTGAAGCACCGCCCACGCCACTCCGAGCACGGTCTGCTTGTAGCGCACCTTGATGTCGCGCAGCATGAGGAAATAGAGCAGCTCGCGCCAATCCCAAAGCTCGCGCCAGTTGATCGCGATCCAGCCCCGTCGCGGCCGGATGACGGTAACCTGCTCGTCGAATTTTTCGTTCACTGTCGAAGTGCTCACAGGGTTCGCGAGTTCATCGCTCGTCGTCGGTCGACCACGCGAACGACCTGGGGCTGTGCGACCGGGACTCGGTTTCCGCAAGCCACGGCATACGAGACGGACAGGCCGAACAGGATGTAGAGCGTTTCGTTGTATCCGGCGGTGGCAACGTAGACGAGCGCGGCAACCATGCACGCCAGCAATGCGGCACCCAGCGTGGCCGCATCGCGATCACCGTTGCTCTGCCGAAAGGCGGCGAAACCACGAAACAAGGCGAGGAAAGAGAACCCGAGCAAGAGGCCCAGGCCCACCAGCCCGTTGAAGAGAGCGGTGTACATGTAGCCGTTGACGATATCGATAATGCCCTGGCCTCCGCGCAGCGACTCCATGCGAGATACCACGAAGGGATCGCCGAAAAACGGGTGCAGCCGAATGAGGTTCCAGGACACCTCTGCCAACTGCCTGCGATATTCAATCGTGTCCTGGTCGGCGGTGCCGATGAACGGTAGACGGTCGAGCACCGACTCCTTGAGCGGGCTGACGTACATGAGGGCGAACAGGATCGTCGCCGCCACCAGCCCGCCGGCGAGACGCTTCGCGGCATCGGGCCGAGACCCCATGAACAGGACGCCCACGCAAATGGCCGTGACCCATGCCCCTCTCGAGTAAGTGACGACGAGGCCGGCGATGAGCGTGGCAAGTACGACTCCGTCCCTGAGACGGTCTACGCCTCGCGTCCTCATGAAGAGATAGAAGCCGAGTGCCATCGACAAATGGAAGCCGAGATTGATCGAATGTTGCGCCGCTGCCTGGGCACGCAAAGACTCGCCGCGAAAGAGCCACGAGTAGACATTCGGGTCGCCCCAGACGCCGCCGATGCCGGTGTAGAGCAGCCACCCTTTCAAGGACTCGAAAATGGCAATCGGCGCCATCACTCCAAATCCGATCCAGAAGCTCGCCAGCACTTCGGTCAATCGCTCACGGGTCCCCAACCGGCTGAACGAATAGAAGAGCACGAAGATGTCGATGAAGAGCAGCAGGGTCTTCCTCATCGTCGCCGTCTCGCTTTGATACGGCATGATGAGGATCACCTGCAGTAGCAGAAACGCTGCCAGCACGGCATCTTCGCGGCGAAACCGCGCCTGCGGCGGATCGCGACCGAACTGCGCTCGAAAGAGTGCCGGGACCAGGACTGCCAGCGACAGGATCCGGAATTGCGTCAGATCGAAGAGATTGTTGACGAGGATCGTCGGGATGTAGAAGCTCACGTTCGGGATCACGAACAGGGTGATCGCATACAGCGCGAGCGGGTTCTCGTCTCGTGCCGCAGCCCAGGCCAGCACCACCAGCGCGACGATGGCGTAGATCCAGAAGCTCGGGCTGACGAACGCGACGATCGTCAGCATGAACCACACGTTGCGCCGGCGTGCCAGCGCCTGCTTCGTCATGAAGTTGAGGCAGATCGGGCCGCAGACGGCGAAAGCCGCCCAGCCGAGGGCCAGAATGACGACGAGCGCCTTCAGGTTCGTGAGCATCGAAGAGGTCGACTAATCGCGACGGACGCCGGCCGACGGGGTGGGGCTCAACGACTCAGCCGGCGACGTATCGCCCAGACGTAGCGCTGCAGAGCGGGAGGCACCCATTGCCGCAAATGCTGGTCGACGCGAAGGCGCCGCGCCTCCCGCCGAGTGAGAGCGTCATCGCCCGGCCGGGCGTGATAGATGGTCGAGGTGCTCGGCACCTCGTTGTAGATTTCCTTCGACGCGGTGTAGTAGTAAAGGGCGATCGAGCGCCGCAACACGCCCTCGGGAACTTGCAGCGGATCGGGATGGCCGTGGAACGAGTTGGCATCGGTGTTGAAGATCACGCAGCGATTGAAGACCGGCATGACTTCCCTGCGCTTTTCCTTCATCTCCCGATCCCACAACTCGAGCGCACCGCCCCATTCGGGCTGCCACCTCTCGTTGAGGTAGACGATGACATTGAGGCGTCGATGGAGATGAAGCTGATCGTTGATCCGAAAGTCGGCGTGGATGCCGAGCTTGCCGCCGCGTCCGGTCTCATGGTATCCGCCGCCCATGAAGTAGGGGTCGGGAATGAGGCCCTGGATGGTCGTCAGGCCTTCTAGGAACTCGAGCACGGGACGCGAATTGAAGAAATGAAACAGCTGGCGCGCCGGCGCATCGCATTCCTCAGGAAGGATCTGCCGCTTGTGCAGCCCGGCGTATCCCATGTCGAAGACACGATCGGAGTTGAGCGCTTGCCTCGGAAAATGATCGAGCGCCAGGCGAGCGACCGGCTCGGGAAGGAAGCTGTCGAAGACGATGTGCGGGAACGGCTCGGCGAAGCAATAGTCAGCCGAGGATTTCTCGCCAACGGCTCGGGCAACGGCCGGATCGAGTGCCAATCCGTCGTCAAAACCGATGGGCAGTACCGAGCGCGGAGCGGTCGATTCCGTCGTGGGGGCAGTCGCGAGCTTCACCGGAGCATTGTCGCGCAGCCCGGCAGGCGGTGCATGCGCCGACCTGTGCAGCTATCCGCGGCGCGGGGTCGTCGCCACTCGTTAGCACCGAGCCTCGCCAGGGGGCATTGCGGCAAAATGTCGCAGTTCGGTGCACAGGTTGAGCCTGCCGCACCTGGCTGCGTCAAAATGGGCTGAAGCGCTGCACGAGGATATCGCCGTGAACCTGAATTCGACCGCTTGGATCATGGCTGCGCTGATGTGTGGCGCGACCGTTGCCGGGATCACGATCCGACCGAGCACGAAGGCCGCCGAACGCGGCAACGCCATCATGCTCGAAACGGCCGTGCCGAAGGATTTTGGCGACTGGCGCGAGTTGCCGGACCAGAAGGCCCAGGTCGTCAATCCCCAGACCAAGGAACTCCTCGACAAGCTTTACAGCCAGACCCTGAGCCGTATCTACGTCAACAAGCAGGGCTACCGGATCATGTTGTCCATGGCCTACGGCGACGACCAGCGAGGCGGCCTGCAGGCGCATCGGCCCGAGGTCTGCTATCCGGCGCAGGGATTCAAGCTCGGAAAGGTCGAAGACGGGACGTTGCCAACGTCCTTCGGCCCGATCGACGTCCGTCGCATCATGACCGAGCTCGGTCCGCGCAGCGAGCCGGTGACCTATTGGCTCACCGTCGGCGACCAGGTCATTCGCAACAGCTTCGACAAACGGATCGCCCAGATTCGGCTCGGACTCACGGGACAGATTCCGGACGGCTTGCTGTTCCGCGTTTCGTCGATCGACAACGACACCGCGCGAGCGTTCGCGATGCAGCAGAAGTTCGCTGCCGACATGTTGGCCGCGGTGCCGAACGAGACGCGCCGGCAGCTCAGCGGACTTTCGCCGCAGCGCACGGCGGGCTAGTTCGGGCGCACCCGGCGGGCGTCAACAACCGCCATCAAACCTATCGCCGTCACGAAGCGCCGCCCCGTGGCTGGCGGCAGCGGTCAAGCTTCCCGCCGACCCGGATCAGCGATCAACCGGCCGAGCAGCGTGTCCAGGGCGAACAGGCACACCAGGGCGACGAGCATCAGCACGATTCCCGCCGCGCCGTGCAGGAACCCCTGTCCCGCCTCGTCACCCAGGTGGTAGGTGATCAACACCAGCGCGATCACGCGGACGAGGTTCGCCACGAAGGCGATCGGCAGGATGCTGATGAGCATGATCGCGTTGTGCAGCGTGCTGCGGCGCGCCATGATGTACATGAACAAGGTTCCTAGTGCCGACAGGCTGTACATCGAGTGCAGCCCCGAGCAGGCATCGGCGACGAGCATCTGGTACTGGCCGATCGACAGGACGACGCCGTTGCGCGCGATCGGGTAGCCGATGCCGTACAACAGCTCGACGACGATCACCGAGATCCACTGCTTGAGCGGGCCGGTGACGGCGTCGACGATGATTCCCGGCAACGGAATCATGAAGATGAAATAGAACAAGGCGAACCACGCGACGCGAACCGCAGCCGGGCCCTTCAGGAGCAGCAGGATGCCGGCGACCACGAAAGGCTGCGAGCCGAACAGCAGGATCGAGATCTGAAAGACCTGGCCGACGAAATAGACGAAGAGCCCGAAGCCGAACAGCGCCCAGCCGGCGCCAGGGGCGGGCCGAGCGACCAAGCTGTCGATCGCCTTGCGCAGACCCCAGAAGAGCCACAGCATCACCGCCAGGATCAGGGCTCCGTGTCCCTGCTCCTCGGACTGCCAGATCCCGTTCGCGGCCCACCAGTACACGGGCAGGTACATCGCGGCAAAGCCGATGCCGGCGAGAAGCCAGGCCCGATCACCCATCTCCGCCTTTCCGCCGCCGAGCGGCGAGACCGGAAGAACGCTGCTCATTTGCCCTTCTTCGCGGTCTTGAGCGGCACTTCGTTGAGCACCGAGCCGACGACGGCGACGCCGGCATCCATGAGCCCCTGGACCAGATCGGTGAACGAGGCGACGGACGTCGATCCGGCGCGCGCGATCGCCAGCGCTGCACCGGTGCGCACGGCGATCATCGCCGCGTCTTCGCCGCTCGCCATCGCCGGGGTGTCGACGATGATGACGTCGTACGCGCCCTTCACGTGAATCATGAACTCGTCGAAGTTGAGCCGATTGAGCAGCTCGAGCGGATTCGGCGGCGTGGGACCGGAGGGCAGGATCGACAGCCCGGCGAGATCGGGAATGCGGACGATCGCCTCTTCGCGTGACCGCCCCGCGAGCAAGGTCGACAAGCCGATCTGGTTCTCGAGATGGAACAGATAGTGCTGACGCGGCTCGCGCATGTCGGCATCGACCAGCAAGGTGCGCTCGCCGAGCTGCGAGAAGACGATCGCCAGGTTGGCGGCGAGATGGCTGCGGCCCTCGCCGCGCTCCGCGCCGACGACGGTAAGCACCTGGCGCTCTTCGGCACGGTCGAACCAGCGCAGCATGAGCTGGCTGCGGATCGCGCGCAGCTGCTCGACGCGTGGGCTGAACGGCTGATACGCGGCGACGAGCTCGTCGCTGAGCGGGCGTGCCTCGCCCGGCGTCTTGCGCAAGTAGGCGTAGGCGAATTGACGCGACAGCGCGAACTGGATATCGGCTTCGCTGATAAGGCCGAGGCGCACCGCCGCCTCGCCGAAACGCAGGTTGTGCTGCTTTTGATACTGCAGCACGCGTTCCGCGTCTTCGGGCTGAAGTTGCCCGCTGTCGATCAGGATCGCGCCGAGCGTGCGCGCCACCCGCGGCGCGCTGCCGAGCATCGAGACCGCGGTCTTCACGAGCGCGGTCCAGGACCGGCGAGCAACGGCCGCGTCGGATACGGCGTCGTGCCCACCATCAGGAGACGCCTGAACACCGGTCGTTTCGAGTTGGCCGGCCGCAGCACGCCGATCACCGGCACGCCCGCCATGACCAGCAGGTCTTCGGGACTGCGGACGCGGCGATCGAGCAGTTCGAACAGCAGAGCGGCGAGGACGCCGACGGCCAGCCCGCCTGCAAGGGATCCAAGGATGCCCAGGACGACCCGCGGCCGCGACGGCTCGAGCGGCTCGATCGCGGAGCTCAGCAACCGCGTGTTCGCCTGGTTGTTCTGGCCTTCCATGTTGACCTGCCCCAGGCGCTGCGTGACGGCCTCGTAGGCGCGCTGCGCCGCGTCGACGTCGCGCTGGTAGACGGCAATCTGGTCGCGATCGGAACGCAGCGAGAGCAGCAGCTTCTTCTGCGCGTCGACCATGGCCTGCAGCTCGCCGACCTTCTCCGAGCTGCCGCGACTGGTCAGCGACGCCCCGCCGGCGACCCGCCGGGTCTCCGCCGAAAGTTGCCTCTTCAGCTCACCGATCTGCGCCTCGAGCTGCAGGCGCGACGGATGGTTCTTGCCGACGATGCTGCTGATCTCGGAAAGCTTGGTCTCGGAAGTGGCGATCTGACCCTTGAGGTTTTGCACGCTGCTGCTTTGCAAGACGTCGGGCGAGAACTCTCCGCCGGTATTGCGTTGCCTGGTCGACGTTTCGACGCGTTCGGCCTGGGCTTGGGCGAGCTGAGAGATGAGCGAAAGGTAGCGCGTGTTTTCCTGGTCGAGGCGCTCGTCGGTCACGACAATCCCCTTCGCCTGCTGGAACTTCGACATCTTGGTCTGCGCTTGCTCCAGATTGGCTCGCAAGGCCTTCGTCTGCTCGTCGAGGAACGTGGCCGACTGCCGTGCCGGCGCGACGCGGAGCTCGACCGAGACGTCCATATAGGCTTGCGCGAACGCATTGGCCGCGGCCTGGACGAAGAGCGGGTCAGGTCCCGAGAAGGTAAGGATGATGACATTGCTGCCGCGCGCGGGTTCGACGTTCAGTCCGCGTTCCAGCACGCCCGCGAAGTAACGCTCGAGAGGGATCTTCGCGTTGGTCGCCTCGCGCCACTGGGCCACCGCCGCGGCCGAGCGCTCGACGCCCAGGATCTTGACCGCTCGCGATGCAACCCGCTCGCTCCTGATGATCTCGATCTGCGTCGCCATGTAGTTGGGCGCCGCGAGCGCGGGCGCGAGGGCGCCCAGCGCCGGGTCGATCCGCATCTCGACGACCAGCGAGGTTTCCGCCGTGTACTGCCGCGGCAGGTACATGGTGAAGATGCTGCCTGCCGCGCCGATGACGACGAACAGCAGCAGGACCAGCCACTTGCGGGCCCAGATGATCCGGAGGTATTGGCTCAAGCCCACGTCGGTTCCTCAGAAAAGCGATTCACGCACATAGATGACGTCGTCGCGTTCCACGGGATCGTTCATCTTCATCTCGGAAATCGTGACCGCACCGGATGCGTCCTTGCGGTGGACCTTGATGCCGCGCTCGGTGCCTCGTGCGCTCAACCCGCCCGCCCCGGCGAGCGCCTGGCGGAGCGTCATGCCGCGTTCGATACGCATCTGACCGGGTCGCTGCACCTCCCCGTACATGTAGAAAGTAGGCGCTCGATCGACATAGATGATGTCGCCATTCTCAACCACCACGTCGAGGTCGGCATGGCCCGATTGCAGGATCTGGGGCAGATCGATGTCGAGCTTGACCGGTTTGCCGTTGCGATTGCCGACCAGGGTCACGACGTCGGCTCCGCCCGGGACGACGCCGCCGGCCGCCGCAATCATCTCGGAGACCTTGCTGCCGACGATCTCGATCGGAAAGCGCCCCGGCTTGGCGACCTGGCCGAGGATCGAGATCTGACTGCTGCGGATCGCGACTGTCTGGATCGTCACCTGCGGCCTGAGCACGAAGCCGCCGTCGCGCAGCATCTTCTCGATTCGCTTCTCCGCCACCGATACCGTCAGGCCGCCGACCGACACGACGCCGATCAGCGGGAAGTTGATCTGGCCGAGCTCGGAGACACGCGCCTCCGTCGCCAGATCGGGGTTCTGGTAGACCGAGATCTTGACGACGTCGCCGACGCCGAGGGTCTGCTCGGAGCGGGGCGCAATCTGCCCGAAGGCCATTCCGGTCGCCACCAGCATGAGCAGGCAGCCGCGAAAGAGAGAGCGCAATAACCGCATGATGGTCAACTCCTGGGGCCAGAAGACGAGCCGCGGCTGGCGGCGGCGGCCGCGTACTCCCGATAACGGCTGCGGGCCGGATGGGCGGACATCACTTGAAGCCCTTCAAGCCCTTGTCGAGGGTCGTGCTGCTAGGCATCGAGCCGGCGGCCGAGCCGATCGGCGCCACTTCGACCTGCGAGGCAGCGGTCACGGCAGGTTCGGGCAACGTCGCCGGTACCGCCGTGACCGGCGGGAGCTCCGGGGCGGACGCGGGTTGATAAGGCGAACGCGCTGCGTCCTTGGCGAAATCGCCCACGTACTCGATCTTGGCGGCACCGCGCAGCGCCTGCAGGTCGTCGGCGACCAGCTTTCGCTTGCGCTCGTTGAGCAGGAACTGCTCGATCGCAGGCGTCGCCTGCGCCAAGGCGACCGGCTGCGACCGCGACGCGGCGAGGTTGATGATCTGAACCCCGCCCGGGCGGGCGTTGAACATCGCCTGGCCGTCTTTCATCTTGGCCAACTGGTCGATGCTCGCCAGCGGAAGCTGTTCGGCAGCCCGAACGGCCTCGTTGCCGGTGTATCGATAGTTGTTGGCCTTCAGAAAGTCGACAAACGCGGTCAGGTTCTTGGCGTCGGCGAGCGCCTTCTTCAGGGTCTCGACTTGCTCCGGCTTGGCCTCGACGCTGACCTCCTGGAAGCTGTAGACGCGGCGCTCCTTGAACAGCGCCGGATGCGCCTCGTAGTAGCCATTGACCTCGGCCGGCGTCGGCTTGGGCGCACCCTCGCCGATCTTCTCGAGGTAAGCCCGCGAGATGATCTCGCGCCGGGCCGACTCGATCAGCTGGACCACCCGGGGGTCCCGGTCGAGCTTCAGATCGCCCGCTTTCTGGAGGGTGAGCTCTTGATCGATCAGGCGCTCGAGCACCTGCCGAGTCGCCGAGGCGGCCTGTTCGGGCGGCAAGGCCCGCTGCTGGGCGAGCAAGGTGTTGATCTGGTGTACCGTGATCTCTTCCTTGTTCACCTTGGCCGCGGTCTGGGTCGCAGGCTTGTCCTTTTTCTCGCCACAACCCACCAGCCCGCCAGCGGCGATGGCAAGCACGACGGCGACCGCTCGCGCCGGCCGATTAGGGAAGGTTCGGCTCGGGGTCGGGGGAAGAGGCATCGTCATTGGCAATCTCATTCTCGAATTCGGCGCGTCTTCGGCACCGGAACAGGACCCGGGAGTGTATTGCGCGAGGCTACAAGCGCCCCAGGCGTAGCGTGCGAAAGTACCCAGGCGCGACCGCTTAGGGCAAGTTGCGTGCGAACACCCCCCGAACACGGGGCCGAACGCACTTCGGTGGCAGATGCGAACCTTGGCGCCCGACGCCGGCGGCCCTGGAAAACCGTTAAAACCGCTGCGCTTCTCACCGCAGGGCGAGCGTCCGTACTGCTGGCCGCAATATACTGGGACGTGTGGCGTGCGCAGGGCGAATCCGTGCGGCTGGCCGGACAGCGAAGGGGTCGTTCATGGGGGTCAAATTGAAAGTTGCCGGCTGGTTGGCGCTGGGCGCTGTTGCGGGTGCGCTGGCGACGATGCAGCTCGAGGCCACCGCGCGCAACTCGGTCGCGCGACTGCCGATCGAGGAACTGCAGCAGCTTGCCGCCGTTTTCGGCATGGTCAAGAGCGACTACGTCGAACCGGTCGACGAGAAGAAACTGATCAGCGACGCCATCGGCGGCATGGTTGCCGGGCTCGATCCCCACTCGCAATACTTCGACAAGAAGAGCTTCAAGGAATTCCGCGAGGCGACCACTGGCCGTTTCGTCGGCATCGGCATCGAGATGGCGATGGAAGACGGCCTGGTGAAGGTCGTCAGCCCGATCGAGGGTTCGCCGGCGTTCCGCGCCGGTCTGAAGAGCGGCGACCTGATCACCAAGATCGACGACACCCTGGTCAAGGGCCTGTCGGTCGACCAGGCGGTCAAGCGCATGAGGGGCGAGCCCAACACCAAGGTCGTCCTGACAGTCTTCCGCAAGACCGAGGGGCGCACCTTCCCGGTCAACATCGTGCGCGAGGAAATCCGTACCCAGAGCGTTCGCGCCAAGATGGTCGAGCCGGGCTACGCCTGGCTGCGTGTCAGCCAGTTCCAGGACCGGACGGTCGAGGACTTCGCGACCAAGCTGCAGGAGCTCTACAAGCAGGATCCGAACCTCAAGGGCCTGGTGCTCGATCTGCGCAATGATCCGGGCGGACTGCTCGAAGGCGCGATCGCGATCTCGGCGGCGTTTCTGCCGGCCGACGCCGTGGTGGTGTCCACCAACGGCCAGATCCCGGACTCCAAGGCCACCTTCAAGGCGTCGCCGGAGTTCTACCAGCGCCGCGGCGGCGCCGATCCGCTGCGTCGCCTCCCCGAGGCGGTGAAAAAGGTGCCGCTGATCGTGCTCGTCAACGAAGGCTCTGCCTCGGCCAGCGAGATCGTCGCCGGCGCGCTGCAGGATTACCACCGAGGCACGATCATGGGTGCCCAGACCTTCGGCAAGGGCTCGGTGCAGACGGTGCGCCAGCTGTCGCCCGAGACGGCGCTGAAGATCACCACCGCGCGCTACTACACGCCGAGCGGCGCCTCGATCCAGGCCAAGGGCATCGTCCCCGATGTGATGCTCGACGAGACCGCCGAGGGAAATCTCTTCGCCGCCTTGCGCACGCGCGAGGCTGATCTCGAGAAGCATCTGCAAAGCGGTCAGGGCGCCGAGGTCAAGGACGATGCGCGCGAGAAAGCGCGCGAAGAAGCGCGCAAGAAGTTCGAGGCCGAAACCGCCGCACGCAACGGCGCGCCCAAGCCGCCGCCGGAGTTCGGCAGCAGCGAGGACTTCCAGTTGACGCAGGCACTCAATCGCCTGAAGGGCAAGACCGTGCTGGTCAGCAAGACTGCGGTCGAGCGCAAGGCGGAGGTCGAGACCAACTGAGTCCGGCTGGCGCGCCCGACAAACGCCCGTGCCCGTCACGGGCGTTTTCATTCGTGCCCGGCCGGCAGCGGCGATGACCGACGACGACCTGCTGCGCTACTCGCGCCACCTCCTGCTCGACGAGATCGGCATCGAGGGACAGCAACGCTTGCTCCAGTCGCACGCGCTCGTCATCGGCGCTGGCGGGCTAGGGTCGCCAGTGGCGCTCTACCTGGGCAGTGCCGGCGTCGGCCGGATCACGATTGTCGACGGCGACAGCGTCGACCTGACCAACCTGCAGCGCCAGATCGCCCACGACGTCGCCCGGATCGGCACGCCGAAGGCCGCCTCGGCGGCGCGCTCGATCGCCGCGATCAACCCGACTGTCACGGTCACGGCGCTGCACGAGCGCGCCGATGCGGCCCGCCTCGCGGAGCTCGTCGCCGACGCATCCGTCGTGATCGACTGCAGCGACAACTTCGCCACGCGCCAGGCGGTCAACGCCGCCTGCGTCGCGCACGCCCGGCCGCTGGTCGCGGGTGCGGCGATCGGCTTCGACGGCCAACTCTCGGTCTACGACACGCGCTCGCCTGCCTTGCCTTGTTACGCCTGCGCGTTTCCGCCCGATCCGGCGTTTCGCGACGTCGCCTGCGCAACGATGGGCGTGTTCGCGCCGCTCGTGGGCATCGTCGGCAGCCTGCAGGCCGCGGAGGCGCTCAAGCTGCTGGCCGGCGTCGGTGCATCGCTCGCCGGCCGGCTGCTGATGCTCGACGCGCGCTCGATGGAGTGGAGCGAAATGCGCGTCGATCGTGATCCCCACTGCCCCGTCTGCGGCCGCCGCTAGCAACGGCCGGGCAAAAAAAGGGCCGGCATTCGCCGGCCCGTTTTCTTGGAGAGAGGTCAGGCCTCGGTCGACCGGCGGCGCCGGCGAGCAAGGAATCCGACCGCACCGAGGCCGGCAAGCATCAATGCATAAGTCTCCGGCTCGGGAACCGCGGTCACCTTCAGACCGACGATGAAGTCATCGTAGTCGCCATCGACCTGAAGCGAGTCGTTGAAGCCCAAGACCAGGTCGTACGCGCCACCCGGCCCCGTGTAAGGGGTGAAGGCCGCACCCGTACCAGTGCCGAACACCATGTACGAGTTGAACATGCCCACGCCACCGCCACTGCCGCCGTTGCCGACCGTGGTACCCGCAAACAGATCGGCGAACGTGAAGTTGAGCAGGCCTGCAGCGACGTTACCGTTGATGAAGGTGACGTTCGGGACCGCCGTCTTGTTGGTCATCGTTCCGCTGGCTGCGCTGAACGTGTAGGTGTCCGTATCGAGCGCTTCGAAGCCCAGGAACGTGGCCGTCAGGATGCCGGCCGAGGTGGACAAGGTGGCGTCGCGCTTACCCCCCGTCTGAACGGTGGTCGTGCCGGACGGGTTGTACAGGCCGGAGATCGCCTGGTCGGTGCCGCCGGCAAAGGTAACCTGTGCGCTGGCGCTTGCCGCTAAGCTGGCTAAGGCGACTGCAGAAAGAATTCGTTTCACTGGGACTCCTCGTTGGTTCGGGGATGATTTCCCCGGCTGAGTTGAGAATACCGTGGGATCTCGATCTGCAAACCCCGGGTTCCGGGGGTTCTCGCTAGGAGGTCGCCATCAATGGCAAAAAAACAGGCCGGCAGATGCCGGCCCATGACCACGACTAAAGTCGCGCTCAGGCTCGAGGGAAGCGACGGCGTCGGACGATGAATGCCCCGGCGACCAGGCCCGCCAGCATCAGCGCGTAGCTCTCCGGTTCGGGGACGGCAGTGACCCTGAGGCCGATGACGAAGTCGTCGTAGTCGCCGTCGACTTGAAGCGAGTCGTTGAAGCCTATGACAAGGTCGTACAAGCCGCCTTTGGTGTACGGCACGAAGGAAGCACCGCTTCCAGTGCCGAACACGACGTACGAATCGAATAGCCCCGAGCCTCCGCCGCCGCCGCCGTTGCCTACCGAGCCACCGGCAAACATGTCGCCGAAGGTGAAACCGAGCGGGCCCGCAGGCACGATGCCGGAGAGGCTGGAGACGTCGGGAATAGCGATCTTATTGGTCAGCGTGCCGCTGGCCATGGTCAAGAAGGTGTCCGTATCCAGCGCTTCATAGCCGAGGAAGGTGGCCGTCAAGATGCCCGCAGTCGTCGACAGCAGCGCGTCCCGCTTGCCGCCTGTCTGCACGCTGGTGGTTCCCGTCGGGTTATAGAGTCCCGAGATCAACTGGTCGGTGCCGCCGCTGAACGTGACTTGAGCGCCGGCACTTGCTGCCGCGGTGGCAAACGCGATCGCGAGAACAGTTCTTTTCACGGATTGCTCCTTCTTGTTGCTTGGCCACGCCGATCGCTCGGGCGAACGCGGATGGTGTCCCTTTTCGGTGGGTGAGGAACCCCCTTATTCACGGGGGTCGAATCCTATGGAACACGCTCTCTCGCAACGCCACTCGCGAGAATCGTGCCAACGGATTTGACGCCTAGCAGCGCGACGTTTCATCGAAAACGCAAGGGGCGGTGCCCCGGCGCTCCGACTCGTGTCAGGCGCTCTCGTAGAGCCGCGTCAGGACGAATTCGCGATGTCCGAGCGCCTCGGCGGCAGTCAGGCGCCCGTTAGCGGTGCGCAGCATGCACTCGAGTAGCCTGTCGCCGGCCTGGTCGAGGTTGATCTCGCGCTGCAACAGGCCGGACGTGTCGACGTCGACGTGTTCCCCCATGAGCCGGACGGTGCGCGGATTGGCGCAGATCTTGATCACCGGCAGGATCGGGTTGCCGATGACGTTGCCTTGCCCGGTCGGGAAGAAGTGGACGGCGTAGCCCGAGGCCGCGCAGAGGGTCACCATCTCGGCCGCGGCGCTCGACGAATCCATGAACCACAGACCCGGATGGGTCGGCACCTCGGCCTTGTCGATGACGCCGTCGACCGTGCACCGCTTGCCGATCTTCTGGATGTTGCCGAGCGCCTT
>Ga0207691_10000183_pt1 | contig 59225 bp, 63 predicted proteins | sample KBSM13metaG_FD_184327 | JGI IMG/M metagenome (GOLD analysis project Ga0207691, IMG submission 184327) | Miscanthus rhizosphere microbial communities from Kellogg Biological Station, Michigan, USA - KBS M1-3 metaG (SPAdes) (version 2) | ecosystem: Host-associated > Plants > Roots > Rhizosphere >...
GCGTTCCCATGGAAGAGGTGATTATCTATGAAGGCCGACAGCAGATTGTGGGCGGCAGCCACCGCATGCGCATCGCCGGTCAAATGGAGATTGATCTCTTCCATCGACGCAATCTGGGCTCGTCCACCATCAGGTCCCTCCACCTTTCATGTCGAAGACCGGTCCCAAGGATGGCTGACGGAGCGTGGCGACAGCACGGTGACCCTTGCGGCAGAGTCCCATGGTAAGCCCAATGGATGTCGTTGTCTTCCCTACGCCTAAGGGATGGGATTGATTGCGGTCATGAGAATGTAGCGGCCAAAGAGACGATCGCCTCGTCGATGGAGAGCCGCTAAGGGGATCTTGGCTTTGAAGTCTCTATACGGAAAGTTCTTCACCGTATAACCCAAGCGCCTCCGCTACCTGCCTTATCGGCTTCAGTGTTACGGAATGTGCGATATCAAGATCGGTCGTGCTTCATCTTTCATTCTGGGAAGATGTTCTTCAGGGCGGCAGTGTAACACAGCCACGAGTGCACAGAGGCGCTCGACCGAGAGGGTTTCTCGAAAAGACAAATGAGGGAAAGAAGCTGCAGGATGGGACGGTTTTAATCGAGGATGTATCGCTGGGGATCGACCGCGTGACTGTTTGATTTGACGTGATAGTGCAAATGGGGGCCGGTGGATAAACCGGTGCTTCCGACTAAGCCGATGACGTCTCCACGCCGAATTTTTTGACCACTCTTTACCAAGACCTTTGCCAAATGTCCGTACTGGGTCTCCATGCCGTAGCCATGATCGATTGCAATCAGGTTGCCCATGCGCGGATCAAAACCGGTTACTACGACCCTCCCAGCAGCAGGCGCTTGAACCGGGGTGTTAAACGGAGCACCGATATCTATCCCTTCATGCACCGCCATTTGGCCGGTAAAGGGGGAAACCCGTTTACCAAACCCTGACGTAATCCAGCCCTTCACAGGCCAAACCGATGGGGTGGCATCCCACTTAGCCTGCTTACTTTCAATGACCGAAGACAAATTCTGCATCGAGCGTTCTTCTGTGCCCGCTTCATTTTGGAGCCAGGCAATTCCCGCTTGAACTTTGGAGAGGAGAGGGTCCGATGGAGGGGCAGTTTCTTGAACTGTCGTTGATTGCGAAACTGTGCTTTCTTCTATAAATTCGCCGGCATGTCCATTCAAACTTTGCATATCGACCGGTGGGGCAGATTCACTTTCGCCCCCTTTTCCGTCCAAAACATTCTCCGTTTTGGGTGTTTCAATGCCCAGCATCAGGCGCAATCGTTGATTCACTTCCTTCATCGCTAGGAGGCGCCGCTTGAGATCGTTTACGCTATTTGAAAATGTTGTAGTCTGCTCGCGCACGGATGCCATTTCAGCACGTAAGGCCTTGAGTTCCCAAATCTCTCCGATCCGCATCACCGTTTGAGAAAGCAACACGGCTTCAATAATAAGCAGCGCAACTCCAAACCCTACCGCCTTCCGAACTAGAGACCGGGAGAAGCTGAACTTCAGAGGACCCGACATTGATCCCCTAAAGATCATAACTGTGTAAGCATCTTTTGGCTCGTCCATACCCATGCTCCTCAAATTCCCGAAGCTCCGTAATCGGCAGAACCAAGTGTAGCCAAACTCGTCTCCACGGTCAACAATTTTGTTTTACTTTTAATAACAATCAATCACTTATGTGTATTTTCCATTACCCAATTCAGGTAATCATTTGAGCCCATCTCAATCGGAATGGCCACAATCTCAGGCACCTTATAGCTATGCAGTTGTTTTATGGTGATTGAAAGCTGTTCGAACAAATTTCGTCGGGATTTGAGGAGCACGAGGCATTCCGGCTCTTCGGCGATTTTGCCTTCCCATTTATAGATTGATTTCTTTATCGGGAGGATGTTCGCACAGGCAACCAGCCCGTTTTCAACCAATACACGCCCAAGACTGGTGCCTTCCTCTTCGGTGCCGGTTGTGACTAAAACGACGATGAATTCCTCTGTCTTGAGCTGCTGACTAGAATTTTTGCTGGGTTCCATGACATTCGACCCCTTTCGCCCCATTGACACGTTTTAAAACAGAGGCTTATGATTCATCCATTAGGAGGTCCACAATGGTATACACGATGAGCGTGCAAGAACTGAAACAGCGTTTAGAAAAGGACAGCAAGCCATTTCTGCTTGATGTCAGAGAACCATACGAATATTCCCTAGCCAAGATCGAAGGCTCCGTTTTGATCCCACTTGGAACGCTTCCCTCTTCCCTTGACCAATTGGATAAAAATGCAGAAATCGTGGCTTACTGCCATCATGGGATGAGAAGTGGGGACGCGGTGGGCTTTCTAGTGCAGCAAGGCTTTACAAACGTAAAAAATCTCGTAGGTGGCATTGATGCGTGGTCTGTACAGGTCGATCCATCCATTCCACGCTATCGTTGATTCGAGAAGGGTCAATGAGTACTACGGGCCTGTTCTTCTCGGAAGAAATCCGTCGTGCGCTTGAGCCCTTCCTCCAGCATGACCCTTGGCTCCCATCCGATGTCTTGCCGAATCTTGGCGATATCGACGACGCTCCTGGCCTGTTCGCCTTTCTTAGCCGGACCATGTATTTCTTTGAATCCGCAGCCCGTCAATTCCGAAAGCTTTTTGAACAATTCATTCACCGTCGTTTCCTGCCCGGTCCCGACATTGTAGACGCCTTGCACATCTTGGCCCATCACCGCCAGGTTGGCCTCCACGATATCTTCGACATACACAAAGTCGCGCGTTTGCCGACCGTTGCCGTTAATAATGGGCTGCTCGCCGGCTAACATTTTCTTCGCAAATATGGAGACGACTCCTGCTTCACCTTCCGGATCCTGACGAGGGCCATACACATTTGCAAAACGAAGAATGACATATTGGAGACCACTCAGGTATTGATAGTAAGCTAAGTAGTGTTCGCCGGTCAGCTTCGTAATTCCATATGGAGAGAGCGGGCGTGTAGGATGGGACTCCGGCGCAGGAAACTTTTCTTGTTCGCCATAGATCGCCCCGCCTGAAGAGGCAAAAATTATCTTCCTCGTCCCGTGCTTGACGGCCTGTTCCAGCAAATTCAACAGGCCGATAATATTGACCTGCGCATCGAAGACAGGATCCTCCACGGATCGTCGCACGTTAATCTGAGCTGCGAGGTGCACCACAACGGACGGCCGTTCCTTCCGAAAGATCTGTTCGAGGCGGGAGCTCTGAATATCGGCCTTGTAAAACTCAGCCGCCCGGTTCAAATTTTTTCGCTTGCCCGACGAAAGATTGTCAAGAACGACGACTTCATGTCCTTCTTGAACCAAACGGTCGACTAAATGTGATCCAATAAATCCGGCTCCGCCCGTGACCAAAGTTTTCATACCACTCCTCTTACAACGATGCGCTTGTCCTATTGCACCACGTCCGGCAACCGGAATGCGGCGAGAATCTCTCGGTTCCCCTTCTGCCCTTGCACCGGGGAATCCATGACGCCAATGGAGTCAAGGCCAAACCCTCGAGCACACGCTACAATTCGTTCCATCACCGCGTGGCGTTGATTGTCATCCCGCACAATACCGCCACGGCCCACTTGGCCGCGTCCCACTTCGAACTGGGGCTTGATCAAGGCCACCATCAACGCCGGATGTCGTAGAAAGGGCAGTGCAGCCGGAATGACAAGCGCCAAAGAAATAAACGAGACATCGATCACCACGATATCGATAGGGTCCGGCACGGCAGCACGGGGAAGATACCGGATGTTTTGTCGATCGAGGGCTACCACTCGTGGATCTTGTCTGATGCGCCAGTCCAGTTGGCCATATCCTACGTCCACGGCATAGACGCGACGCACACCCCTTTGTATCAGACAGTCGGTAAACCCACCGGTTGATGCGCCGACATCCATCGCAACGAGTCCCTCAGGATTGATGTGGAAGACATCCAGCGCCGCCTCAAGTTTACGACCACCCCGGCTGACATAGGGTTCCCCCTCCCCCAAAATTTCGATGCGCGTGTCTGAGGAAACGAGACGAGCCGGCTTGTCTACCGGCATTCCATCGACTTGGACCTTGCCGGAAAGAATGAGTTGGTCGGCTTGCTCACGGCTTTGGGCCAACGCACGAAGCACGAGCGTCCGGTCCAATCGATCACGTCCTGACTTTTGTCGCATGGGAGACCAAACCGGATTTATTGGGAGGTACATGAAGGACAGCGGCGGCTCACATCGACGGCAGAGATTCATCGGCCTCCTCAGCCCCAAAGCTATAGGCACGAAGCCGTTTCTTCCCATCCTTGTCCTGAATCAAGATTTCGACTTTCTTTTCGGCTTCATCCAACATCTTTAAGCACGTCTTGGACAACCGAATGCCTTCTTCAAAAATTTTCAACGATTCATCCAGCGGAAGATCGCCCCTTTCCAATTCAGTGGCGATCGTCTCCAAGCGAGCCAATGCATCTTCAAATTTAATCGCCGCCATGTCGATGTTTCCAAGAAGAGATTCGTATTATACCGTGCCTCTGCATCAGGTCAAGAAGAGTCCGTGAGGACGCGACGAACGCCGCAGACCAACCGGCCTTGGCCCAATCGAATACCGATCTCATCATTCATGGCGACATCGGACGCACGCGTGATTACCCTGCCTTCCGGACTCGTGGAGACGATACTGTATCCGCGGGCAAGCACGCCAAGCGGACTCAGCGCATCCAATGTTGCGACCAGCGCACGTACCCGTTGGCTGCGAAAGGTCATTCGGCTCCGTATGCGCTCTTCCAACCGTTTGATGAGTTGTGGAACCAGGACTCGATTACCTTGTACTTTTGTGCGAGGACTCTGCACGATGAGGTCGTGACTGTGGCGTTGGATTCGTTGGCGAAGCGTGTCCAGGCCGCTCTTCAGCGAAGACCGTAATCGGTCGCCTGATTCATCGAGTCGTTGCATGTACCGCCGCACCCGGAAAAGCAGCGCCATGGCCCCACTGTAGTCGGCTATCCGTTGATGAACCTGATCGAAGCGAGCTCGAATGCCCCGCTCATGGCGATCACAGAGATGACGAATCGTGCGCGCCACATCGCGAAGGACGGGCGCGACGGCTTCCGCCGCCGCTGAGGGCGTCGGAGCACGATGGTCCGCAGCAAAATCGGCTAATGTGAAATCAATTTCGTGCCCGATCGCCGAGACCACCGGTACCGGCGAAGCGACGATCGCTCGAACCACTCGTTCTTCATTGAAACACCACAGATCTTCCCACGATCCGCCGCCACGGCCCACGATAATGACGTCTACATCACTCGACTCGCCGAGTGCGCCGATCGCATGCGCAATCTGGATCGCGGCACCGTCCCCTTGGACCGAAACCGGGTAGATTAAGACCTTGAGAATGGAACATCGACGATGGAGCACGGTCAGCATATCCTGTAAGGCAGCGCCCGTTAACGAGGTGACCACGCCGACGCAGCGTGGGAGCATCGGCAACGGACGCTTGCGACCCGGATCAAATAACCCTTCACGAGCCAACTGCTCTTTCAATTGCTCAAAAGCGAGGTGCCGCGCGCCAATCCCTTTGGGCTCGAGATATTCCAGGACGAGCTGATATTCTCCCCGCGCTTCATAGACGGAGAGTCTTCCCCGAACAATGACCTGCATCCCTTCGCGTAACGCGAATCGGAGTCGTTGCGCACCGAGGCGAAATAGGACCACTCGAATCTGGCACCATTCATCTTTCAGCGTAAAATAAAAATGTCCGGATCCCGGCGTGCGAAGATTGGAGATCTCCCCTTCGATCCAAACGTCAGGCAATCCCGCTTCGATACGTTCTCGGATAAGCAGCGTAAGCTCAGAAACGGTGAGGATTTTTTGCGGGGTTCCAGGTATGAACACGAAACACGCGCGATTGAAGATGATCTTGGTTCAATCCGGAATGCGGTATCGTTGAATATGAATGGCTTTCCCAAGTCGGCTATCGAGTTCGATCAGCACGGCGCTCAGAATCGCCGGGCCGGTAGCAACCTCGAACCGTCTCGGCATGCCTGTCAAAAACTTTTCGATCGCCAATTCCTTTTTGATGCCGATGACGGAATGAATCGGTCCGGTCATTCCAATGTCGGTTAAATACGCGGTGCCTTTGGGAAGAATTTGCTCATCGGCCGTCTGCACATGCGTATGGGTCCCGACCACGGCAGATACATCCCCATCCAGGTAATGACCCATGGCCATCTTCTCAGACGTAGCCTCGGCATGCATATCGACGATAATGGCACGCGTCTCGACGTGTAACCGATCGACCTCCCGTCGCGCTACCTGGAACGGACAATCCAAGGTCGGCATGAATGCCCGACCCATAAGCTGAAGGATCGCCACGCGCTCACCTGAAGGCGCTTCCACAACAAAGCTGCCGCGGCCCGGCGCGCCTTCAGGATAATTGGCGGGACGCAACAGCCGTGGCTCGTAACGAATGTAGTCGGCAATCTCTTTCTTATCCCACGCATGATTGCCCAGGGTGATCACGGCGAGGCCTTGTTCGAATAATTCCTGCGCCAGTTCAGGCGTAATACCGAATCCTCCGGCCACGTTTTCGCCGTTCCCGACGACGACATCGATGTGCTGATCGGCTACGAGTTTTGGAAGGCGCCGAGCAATTGCTCGGCGCCCTGGCTCGCCCATGATATCGCCGATAAAGAGGACCTTCATGCCTTTCGTTCCCTCGTCCTATTTTGCAAAATCTACGAACCGGCTCTCTCGAATGACCGTGACTTTGATTTGTCCGGGGTAGGTCAACTCATCTTGTATGCGTTTCGCCAGTTCTCTCGACATCAGCGACGACTCGGCATCGCTGACCTCGTCATGGCGAACGATCACTCGAATTTCGCGGCCCGCTTGAATCGCATAAGCTTTTTGGACACCTGCAAATGCCACCGCAAGCGACTCTAATTTTTCAAGGCGCTTGACGTACGATTCCAAGGCTTCGCGCCGTGCGCCCGGCCGCGCCGCCGAGAGCGCTTCCGCAGCCGCAACCAGGACGGACTCAGGGCAGATGGGTTCTACTTGTTCGTGATGCGCCGCGATCGCATTGACGATTTGAGCCGATTCCCCATAGCGCTTCGCGATATCGGCCCCGAGCATCGCATGGGGACCTTCTTCTTCATGACTCACAGCTTTCCCAATATCGTGAAGAAGTGCGCCGCGCTTAGCAAGCTTAATGTCGCATCCCAGCTCGGCCGCCATGATGCCGCAAATATACGACGCCTCGCGCGCATGATAGAGATTATTTTGACCATAACTCGTTCGGTACTTCAGCCGGCCCAACACTTTGACCAACTCCGGATGAAAATCCGAAAGGCCCACCTCGAAAATAATCTTCTCCGTTTCTTCGATCATCATTTTATCGAGATCAGTCTTGACCTTTTCTACGATCTCTTCGATGCGAGTCGGATGAATGCGCCCGTCATGCATAAGCCGCTCGAGGGAAACTTTCGCAATCTCCCGACGAAGCGGATCGAACCCTGAAATGATCACCGCTTCCGGCGTTTCGTCGATAATCAGATCGATACCGGTCGCAGCTTCGATGGCACGGATATTACGCCCTTCCTTCCCGATGATCCGGCCTTTCATTCCGTCATTGGGAATGGGCACGACGGAAATCGTCGCTTCATTGACGTAATCGCGAGTTACGCGCTGGATAGAACGCGTAATGATCTCGCGAGCCTCCCGCTCGGCATTCTCTTTCGCCTCATCGAGAATGCGCTTCGCCATGCCGGCCGCTTCATGCTTAGCGGCGCCTTCTATTTCCGCAAAGAGCTGACGCTTTGCTTCCTCCACCGTCAGCCCAGACACCTGCTCAAGCGCTTGGCGACGTTCCTTCAAAAGCCGCTCGTTGGCTGCTTCCGTCGCAGCCATTGCTTCCTGGCGTTTCGTCAACAGCGCGTCACGTTTCTGTGCTTCGGCGTCCCGTTTATCGACGGCGCTCAGTTTCCGATCGAGTTGCTCTTCGCGCTGCAAGATGCGCTTTTCTTGGCCGGCCAGTTCCCCTTGCTTCGTCTTTTGTTCCCGCTCCAGATCCTGCTTGGCTTGCAGCAAGAGGGCCTTGGATTCGAGTTTGGCCTCCTTGACAAGGTTCTCCGCTTCACGCTCGGCTCCCTGGCGAGTTTGGCGGGAATAGTCTTCTGCTTGGCTCCGCTCCGCAAACAGCTTTTTTCGTTGGACCACGGCATTGAGGATCACCCCCACCACTGCGCCCACGATAGCCACTGCGAAGTATGTGACAATTTCAGTAAAAATGGTCCGCACCCCCTTCCACGTACGCTCAGGCCCACTGCACATCGATAGAACCATCGCTCGGAGAGCGAACGATACAGTATCTATCGATCGTGAATGAGAATGCGCCGGACGGCTGGACGAAGAAACGGAGTGTTAGGGAAAGTCGACTGCCAACGTCAGTGGTGAAGCAGGAAAGGGACGGCCCCTACTCGTACAGGAGTGAATGGTGCCGGAAGGAAAGATAGCCGACCGTAGCGGAGAGAGATCACGACGCACCGGATGCCATCTTCCCAATTTGTCGAACTGTACTAGTAGCGTATGGTTCCAAGGAGCCGTTCGGTCCACCGGGCTACGTTGACCGGAAGTCATTCGTAGAGCCAGGTGCCCTTCAAGGAATATCCCGTAGATCACCAGCCCAAAAAGTTTCAATGCGTTGATCACGTCAGCCCTACACGTATCTTCGATCCGAGCACTATTCTCATTCCCTCATCCGCACTGATGAGGTTGAATGGCACCGTACCAAAAACCACTCATGAATGCAACAGTGTAAGCCGCCCGACTACTTGGACGGCGCGATCATCTGGAGTTGCTCTTCGATGGACGCCATCAGGGTTGTCGCACGTCGGTCGACGTCAGCCTCTCCTTCTTCACGTCTGCGCTCGGTCTGGAATAATTGATGCGCAATGTTAATTGCGGCAAGAACGGCCAGCTTCGAGGTCGTTGCCGTCTTCATTCCGGCGGCCAGAGCTCGCATTTGGTCATCGACATACGCAGCCAACCGTTTGACATATTCGTCGTCGGCCTCACCCTTAATTGCATACCGTTGTCCGCAGATTTCCACATCGATCGTATTAATCAAGCGCCACCTCCTTGGATTCTTCGAAACAATCGAGGAAGTCCAATTCGTTCAAGACCTTTTCGATCCGCGCCTTTACATCGCTTCGCTCCTCTTCCCAACGCCGGCCCAATTCTTCCTGCCTCATCGCTCGTTCCCGCATTGTACGTAATTCGCTCTGCAAGGTCGCATTGGTTCGCTTTAGCTCCTGCACTACCTCGACCAATCCGCGTACCCGCGACTCCAACGCCTCCAACTTCTCGAGTGCCATGTTGTTCCGCTCAACTATGTCCGTGAAAATGTAGACAAAATCGAGCGAACTATAATTTTTTCAACAGACCTTGTCAAGCGAACCGGCCTCACAGGATGGACCTGCAAGACGCAGATATTCTCGATAGCTCCTGAGCACGCGTTTGACATATTGCCGAGTCTCCTGATACGGAATCATCTCGACAAACTCATCCTGGTCTTTGCCCGCATATTTTGCCATCCATGATGACACGGCTTGCGGACCGGCATTGTACGACGCCACCACCTGCGTAATGTTTCCCGCAAATTGCTCGATCAAGTGGTCGAGATATTTGACACCGAAGCGGATATTGGTCTCGTAATCGAACAAATCGTCTCGCCCGATGTCGCCACCCCCGTTTTTCTTGGCCATACTTTGAGCCGTCGCCGGCATCACCTGCATCAGGCCCACGGCGCCAGCTCGGGAGAGCGCGCGAATTTCATATTGGCTCTCCTCACGTATGATCGCTGCGGCCAGAAATGGATCTACGGACCCGGCGTAGTTCCGGATCAGGGGAAGATAGGCGGTCGGATACGCGGCGGCCCAGAGTCGTTCCGGTACGAGCGTCGCTCCGCCCCGTTCGATCGATTCGCGAAAATAAAGTCGAGTCAATCGCAGCGCTTGGTGATATTCACCGACATCGGAAAGCAGTCCGCATAATTCCATGATCACGGCTCGGTCCTTGGCGTACCGTTCCGGCAAGGAGGCTAATTCTTTGGCCGCTTCTTGATCCAGACCCAGCAGTTTGAGTTCAACCGCTTTCACATAATGGCGATCCTTCCTGAGTTCGTCCCCAGTGTCTGAACTGATGACCGCAGTTGCGGCATTGCCTCCTCGTGTGGAAGTCGACATTTGAAGTTTTGAACGTGCTAACTGACAGTAGTAAGTAAAATAGTAGCGGCGGCATACTTGCGCATATGCCGCTCCTGCGTCCGGGTCGTGCAGCCGTTCCCTCGTTCGCCCGACCCAATAGAGCGCTTGTGGTGTCCATTGAGGGTCATCGGCTCCGGCAACAATTTTTTGAAACGATTCTACGGCCGACTGATACTGACCTTCGCGATACTGGATCCATCCGATGCGCCACAGCGCCTCAAATCGCTGACTGTTTCCTTCGGCTGCATTCGCCGCCTGTCGATACTTAAGCACCGCTTTATCGAACTGGCCTTGGTCGTCCAGCCAGATGCCCGACAACATAAGAATCATGGCCTTCTGATCTGGGGTTAACGATTTCGGGGGAAGCGAGGGCAGAAGATTTAATAAACGATCACCGGCGTCCTGCCTGAGATAGACCCGACCAAGCCACACCCCGGCTTCCCCTGCTTGTGCGGACGGACCGTCGGCCAGGGCGCGAAACACGTCTCGAGCTTCGTCGTACCGTTTCAATCGAACCAGCGCTGTCCCGAGCTTGAACTTGGCTTCATCCCGTTTAGCATGCTGCGGAGCAAGCGATAAAAATTTCTGGAGGTCTTCGACGGTTTCGGCGTGTAACGCGAGAGCCGAGAAGGCAAGAGCCCGGTTATATAGTTCGTCGGAGGTCGGATGCCAAGAGCCTGTGCCATCGATGACGGATAGACGCATTGATGCTTCGCGGGCTTCCGGCGAGTTGGGGTACCGCGCCCATAGATGGCGGAAGGCAGCTTGGCTGTCGGCCATGCGATTGTCCCGCATGTAGCACTCCGCCACTTGAAATTCGGCGGTCGGAGCGTAAGGATCGGTGGGGGCTAAGGCCATCCCGCGGGTGAGATGATCGACCGCCTTTCCGCATTGTCCGACCCGGTACCACGATTCTCCCGCTCGGAATGAGGCTCGTGCCAGCAGAATGCTATCGGGAGACTCGATAATCGATTCAAAAAGCGCGGCGGCTTGAGCCATATCCCCTAGCTTGGCCTGGGCCTCACCCATCCAGAGTCGAATATAATCGTCCAAGTGGGGGAAATCCGCCTGGACAGATTGCAGAAGTGAGCCGGCTTCTGCAGGGTCCGCGTCGATCAGCAGCAGTCCCATAAGCAACGTCGAGCGTTTCGCCCATATCGACGCCGGTTCACGGAGTTGCGCATTGCGCAATCGGTCGATTTTGATGTGGAGGCGATCTTGTGGCGCTACGGCCCCATCCGGATTGGTAAAAACCGCCCGGTAACAGGCCTCTACTGATTCGCATGCCAATTCGGGTGAAGTGATAGACGCGGGAGGGAGGGAAGATGGAGCGTCCAGGTCCTGCTGAGCAAAGCTGGAGGATATAAATGTTGTCAGCAGGAGCGCCAATGATGGAAACAAAGATCTCATTCACACACGGCCCGATGGACCATCGTACATTATCATAGCAAAGCAATCTCCCTAGGTCCACGTACCCTTGCTTGTCACAGAATTTTCTGCTGTGTTAGTCTGATTCATGCCATCGATTGTTCAAGCCGGCGTGGCCAATCTCTTATCGCTCGACCTCGATGCCGCCCAGCAACTTATTGAGAATCGCGGCTGGCCTCGCTATCGAGCGACACAACTGCTTCGATGGCTCTATCGGAAGCGAGTACGATCGATCGATCAGATGACGGACTTTTCCCAGGCTGAGCGGATGAACCTTCATCAATGTGCGACCATTCTTCGAACCGAGGTCGTCCAGACATTGCGCTCAGAGGATGGGACCAGAAAGTTTGTGTCACGCCTTGAAGACAACCTTCTCATCGAGAGCGTGCTGATCCCGGACGCCGGACGATTAACTCTCTGCCTGTCAACTCAAGTCGGTTGCACATTGGACTGTAAATTTTGCCTCACGGCGACCATGGGGTTGAAACGCAATCTGCGCGCCCATGAAATTGTCGACCAGGTGTTGACCGTGCAGGATCATCTGGGACCCGACGAACGTTTAACGAGTCTAGTCTTTATGGGCATGGGCGAACCGTTGGCCAACGTTGAAGCCGTCGCGGAGGCGATTGCACGGATCACCGATTCCGACTGGGGGCTCGGTATCCCGGCACGGCGCATTACGCTGTCGACGGCCGGCATGGCGTCACGTCTCCAAGAAGTGGCGGCTCTCGGGGTCAACGTGGCTATTTCGTTAAACGCGACGACGAATGCTCAGCGCGGTGTCCTGATGCCTGCCGTCAATCGGCTGCACCCACTCTCTCATTTGATGGCAGCGTGTCGGAAATATCCCCTTCCACCACATCGACGATTAACCTTTGAGTATGTCCTGCTTGGAGCCGTCAACGACACGGAACAAGACGCGAAACGGCTGGTTAAGCTTCTCCACGGCATCCGCTGCAAGGTGAACCTGATTCCCTTTAATGAGTTTTCAGACACGACATTCCGCCGCCCGAGCGACTCGACTGTGTTACAGTTTCAGGGCGTGTTGCGGAAAGCCGGGATTGATGTCTTTATACGAAAAAGCAAAGGCCGTGATGTGCTGGGCGCCTGTGGCCAGCTTGGCGAGAAGCCACACCGGGTATCGACCTTGTTAACCCCTATGGCGGCTCGTGGCTAGCATGCGAGCCATTTTGCTACCCATGATGTGGTTCTTTTCTCGACCCATCTTTCGTTCTCGTTCTACTACCATTCTCGTTTTGTGCGCGAGCCTTATGATGGGGCCGCTCTCGGTCGCATGGGCACTTGATATCGCATCGACGGTGCACGAGCATACCTTGAGCAATGGCCTCAAAGTCCTCTTGGTTGAGTCTCCCAAAGCGCCGGTCGTTACCGTGCAAATCTGGTACAAGGTAGGGTCTAGAAATGAGGTGATGGGCCGGGCCGGTCTTTCGCATATGCTAGAACACATGATGTTCAAAGGCACAGAGCGAAATCCGAAGGGTACATTTTCTCGCATCATTCGGAAGAACGGGGGCAACGACAATGCCTTCACCAGCCAGGACTTCACCGCCTATTTTGAAAACGTCGCAGCCGATCGAACCGAATTGGCCTTGGCGCTGGAGGCCGACCGCATGCAAGGCTTGCAGCTCAACGAGAATGAATTCCAACTCGAACGTGAAGTCGTCAAAGAAGAACGCCGGTTGCGTACAGAAGACGATCCGCAGTCCTCTTTAGTGGAAATGCTGTTTGCTCAGGCGTTTTTGATGCATCCCTATCATTGGCCGGTCATCGGATGGTTCTCGGACCTCAATGCGATGACGCTCGATGACCTGAAAGCTTACTACGACACCTATTACAGCCCCAACAACGCAACCTTGGTCGTGGTTGGCGACATCAAGGCGGAGCACTTGATCGGGACGATCAAACGTCTCTTCGAGCCGATTCCCAAAGGGCCGACGCCCCCAGTGCAAAAAGTGACCGAGCCCGAGCAGCGCGGAGAACGACGTTTTGTGCTTCGGCGTGAAGCCGAATTGCCGTTTGCTATGGCAGGGTATCGGGTCCCTAATTATACGAGCGACGATTCCTATGCCTTGACGATTCTGGAGTCCATCCTCTCGCACGGCAAAAGTTCTCGTCTGTATCGAACCCTCGTGTACGAGCAAAAAATCGCGCTCGCTGTGGGGATGGAATATAATCTGCTGCAAACCGACGGTGAACTTCTTTATTGTTTTGCGGTCGTCAAGCCCGGCGTAAAAATCGAAGACGTCGAGCATGCCTTGTATCGCGAATTTGATCGGCTCCAAGATAGCCCACCCACCGAGCAGGAACTCCAGCGGGCAAAAAATCAGGTGGAAGCCGAATACGTGTTCGCTCAAGACTCCAATTTTCGTCAAGCCATGGTGATCGGCCAGGCCGAAACTGTCGGAGCCGGCTGGCGCCACATCGATAAGTTTCTAGAACGGATTCGGAGCGTCACCGCTCAAGACGTTCAACGCGTGGCTCATCAGTATCTGACGGCAGAAAATCGTACGGTCGGCACTCTTCTGCCGACTGCTCCCGCCGCCGATTCAAACGCGGTCAGCGAACACATTAATAGATGATCGAGATGCGCACCATGATCGCTTGGATGGCCCTTCTAACGATGCTTCTGTCGATGGCTCCTTTGGGGAACGCCCAAGCCGCAGACATTAACCCAATACGTTTCGTGATGCCGAATGGATTGACCGTATTGGTGCAGGAGCAACATTCGCTTCCGATCGTCCAAATCCATGCCCTGGTGAAGGCCGGAGCCGCTCACGACCCGCCCGACAAGGCCGGTCTCGCCAATCTGGTTGCCGGACTCCTCGACGAAGGGACGACCACTCGATCGTCGCACCAAATTGCGGAGCAGATCGAGTTCGTCGGTGGAGCGCTGCAAGCTAAGGCGGGAGAGGACTTCACGACCGCGTCTGCGCGAGTCTTGAAGAAAGATACGGAACTCGGGTTCGAACTGCTCGCGGACATCCTGCTCCATCCTGCGTTTGCAGAACAGGAAATCGACCGCGTGCGCAGTTTGATCCTCGGCGAAATGCAGAGCGAAAAAGACGATCCCGGACAGGTCGCGTCCAAGGCATTCAAGCAACTCGTCTTTTCAAATCATCCTTATCGTTGGCCTGTCACCGGCATGGAAGACACGCTTCCCAAAATCAAGCGGGCCGACATCCTTCAGTTCTATACCCGCGAGTACCTTCCCAACCAGACGATCCTGACGATCGTAGGAGATATCACGGCCGATCAAGTTCGAACACAGCTTGCCAAACGTTTTGGCGCATGGAAGCGGGGAGAGAACGGGTCACATGCCCTTCCTGTCCCGCATCCGCTTGAAAAACCCATTGTGAAACTGATCGAGAAAGATCTCACGCAGGCCACGATTCTGATGGGGCACGTCGGAATCAGCCGGACCAATCCTGATTATTACGCTGTGACGGTAATGAATTACATTCTCGGCGCCGGAGGATTTTCGTCACGCTTGATGGACTCCATCCGCGACAATCAGGGACTGGCCTATCATGTCGGCAGTCATTTTGAAGCCAACCTCATGCCCGGGCCATTTATTGTCAGTCTCCAAACGAGAAATGAAGCGGCCAATCAGGCGATCACCGGCGTCGTGACTGAATTAAATCGTATTCGTGAGGCCCCGGTCACGGATCAGGAGCTTTCTGAAGCCAAGGCCTATTTGATTGGCAGCTTTCCGTTGCGCGTCGATACGACCTCGAAATTGGCTGAAGTGCTGTCCTTGGTCGAATTATATAGCCTTGGGCTCGATTACTTTAGCCGCTATCCCAAGTTGATCGAGCAAGTGACGAAAGAAGATGTGCTTCGCGTCGCCAAACAATATTTGAATCCCGCTCGCTACGCCCTGGTCGTCGTGGCGAATCAGCATAAAGCCAAGGTGAAATCTTAACCATGGCAACCTCGGCCATCGGTCACGCGGCCCTCTCGGACAAACTGCATGCGCTCCGGACGCGCCTCAGCGATCTCGGCTCGGTCATCGTCGCTTTTTCGGGTGGGATTGACAGCACACTCGTTCTCAAAGTCGCGCATGAATGCCTGGGTCCTCAGGCCATTGGAGTCACCGCGGTCTCGCCCACGTTTCCCCGTATCGAACTCGACGCCTCCCGGAATCTAGCTGCGGAGATCGGGGCTCGTCATATTATCCTTGAGACCGACCAGCTTCAAATCGAGGAGTTCACCCGGAACGATGCGAGCCGCTGCTATCATTGCAAGACGGATCTCTACCAGCTATTGGGACGTTTGCGGCTTGATCTTCAACTTGCCAGTGTGGTGGACGGAACCAACGTCGACGACCTCGGCGACGATCGACCCGGTCTTTTTGCCGCGCGCGAGCGGGGGGTGCTCAGCCCCTTATTGGAAGCGGGCCTTTCGAAGTCGGAGATCAGAACGCTTGCGAAAGAATATGGACTTTCAAACTGGGATAAACCGGCCGCCGCCTGCCTCTCTTCACGCATTCCACGCGGCACGACGATTACGAGGGAAAAACTCAGCCGTGTTGAACAGGCCGAAGCCATACTATTTCGCGAGGGCTTCATGCAATTCCGCGTGCGAGATCATGACACTATTGCACGCCTTGAATTAGACGAAGGTGGACTCGAAAAATTGCAGGACAAGTCCCGCAAGGCGGGTATTGTTGAGAAAATTAAAGCGGCAGGATTCCGATTCGTCGTCATAGATCTGGACGGATATCAGCGAGGAAGCTCAAATCGGTAATCGCGAAGGCGAGATGCGCAAGCCTGAAAATTCCGTTGCTTGGACTGAATGTCCCTTAACTAGAATAATCCTTCGCGACCGCCGCAATTGCCTCATCAGCAAGTCGGCGATGATCCGCATCGTTCAGACTCCGCTCCACGACTTTCTCAGCCACAAGCAACGCTAAGTCGGTGGCTTGACTGCGAATCTCTTGAATCGCCTTTCGGCGCTCCTGATCGATCTCGCGTGTCGCCTCACCCTTCACCCGTTCCGCTTCCGCCGCCAGCCGCTGCTCATTTTCATCCAAGAGACGCTGGGCGCGTTCCTTCGCTTGAATAAGGACGGCCTCGGCTTCACGCGACGCGGCATTGAGCTTGGCCTCATACTCCTGCATCCTGTGCTCCGCCTCGACGCGGTGACGCTCAGCCTGCTCCAAGCTTTCCCGTATTTTGCGTTCGCGCGTGTCTAAGGTTTCGAGAATCGGCGGAAAGGCGTACTTGTACAGCACCCACAACAGAATGCCGAACGAGAGAATTTCCCAAAAAATCAACGACGAGAAAAAGTGGGATTCAAACTGTGGCATGGTCCTTCCTTTGGAAGCTCGGGGAGGTAGATATCATGAGCCTGTAAGTTACTTTCGTAACCCCATGATGATGAATGCGATCACGAGACCGTACAGCGCAATCGCTTCGACGAGAGCGAACCCGATCCACATGTATTTGCCCACACGACCTTCGGCTTCTGGTTGACGCGCCACCGCTTCGATCATTTTTCCAAAAATGTATCCGATGCCCACACCCGCACCGGCAAAACCGGCCGCCGCCATTCCCATTCCCAATAACGCTGAAGCTGCAGAATCCATTGTTTCCTATCCTCCAATTATGAGTTGTGACTACGTTGGGTCAAGCGCACCATTCGAGTCCTCCCCTGTACCCTCATTTATCAGTGCGCGTGAGAATCGCCATGTCCATGCAGTGAGATCGCGTCACCGAGATAGACGCACGTCAGCACCGTAAAAATATAGGCTTGAATAAAAGCGATTCCGACCTCCAGGCCGTTCATGGCAATGGTAAAGGCAAACGGCAGCCACCCGATCAAGGCCCCTCCGGCAATGGCCAGACCGAACAGCACTCCCAAAATGACGTGGCCTGCGGTCATGTTTGCAAAGAGCCGGACGGCCAATGAAATGGGCCGAGCCAATTGACTAATTAACTCGATGGGCATCATGAGCGGCAATAACCATCCCGGCGTACCAGGGGGCACAAGAATGCCGAAAAACTTTATGCCGTGTCGAGCAAATCCGACGATCAGGCTCAACCCATAGACGCTCACTGCGAAGATGGCGGTGACAATGATCTGGCTGGTCACAGTGTACGATCCTGGGATCAGTCCCAGGAGATTGCTGAAAAGAATGAACAGAAAGAGGGTGGCGATAAAGGGGAAAAACCTCAAGCCTTCTTGGCCCATCGTGTCCAGGATCATTCCGCGGATAAAATCTACCAGCAGCTCCGCGAGACTTTGCAGCTTGGTGGGAACAAGCCGACGCGAGCGGCCGGCGGCCACCAACAATCCGGCAACGAGGGCAATTATCACCCACATGAGCAAGACGGCTTTAGTGATGGAAATATCGATGCCGAAGAGCGACAGCTCGACGTAATTATGTAGTTCAAATGGATGGAGCGGATTTTCCACCGTGTGTCCTTATTTCTGACTAGGCTGTAGTTTAAGGCTTGGACCACCGTTGGGCTGAGCGATAGGCGCTACGGACCCCGGCGGCGCCGCCGAGCAGCAATCCTACCACCAAGCCCCATGGCCCCGATCCAAAGAGGTAGGTGTCTACGACCCAGCCAAGCCCCCCACCGACGATCAAGGCAGCCAATAACTCAGTTCCGACACGAACGGCTTGCCCTAAGCCCGCATACAACGGATCAGTCGAGGGCATAATCTACACGCGTTCTTGAAAGGCTGAAAATGGCGGGTCATTCAATCAAAATCGGAGGGGAATTGTCAAGGCGAACCTGCTATGAGCGAAGGATTCGAATGGAAATCTGGAAGTACTACCATAATGAATCCGGCCAGGACGAAATGTGCGGACGATAGATCGGAAAATTCTATGAGCCAGTCGAGAAACCCCGACTGAGCGCTCCCATCATGCGGCATAGGCGCAGTGACGTCTCACCATCATGCATGGCTAGGCACATAATCAAAGAGGCCTGATCGTCTTTCATCTCGAGTAGTAATCGACGATCAGCATTCCGTCGCACCGACCGCATTTCATCCTCCAAGAAACCACTTGCGTCAGGGATAAGCATTCGAAGCAAGGCTTGTCAGCTGCGATGCCATTGCTGCTATCTACTATGGCCCGCGGGCTTGAAGAAAACGACGTGCTGACTGCACAATGATCCTCTGTCGAGCCATGGGAAGTACAAACCTGACATGAGCACGTCTTTTTCGGCTCCGTTTCTTCACTCGCGACAGCCGGTCCCTCTTGTCTGCACGATGCCGACGCCCACTGAGGATGCGCATGAGCTCTATACGCGACTTGCCGTACAGGGCTCGCCCTCTTTTCTCTTAGAGAGCGGAATGGGAAAGGAAACGGTGGCCCGGCATTCGTATATAGGATGCGCCCCATATATGGTCCTGTCGGGGAAAAATCACAGCTATGAGTTGAGGACTGGACAGGGGACGACGAGTCATCACGGCAGCCCGTGGACAGCACTCGCGGAAATACTCCGTACCTCCCAGATTCCACAGCCTGAAGGACTTCCACCATTTTTCGGCGGGGCAGTCGTCTGTTTGAGTTACGACATCGCCCGTCACTTTGAAAAGCTTCCCAGCCTGACGCGTGACGATCTCGCCTTCCCTGACGTGGAATGCCTGTTCGTCGATCAGATAGCTGCGCTCGATCATCCGGCGCGCACCCTCCACTTGATCTTCATGCCGCCACTCCAACGCTTCATTTCGGAACCACGTGAAAAGCTCTATCGCGAAGGATGCGATCGGTTGGCGGAATGGGCAGCGAAAATTTCGGCGCCTCATCCCCGTAAAGAACAGGCCGAGGCGCTTGCGCAACTCGACATTTGCCCCGGTCAATCGCCCGACGCCTATATGGATCGTGTCCGTCACTGTCAGGAATATATCCGGGCAGGCGATATCTATCAGGCCAACCTCTCGCATCGCTTTATGGTTCAGTCCGGGCAAGCTCCCCATAATCTTCATCAGAACGTCACCACTCTGTATCGTCGGCTGAAAGCGGTCAATCCGTCCCCGTTTTCGGCGTTGGTGAATCTCAAAGATTTTAGTCTGGTCGGTTGTTCACCGGAACGGCTCGTGCGCCTTGCAGGCAGACAGGCCGATACCCGACCGATCGCCGGCACGCGCCCGCGTGGCATCGATGCCGAGGATGACCATCGGCTGGCAAAGGAACTTCTGGCGAATACGAAAGAACGCGCAGAACATCTTATGCTGGTGGATCTGGAGCGCAACGACCTCGGACGTGTCTGCCGGTACGGGACCGTCCGGACAAATGAGCTCATGACGATTGAACGTTATTCGCACGTGAACCACATCGTTTCCAATATCACAGGAGAATTGCGCGACGGCATGGACGGCTTTGACCTTATTCGTGCGGTCTTCCCGGGCGGTACGATCACCGGCGTACCGAAAATTCGCTGCATGGAAATTATCGAAACCCTCGAACCTGTCCGACGAGGCCCATACACCGGCTCCCTGGGATATATCAGTTGGAGCGGTGACATGGACCTGAATATCATCATACGTACCTTGGTGACGACCGATCGTTGCGGCTATCTTCAGGTCGGTGCGGGCATTGTCGCAGACTCGGAACCGCGCAGGGAATACGAAGAAACCTTGTTGAAAGCAGAGGCCGTACTGCAGGCACTGGGAGCGACGCGATGTGGATCTATGTGAATGACCGGTTCGTGCGCAAGGAAGAGGCGAGGATCTCTGTCTTCGATCATGGGTTTTTGTATGGCGACGGAATCTATGAAACGTTGCGCGCTTACAAGGGTCGAATATTTATGCTACGCCATCATCTCGCTCGTCTTCGCCGGTCCGCGGGCCTGATTGGGCTGGATATGCCCATTGCTGAATCTGACTGGCCGGCTCTCTTACAAGAAACGCTGGAGCGAAACGCGCTGTCAGATGCCTACCTCCGCATTACGATCTCGCGGGGAGAAGGCGCGATCGGACTGGATCCGCGACTCTGCCCCCGCCCCACCGTCGTTATTATCGGCCTGCCGTTACAATCCTATCCCCCTCAACTTTTTCAAGACGGCGTGAGTCTGACGGTCGTCAGCGTCCGTCGCAATCTTTCATCCGCCCTGTCGCCTCAAATCAAATCGCTCAATTTTCTCAATAATATTTTGGCCAAGCAGGAAGCCGCGCAGCAAGGCGCCTTCGATGGTGTGATGCTCAATCACCAGGGGCACGTGACGGAATGCACGACGAGCAACATTTTATTTGCCAAAGATCAATGTCTCTGCACACCCTCCGTCGAGTGCGGCATTTTAGACGGTATTACGCGGGAGATCGTCTTGTTAATGGCGAAGGAGGACAAACTGCCGATCGATGAAGGGTGTTACACGCCGGAGATGCTCCAACATGCCGATGAAATCTTTCTCACCAACACGACGATGGAAATCATGCCGGTTCGTCGTATCGATACTCAACGAATCGGGCAGGAAATACCGGGTCCCATCACGCGACGTTTACAGGAGCTCTTTCGTCTGAATCTTCCTCGTTTTCTCGAGTAACGATCTGTTTTATCTATATTTTTGACACGTTAGCCACCTACTGGTATGGTTTGTAGCATGCCTTGTCGCATGCTGCCCCTCATCACCATCCTAGTAATAGCTTCGTTTTTGACCGACGATCTCGACGCTGCCGAAAAGGCGGACGTCTATCGACGTGTCGATCGAAACGGCGTCATCTCGTTTACAAATGTACCGACCAATGCGGCCTTTACGAAAATCGATCCGGGTTCGCTTCGTCTACGCGTTCACGTACCGATTCACGAGCTCGAAGGAACGATCGCGCACCACTCTCGTCAGCATCAATTAGATCCCGCCCTGATCAGCGCCATCATTAAAGCAGAATCCGATTTTGATCCGGATGCGGTGTCGAGGGCGGGGGCCATCGGCCTGATGCAACTCATGCCCGACACGGCCGTGCGATGGGATGTGCACGATCCGTTCAATCCCGAAGAGAATATTGCAGGCGGAGCCAGATACCTTCGCTATTTGCTGGACCGCTTTCACGGCAACTTGCCGCTCGCGCTGGCGGCCTATAACGCCGGGGCGACGCGAGTTGAGCACTACAACACGCTTCCGCCGTTTCACGAAACACGACGCTACGTCAAGAAAGTGCTCCGCTTCTACCGACTGTACGACGAGCGCCGGCTTGCCCAGCCTTCTTCGATCCGCGCATTTGCCGCTCCGACGTGGCCGCGTCCGGTGGCGCTTTCAAGTTTTCAGAATCCATAATCTTTATCGATCGACTGTGCTGTTTCCATCCCCGATCTCCAACATCGGGATAATCGGCCCGGTAGTGTGCGCCCACGCTGTTTTCTCTCCACAGAGCCGCTTCCGCAATGCATCGTGCAACCTGAACTAAATTCTTTACCTCGAGATCTCGACGCATTCTGAATGGGCGTGACGCCAGCCGCTCCCAACGCGAAAGCTGGGCAATCGCCCGCACCAGCGAATCGCCTGTACGGATCAACCCGACTTTGCCCCACATCACTCGACGCAGCGAGCTGCGAAGTTTTTCCGCGTCGTCGAGTTGACCCGATGGACCGCCGTCAAGATCCTGGACGGAAGGGAGCGAGACATGAGCCCTGTGATGGGCCGCAAACAGAGCCGCCGCCTGAGCGGCTCGTTGACCGAAGACAAGGCCTTCCAAAAGAGAATTACTGGCCAGCCGGTTGGCGCCATGCACTCCACTGCAAGCGACTTCTCCGGCCGCAAACAAGCCCTGCAGGCTCGACGCGCCGTCCGTATCGGTATGGACACCTCCCATCTGGTAATGCGCGCTGGGCGAGACGGGAATCCATTCTTCTGTCATGTCGATATCGTAACGCAGGCACGTCGAATAGATCGTCGGAAACCGCTGCTTGATGAACGTCGCACTCAGGTGCGTCGCATCCAAATACACGTGACGGGATCGGGTGGCGGCCATTTCCGACCAAATCGCACGGGCGACAATGTCTCGGGGCGCCAACTCCGCAGCAGAATGGTACCGTCCCATGAACAATTCGCCTTTGACATTGCGAAGGCGACCGCCTTCTCCTCGAATGGCTTCGGAGAGAAGGAACGGGGGACTCGACGGAAGGTAGAGTGCCGTAGGATGAAACTGGACGAATTCCATGTCTTCCAATAGGGCTCCGGCCCGATAGGCCATCGCCATACCGTCCCCCGTTGCATTCGGAGGGTTTGTCGTTCGAGCATAGACTTGACCGGATCCCCCGGTCGTCAACACCACCGCGCGCGCAGGCAACACCGACCGTTTGCCGCCGATTTCGTCCAGCACGAGCGCGCCTCGGCACACCCCATTCACCACGACCAGGTCCACTGTAAAATGATGACCCAACCATTGAATCTTTCTTTGGCGACGCGCCTGAGCCATCAACACGCGCACCATCTCGTTGCCGGTTGCATCTCCCCTTGCGCGAAGAATGCGGCTTCGGCTGTGAGCCGCTTCTCGGGCAAAGGCATATTGACCGCCGATTTTGTCGAACTGGGCACCCCACCCGATTAGTTCTTGAATCCGATCCGGCCCTTCCTCTACCAACACCCGCACCGCCTCTTTTCGGCAGAGACCGTGACCGGCTTTTAAGGTGTCGGTCAAATGAATCGCGACATCGTCTTCTTCACTGAGGGCGACCGCCACACCGCCTTGCGCATAAATCGAATTGCTTTCGAGCGGGTGGCCTTTTGTCAACATGATCACGTGGCCGTGCCGGCCCAACTCAATCGCGGCGCGCAAGCCGGCCACCCCGCTTCCGATCACGAGAAAATCAGGTTGTAGAGGATGATTAGGTCTCGCCATAAAAATGAGGGGTGTTGCGTGAGTCGCTATGTCGAGAGCGAACGAATGCGAGAAGAAGATAACCGATGAGGTTCACGTACTTGGCTGGGTCCGCGGGACGGTATGACGAACGGCCATGCCGAACGGCAGGTCTCCCCCCACCCCACTTAACAGGGGAGAGTACGTCCCGGACCATCGGAGCAGCCCGTGGCCCCGGTCGCGCACGCCGAATTCGGCCGTGTTTCGCTTCCACTGGCCCTGCCAATGGAGAAAGACGTCGATCTGATCGCCTTCGATGAGTACCCGCTCGATCGAGAAATCTAAAGTAATATCGGCATACTGCTCAAAGTCCTTCGCGACATCCGAGATCATCCGATCGAGCCCCTCGCTGGGCAACATCAACGCTTCCATTGCAGAAAGGTTCTTACGAGTATAGGCATCCCGCAACGCCTCGACGGCAAGATCGAGTCGTACGTACCGCGCGTGTTCTTCCGGATATTGGGGAGCCTTCGCACCACAGCCGGCGTTGAGTCCAGCCGCCGAAAGCAGGCACGTCACGAAGACCATTTTTGCGAAGAGACGGTACGGCATGGCGCAGTATAGGAACTGCGTGCGCGCATCGTCAAGCAATGGCCGTGAGCCGTTACATGGCCTTCAAAAGAGCCCTGCTGCGAAGTCATTGCCTTGACAGCGTCGCCGAACATATGGTACCAGTGCACGGTTTGGAGAGCGAAAGGCAGATGAATTCCTTTCTGCTCGCGTACACTATTTGGCCATCGTCCAGGAGCCCGCATGTCGAGTGTCTTAAAGAAGCGCCGCAAGAAAATGCGCAAGCACAAACACAAAAAGCTGCGCAGACGTCAGAAATTCTTGCGACGCAGAAGCTAAGCGCAGTCAACCATAGAGGAGGTCGACGTGGCCGAGGGGAAAAAAGTCCGTATCCAAGTCAGAACGGTCAACGGCTCCTATGCGGGCGACTTTTTGGTGCCTCCCATGCGCAATCGCGTCTCCGACGCCATTAATGAGGAACAGCGCATGTTCATCAGCCTGACGGATGTCGTGATCAACGACAAAGACCGGACATCGTTTGTTGCGATCAACAAGCATCTCATCGAATCGATCACGCAGTTATAGACTGTTCCCCCATCCCTGCACCCTTCCCACCAGCGCATTGTTCGGAATCTGAGAGTCGGCGTGATGAACGTGCGCCTCGAATTGGTCCCCTGATGTCTTATTATTCACGCTTCTACCCGTTTATCCGACCCTACCTTCCCAAGATGATCCTGGCCTGTAGCCTGGTGGTCGGCGTCGCCGTGCTGAATCTCGCCCTGATTCGGCTGGCCGGACTGCTATGGGATCAGATCACGGTCCAGCGAGACTCTATGGGAATGGCGAGGTCGATCGGCGTTTTTTTAGGTCTGGTGATTGCGCAAGGCCTGCTCTCCGTCGGTCAGAGTTATGTGACGGCGTGGGTCTCGCAACATATTATGGCCGACTTTCGGACGCACGTCTTTGCGCATCTTCAGCGACTCTCGTTGCGCTTCTTTGCCGCACGCCGAACAGGCGAAATCCTCTCGCGCGTCATGAACGATGTGAGCGTCATTCAATCGACGCTCACGGAAATGCCCATTGATTCCACCAAACAGCTCGTGACGCTGATCGGAGGGATCGCCTTTCTGCTGATCATGAACTGGCGATTGTGCCTCTTGATCCTGCTCCTCTTGCCGGCCCTCGTTCTCGTCGCACGCTTTTTCGGCAAACGGCTCAAAGCTCTGTCGACCACCATTCAAGATCAAACCGCCGCGGCGACCACGCTAATTGAAGAAGTCCTCTCCGGAATCAGAATTGTAAAATCGTTTGTGCAGACGCGGCGGGAAGAACAACGGTTCGCCGGCCAAGTGCGAACGATGCTGCAGCTCACGCTGAGACGCGCGCGCGTGATGGCGGTCTTCATTCCCACCATCACGTTGCTGACGTTCGCCGCCGCGTCAGCGGTGCTGTGGTACGGCGGCACACAGGTGATCGACGGATCGGTCTCGCCGGGAGAATTATTCGCGTTTGTCTTATTCGCCGGCATTCTGATCGGGCCGTTCGGCTCAGCCGCGCGCGTATTTGCACAGATCAAGGAAGCCCAGGGCGCCATGCGCAGAGTCTTCGACATTCTCGACACGGCGCCCGATGTGCGGGATCGGCCCGACGCCGTCGACATGCCCTCCATCATCGGTCACGTGACTGTAGAGAGAGTCTCATTTGCATACGACGCGCGACAGCCGGTGCTCATCGACATCTCCTTTGACACCAAGCCGGGAGAAGTCATCGCGTTTGTGGGACCGACCGGCTCCGGTAAAACGACATTGGTCAATCTCCTGCACCGATTTTACGATCCAAGCTCCGGGACAATCGCCATCGATGGGTATGACCTTCGCGGCGTTCGGCTCGATACCCTCTACCGGCAGATCGCGCTAGTCCCTCAAGAAACGATTCTCTTTGGAGGCACGATTCTCGACAACATCCGATACGGCCGGGAAGACGCCACCGAGGACGAAGTGAGGGACGCCGCGCGCGCCGCCAATGCGCATGACTTCATCAGCGCGCTGCCCGATTCGTACGCGACGATCGTAGGTGAAAAAGGCGTCAATCTCTCGGGGGGCCAACGCCAACGGCTGGCCATTGCGCGAGCCGTTTTGAAAAATCCGAGGATCTTGATACTGGACGAAGCGACATCCGCGCTCGATACGGAATCCGAACGATTAGTGCAGGAAGCGGTGGAGCGATTGATGGTCGGCAAAACGACTTTTGTCGTCGCGCATCGGCTGAGCACCGTTCAACGTGCCAACCGCATTCTCGTCTTCAACAAAGGTCGTATCGTCGAGCAAGGTGATCATGCCTCGCTCATGGCGGCGAAGGGGCTGTATCAGTACCTCTATACCTTGCGACTAGCGGAACAGACCGTCGATGAGTCGGTGGGCTGATGTGACGAATACGAGTGCATAGAAGCTTCTGATGGCTCTTGGATGGTACTCTGACAATTTACTTAATCAGCGTGAGGAAAATGCATGACAATGGCAGAGGATAGTCCGCCCCCTTTAAGGCCTCAGGCCATTGACCATGTACAGGCCTTCGAGAAGCTCCAAATCGTCAAGGTCACCCGTTTTGCTCCTGATTGGCTTCGGGACGCTCGAAGTGAGACAATGCTTTTAGAAGACATTGACTCGCGACGGAGAGAAATAGTCTTCGCTGTGTGCTTTATCGAAAGCTATCTCTTCGAATGGGTCAGAGATGATGTCTTATGTCGAAATTACCCTGAGATCGAACAATATTTCGATCATAGAAACGTAAAAGGCCAACCAATAAGATTGGGCATTACTGAAAGATGGAAGACTGTCATGAAAAAGCTAAGTGAGGCCAAAAAGATCAGTGCAAGCATGCCTCTGGACAAGCCAGCATGGCAGGAATTTCAACTACTCGTTCGGTATAGGGACGGCCTCGTTCATGGCGTGGCAAGCCGACCAGAAAAAGATGACCTGCCAGCCGACGCTAGACCAATACCTACTGTTGAGCAACTACAGAGTATTCCCGCAGGATGGCCTACTCAGGTTGCCATAAATCTTGTGATCCAGCTACATAAATTCCACAGCACTACCCCCCCTTCCGATCTTGGCATTTCGGTTTCCTAGAAGGACAATGAGCATGGGCACTTTCGTTAAGAAAATACAGAGCGTTTGAGCGAGAGATCAACCTGCTCATCCCTATTTTATCGGACAGCGTCATGCAAAGCCCCTCACTTCACCTTCGACAAATCCGCGTCGAAGTCGAGCATCTTGCCATCCTGGAAATACACCTGCACTTTTGTCTTGGCGGTAGGGTCGAAGCTGTCGTAGGCAAATCGGGCGGTGAAGCGGGAGCGATAGGCAGGCTCTTGGCCTTCATTCTTGCGGCCTTTATCGGCCGGGCTGATATCGACCGGCTTAATGGTTTTGTTCCCTTGCTGAAGCGCCACTTGGACACCTTCTGCAAAGTATTCGTCGTCGCCGCAGAGTTGGACCGACATTTCCAGGTTCGGCATGTCCAGAATCTTTTGGATTTTTTCGTCGGGCATACGGACCTCATGCTTCTGCTTCTTCGATTCCGTCGACTCCTGGCGGCCGAATGATTCAAGCCAATATCGCTTGGTGCGCAACACCGCATTGGCCCCGCATGGCTCCTTTTCAGGGTCCGCGCCGACTCGGGTCACGGTAGCAGCTTGTAGCAATACTTTCTTCACGTCGTCAGGATTGTTCGCAGCGTCCATGGGTTCCCGGCCGGCGGCGAGGGCCTTTTTCGCTTCGTCCATGGTTAACTTGACGTCGATGGCCTGCGCTACCGCCGTCCAAGACACCAGCGTTCCACCAATGATCAGTAATTGAATCACCTTCGACTGCATACGGCCTCCTTGAGGATGAAGACGATAAAAGTGGCCCATTGTAAGAAATGCGTTATCTCAATGCAATTGATTCAAGGGCCGCCGCAATGACGGAAATCGGTCCCAGTTGGGATAAGGCTTTCGATCATAGAGCATATCAAGATCGACCGGAATGACGACTCCCTGATCGGCAAGGAGGCGAGCCAGCAATCGTAGCGGAAGTCCCACTGCCGCCGTATAGTCGCCCTTGATGCCCTCGATCAAATCTGCTCCACGCCCTTGAATCGCATAGGCCCCGGCCTTTCCGAGACCCTCCGCCGTTGTCACATAGGTCTGAACATCCGCTGGCGTGAGCGGCTTAAAAAAGACATGGACCGTCTCTACGGCGGAGTGAATCTGTTGCGTGGCTGTGGAAAGTACGGCCACACCGGTATGAATCAGATGCTGCCGTCCGCTCATCTGCTGCACCATAGTCACCGCGTCGTTCCGATCTTTGGGTTTTCCTAAGAGGTCTGCATCAAGCGCGATCAGCGTATCGCATCCGATTATCAGACTGTCTCGGTAACGGTCCCGACACGATTGAGCTTTGCCTTCTGCAAACATCTTCACTTGATCGACAGGCGATACATTCGGTGAGGGCTGTTCGACGTAGGGAGGATCGGCAAGCTCGAAGGCAATGTTCAATAGGGCGAGCAATTCCCGGCGGCGTGGAGAGGTGGACGCCAAAATCACGCGCATGAGACAGGGGAAACTGCCGCGTCGGACGGGGCGAGGGCCGAATGAGCAGATGGTGACTGAGCGGACGCATGGGCTTCGAGTATGCGCTCTATATCGAACACCGACGAGGCCCGCACCATACTGGCTCGGAGCGCGGCGGCGTGAGGGAAGCCTTTGCAATACCACCCCAAATGTTTGCGGATCCGTGAAAACCGATGGATGCCCAACGTCAACTCAAATTGCCGGGCATGCGCCAGCATGACACGAAAGCGCTGCGCGCGCTCCATCTCGATCGACGTGGACAGTGCGACGTGTTCATGTCCGTTCTGCATGTGAAGACAGGCCCTCGCGGCATCCTTGTCTCGGAAGAACCAAGGACTGCCTAAGGCGCCTCGGCCCACCAGCACGCCGTCCACCCCTGTATCTCTCACACGGCGAACCACATCCTGCATCGATTGAAGGTCGCCGTTTCCGAGCAACAGGACGCCCGTTCCATGAGCGAGGGTGACGGCTCTCGCGATGGCGCTCCAATCAGCCTCCCCACGATACATTTGTTCCAGTGTCCGTCCGTGAATGGTAATAGCCGCGGGCCGGGCATCGAGCAGGTGACTAATCCATCGTTCAACGATGACCGAGTCATACCCCAATCTTGTTTTGACGGAAACCGGAAGGAGGCGGCGCGGGACGTTCGACATGCCGATCCTCTTCACGTTCATGGCATGAATCGCTTCGACACGTGCGTCCTTCAGTCCCGCGTCGGAGAGCGTTCGACCCTGCGCCCAGTCGGTGACGCCTTGACGCGCAGCATGAAGAATGGCGTGCGCCAGATCAGGCGTTCGGATCAACCCCGCCCCGGCCCCCGATGACGCCACATTCTTTGACGGGCAGCCCATGTTGATATCCAAACCGTCGAACCCAAGTTCGCACATGATCTGTGCGGCCTGATAAAAGAGATCGGGGTCTTTTCCGTACAATTGCGCGACGGCCGGACGTTCGCATTCATCATAAATGAGTGACGACAACATGCGCTCCGGGCCGCGACAGATATCGCCGACGTTGGTGAACTCAGTGAAGCTGATGTCCGCCCGTCCCTGTTGTGCGACGATGTACCGAAAGGGCGCATCGGTGACGCCGTCCATCGGCGCCAAGCCGATGATGGGGTGAGGGAGGCTTTGCCAAAAGCTCACAGGCGTACTCTCAATGGATTGACGATGTCGGGATACATCACGAGATCACCACGGTGTCGCATGCCGTGGCATAGGCATTTCGAAGCTCCTCGGCTTCACCCGCGGCGGTGTCGGCGGCCTCCGGCAAGACATCGCGCACAAATTCAGGAAATCGATCCAGCTTCAATCTGAAAAAATCATACGATTCGTCCAAGACGCAGGGCTGCTGAAACCAGAAATCGACGAACATCGATACATCAATTCCACGATCGACCAATCGGCGACACGTGACGGGAAACATCTGGCGCACATCCCCGCCCCAGGTCAAAATCTCATGCGGCAGATACACGCGCCGATACAAACCCAGATTGCCTGGCTCCATCCAAAGCGACGGCAGGGTTGCTTCCGATTGCGCGATTCGCCCACTGGCCACTCGCGCATAGCGGTCATATGCAGACCGCAAGGCATCGAGGGATTCTTCGGAAACATCCGGCGAGCGTGTGCGAAAAGCGGCATAGGGTTCAGCCCGTTCAGAGATGGATGCCGCCGCATGGTCGTCGAAGAGCGTGTTCAAACGATCGCCGAACCGAGCTTGCGCGTAGGACAGCTCGTGGACGATTTGCGAAATCGTTTTCGTATCGACTTCCAGGGCGACCCCTTTCAATGAACGCAGCCGGGGATGTGACAATACCTGATCGAGCATGTCCCATAGCACGTCGGGGATTGGGGCATGATGTGCATCGAGCCAACGTAGCGGTTCAGAATGGTTCAAGCTTTCGCCGGACTGCTCTATGTCACACTCATGAAGCGCCAACCCCGCGATATGAATCTCGACGACACGGTCGAGCGGAAACGCATTCAAAAAGTCCGCGAGAAAATCGGCGACGGATCGATCGCGCCACGCAGGCGAATAACGATAATAGGTCCAGACATGACCGAGATCGAATACAAACCCACAGGGTGCGCGATCGGCAATCTGCTGAAAAAATTCCGTCACAAAGAGATCTCCGAATGCGAAGTATGTAAGCGGAGGGATCTCCAACAAGAGCAGCGGTTCATGACGACCCGCAAACTGTCTCGACTCATCTAACGTCTGCTGCAAGTGCAACGCGTGGGTTGCCGTTACCGCCGCGCTTGCCGCAGTGAATAGAGGCGGCAGATACGTCCCGAACGACACCCCAGCCATCTGCTTGGTCGCGCATTCGTGGTTCATCCAATAACAGCCCAACGTGGCCAGGTGAGAGGCGACCTCACCGATTTCATCTTGGGTGATGTTGCGGGACCTCCAATCGGGCTGAGTCAGCCAGAGGCTTTCGGCATGGTAGGCCAAGGGAACCTGCGGCACTCGTCGACGGACCTCGGCCAAGGCAGATGGCGAGGCTTTAAAAATTTCCAAATAGCCGTACGGAACGTGGTGCGCGCGCAACGCGTCCAAGAGATCAAAGAGATTGGGCGAGTACACATCAACCGACAATCCCAATCCATGTGTTGGTATTCGCGCGAGCCGGCTGAAAAATTCCTGTGCTATAGTCGACATCCTGCCATTCCAATCGATCAACACAGTCTACTGATGGTTCTCACGTTTTGACAAGTCCGACGTTCTTTTGACCCGATGCCGATGGGCTGATAAGATTAGTTTGCACCAGGAGACACTATGAAAGAATTTGATTCAGCGGCGCGCCTTGGGTTAACCAACGAAGACATTCTCAAACAGGTCACGCATCTGTTAGACCACGCCAACGGCGACCTCCGTAAAACGCTGCGGAAGGAAATGCTGGTCACGCTCCTACGAATGGGCGACGCGGCCTTGGACACGCTCGATCTGAAGATTCTCAATCGAACGCTCAGAGAACTCCGCTACGCCTTTAAAACGTTCTATTCGTATCGCGACCGCCAAAAAGTGAGTTTCTTTGGCTCCGCCCGCACCTCCCCTGACGATCCGAATTACGATCTCGCGCGCGCCTTTGGTCGTCGGCTGGTGAAGCACGGGTTCATGGTCATCACCGGCGGCGGGGATGGCATTATGGGAGCGGCCCAAGAAGGAGCGGGCCGGGCCAACAGCTTCGGCCTCAATATCATGTTACCGTTCGAGCAAGGCGCCAATGTCACGATTGCAGACGATCCGAAGTTAATGGTGTTCAAATACTTTTTCACCCGCAAGCTCATGTTCCTCAAAGAGTCGCATGCGACGGCGCTCTTTCCAGGCGGATTCGGCACGCAGGACGAATGCTTTGAAGTGCTCACGTTGCTCCAAACAGGTAAGAGCCATCCGCAACCTATCGTGTGCCTTCAAGCCAAAGGGTGCGACTATTGGAATCGGTGGTATGCCTTTCTCACCGATGAATTACTGTCGCAACGGCTCATCAATCCGGAAGATCTCAGCCTCTTTAAAATATTCGATTCCGAAGATGAGGCCGTCGAAGAGATTGAAAAATTTTATCGCACGTATCACTCCAGCCGCTTTGTCCATCACCATCTCGTCCTTCGCTTGCGTCATGGTTTAACCGATCAGCAGGTCGCGACGCTTGAATCGGAATTTCGCGATATGCTCTCGGGTGGGACATTTACTCTGCGCGGTGCGTTTCCCGAGGAGCTTGACGAAGCGGCCTTGAAAGATCTGCCCCGCCTCGCCTTTCACTACAACCGCCGGAGCGCCGGCCGCTTGCGGCAACTCATCGACCGTATTAATGCGTTTCCTCAATCCGCCGTCGAAGCTCCGGTGAGCGCCATTCCAACGCCGGCGGGACTCTGAACCTCAATTTAGCGATACCGTCATCAGCCCGACCGTGTTAAGCTGACCCTCTATGGACCGGTCCTTTTCGTCATCCAACCAAGGCGACCACGCGCCCCCTGATGTCGTGCTGTATCATGCCGACTGCTCGGACGGATTCGGAGCGGCGTGGGCTTTATGGAAAAAATATCCGAAGGCCAAATATCAACCCGTCAAACATGGGTTTCCGCCCCCGACCAACTTGGCGGGGCGGCACATCGTCATGGTCGACTTCAGCTACTCGCGCCCGGCGCTGGAAACCATGGCGCAGCAAGCGGCAAGTCTACAAGTATTGGATCACCACATCACGGCGCAAGACGCGTTGGCAGGTCTCCCCTTCGCCTATTTCGATCTCAAAAAGTCAGGGGCCGTATTGGCGTGGGAATGGGCGCATCAACAACCTGCTCCCTGGTTGCTTCAGTATGTGCAGGACAAAGATTTGTGGAATTGGGCACTGCCCTGCAGCCGAGAAATTAACGCGGCCCTGGCTTCGTATCCCTATGACTTCCACATTTGGGATACGTTGCGGCAAGACGCGTTGGAGGCGGAAGGGCGGGCCATTCTGCGCTACGAAACAGAACTCGTGGGCAAGATTGCGGCATCTGCGGTGCTGCTGCCCTTTGAGGGGGCGATCGTTCCGGTTGTGAACAGTACGGTCTTGACGAGTCAGATCGGCGAGCGACTCTCGGCGCACCATCCGTTTTGCGTCATGTGGCACGATCGCGATGGACGGCGATACTACAGTCTTCGTTCCCGCGATGACGGCGCCGATGTCGCGGCGATCGCCACACAGTATGGTGGCGGAGGACATACGCACGCCGCCGGATTTTCAGTGGCACTCGGCGCGCATGCCCGGTCGCCATTCGATCCGCTCCCCGCATTGCCCGACACCGCAAAACAACGAGCCGGACGTCGTTCCGACTAACACTCCCGGATGCCCACAGTCCGTTGACTGTCCTTGAACCATGATTCCGCTTCGTGACGACAACCCCGCCGACATCACTCCCATAGTCACGACGACGTTCATTGTCCTCTGCACGCTGGTCTATATCTATCAAGCTTTCTTGCCACCGCAACCCGGCGAACTGTTCGTCTACCGGTTCGGAGCCATCCCTGCCACGGTGTTGGGGCATGCGGCGCTGCCCCCTGAAATCCATGGCGCCTCTCCATTCGTCGCCTTGATCACGAGCATGTTCCTGCATGGTAGTTGGATGCACTTGATCGGGAATATGCTGTACCTGTGGATCTTCGGCAACAATATCGAAGACGTGATGGGACACATCCGGTTCGTCCTGTTCTACCTGGCGTGCGGAATTCTCGCCGTCCTTAGCCATGCACTGACAGACCCTTCGTCTACCGTGCCTATGGTCGGCGCAAGCGGCGCGATCTCCGGTGTGCTGGGCGCCTACCTATTACTCTTTCCGCGAGCGCAAGTCCTGGTGCTGATCCCGCTCGGATTCTTCACGCGAACGATGTATGTTCCGGCAGCCGTCGTGCTCGGGCTTTGGTTCGTCCTTCAAATATTGAGCGGCGGCATGAGTCTAGGGCGAGAGGGCGGAGGCGTCGCATTTTTCGCGCATGTCGGAGGATTCGTCGCGGGCATGGGGCTGATCGGACTGTTTAAACGCGCCGATGTTCCATTCTTTTCGTCACCACACAGGCGGGGCTGGAAAGAGTTGTGATGAGAGATCGATGCATCATAGCGGCACAGGATTATTTTTTTAAGGTCGTGGCGACCTGTGACTCATCAGAGGCGCGCAGAAGTCGTCCGAATTGGACTGCGGCGTTCCTAGCCTTCTCAAGATGACCAGCCAAAAAAGTCACGTGCCCCATCTTTCGTCCCGCGCGGATTGATCGTTTCCCGTAGACATGGAGCTTCGCCCCCGGTGCCTTCAGAAGTATCATGAGAGCTTCTTCCTTTAGGACACGCCTCATGTCTTCGCCGATGACATTCACCATGGCCGCAGGGGATAACATTCGGACTTCGCCCAGCGGCAGCCCACAGAGCGCCCGTACCTGTTGCTCAAATTGCGACACCGTGCAGGCATCGAGCGTGTAGTGCCCCGAATTGTGGGGGCGCGGCGCAATCTCATTGATGCACAACGAACCATCACGCTTTTGAAATAGCTCGACGCAGAATACACCGACTCCGTTCAAGGCATCGATCGCAGCAGTTGCGGTTTCTTGCGCCTGCCTTGCCAGGTCGGCGGGAATGTCTGCAGGCACAAAGGTCATTCGCAAAATTCCGGCCTCATGAATGTTTTCAACCACGGGATAGACGCACCGCTCACCATCAACTCCTCGCACCACCAGCACCGAGAGTTCCTTGGCAAACTCGATAAACTGCTCGACAATCCATTGGCTGGATGGAGATGCGGTCCGGCTCAGCTCATGTTGCAAGGCCATCGCTTCCTCTGCAGAAGATAATCGCCATTGCCCTTTTCCGTCGTAGCCGGAAGTGGCCGTCTTGCAAAGACAGGGAAATCCGATCTCCGCTGCGGCTTGTGTCAATGCGTCCGGATGAGCGATCGATCGGAATGAGGCGACCGGAAATCCTCGCTCGGCAAGAAAGGATTTTTGATTGAGTCGGTGTTGCAACACGCCCAAGACGGCGCTACCTGGACGAACAGGGAGCGATTTCTCCAAGACCTCCGTCACGGCAGTCGGGATATTTTCCCACTCGTACGTGACCGCGCTGACCTCGCGCTCGAATTGCTTGAGCAGGACGTGATCTGCAAATGGTCCCTTGAATGACAGATTCGCGAGGGTATGCGCCGGCGCGTCGGGATCCGGATCCCATACGGCAACGCGATAACCGAGACGCCGTGCCGCCATCGTGCACATCGCGCCCAACTGTCCTCCTCCGAGAACCCCAAGCGTTGCTCCCGGCAAGATCGGGCCCGTCATGTTATCGCGAGGTGCTGGATGGTGAACATTCAGGAGAAGAAGCGACGGCGGCTTGTGTTTGCTTCGCACGAAAATCGATGAGGCGTTGTCGAATAGCGGGATATTTGCCCGCCAAGATTTGCGCGGCCAGGAGACCTGCGTTTTCTCCGCCCCCGATTGCGACCGTGGCGACGGGAATGCCTTTCGGCATTTGCACGATAGACAGCAAGGAGTCGAGCCCGCGAAGGTTTTCAGTCGGAATCGGCACGCCGATAACAGGAAGATGGGTTTTGGCTGCCAACATGCCCGGCAGATGCGCCGCGCCGCCCGCCCCTGCGACAATCACCTCGATCCCACGTTCAGCCGCCTGCTCCGCGTAGGCAAACAATCGATCGGGAGTCCGATGAGCCGAGACCACTAACAATTCCGTCGGAACGCCGAGCGTCTTTAGCATCTCGACGGCTTTTTCAAGAATCGGAAAATCAGTCCGACTCCCTCCTACCACGCCCACCAACGGATGCGCGCCTATGCCATCCTCAGTCTGAGAGACTCCTTCTTTGCTTCGTTGGCTTGACATGTCGTCACCAAAAATCCGGACCTCACCTTAGTCTTCTCCCTTAGCTGCGGTCAAGCTTAAAGCTGCCGAACGCGCACAAAATTGACCAAAAGAGGCGAACTCCATATAATGGCTTCTAGCGAGGCAATCATGGCCGGTCTTCCGACGCTACGAAGCAAACTACGTGCGCTTGTCGATCAACCGACCGGCCTGGAAGATATTCAAGTTGATCATCTTGCTACATCGCAACGGCTGGAGTCATGGGAAGCCGTTCAAATTCCGGAGCGGCTTCGCTTTTCGGCCCGATTAGCCATCAAATTGCTGCTGCTCTTTGCGCTCGTGATCGCGTTTGTGCCGTGGACACAAACCATCACCTCCACCGGTCAACTCTCGGCCTATTCCCCTTACGAACGCCCTCAGGATATTGAAGCCCAGATCACCGGGCGACTGAAAAAATGGCACGTCTTTGAAGGCGTGCGCGTGAAACAAGGCGAGCTCATTCTGGAAATGGATGACGTCGATCCGAATTTCATGTCTCCCGACCTGCTTTCTCTCTTGGAAAAACAAAAGGTCGCGCTCGAGCAAAGTCGAACATCGGCCCTGGAACGCGCCGATCAGCTCACCGAGCGCATTAAGAGCATGCAGAATTTAGTCAAAGCGGCCGGTCCATCGGCGGAGGCTCGCGTGATGGAGTCGAGCAATAAGGTGCGTGCTGCGGAACAGCGCATCGTGGGCGCTAAAATCGCCATGGATACCGCCGAGTTGAATGTCAGCCGGAACAAGGAGTTGGCGGCTCGAGGCTTGGCATCACAACGCGAATTGGAACTGGCGATACAAGCCGCCATTTCCAGCCAAGCGGAATTGCAGGGCGCCGAAGCCATGCTGAAAGAAACTCAGCAGTCGATGAAGGCTCTGAGCTACGGCCGCGATCAAATCAATGCCGACGTACTGCAGCGACTCCTCGATGCCGAGGCCAGCCGCGCCGGCGCCATTGCGGATGCCGCGCGCGCCGCCGACCAGGTCGCCAATGTCGAGCTTCGCCTGTCGAATGCGACCCAACGGCGAGGAGCCGGACGTATTTTGGCTCCGATCGATGGGACGGTCGTGCGCATGGCGCAAGTCGGCGTCGGGGAAACCGTGAAGCCCGGTGATAAGCTGCTCCGCATTTCGCCGACCAGCACCGATAAAGCGATCGAGATGAAAGCCGACGGTATCGACGCGCCGCTGCTCAACGTCGGACGGAAGGTGAAACTGCTGTTCTACGGCATTCCGGCCATTCCTCTGCCCGCATGGCCGGACGCCATGTACGGAACGTTCACCGGCGTGATTAAGGTGATCGATCAAGTCGATGACGGCAAGGGAAACTACCGCTTCTGGGTCGTGCCCGATCCCGAGGATAAGCCCTGGCCTGAGCAGACCCATGTCCGTCAGGGCACGAAGGTCATGGGCTGGGTCATTCTCAATCGGGTGCCGCTCTGGTATGAACTGTGGCGGAGGTTCAATCTCTTCCCGCCGGATTATCAGGAAGGCCCGCCCTCCCTCCTCGACACACTCTTGCCCAAAGCCGGTAGAGGTGCGAAGTAGCTGCGTGCATCAGCCAGAGTCCTTCGCCGTCAAGGGCTGCGCCTCCGACTGATGTCCCGCCGTTGGTTCCCTCTCGCCCGGTCTCGCTGAACAAAGGAGAACGTATGTTCTGGTCCGCCAAACTCCTCGTCGTTGTCGGCTTCTTGGTCATCATCGCCGCCGCACCGCGCGCGGAGGCGGCGGAGGTCATCTCTGCCAAACCGCTTCCGCCCATTCCATTGACGTTGGATGAAGTCCTCGCGTGGGTGGATCGCGCCCACCCCCTGTTAAAGGGGGCCGGCACGGAAAAGATCGTGGCGAAAGGGAAAATGCTCCGCGCGCTTGGCGCATTCGAACCGACACTGATCAACGACACCGAGATGGAACGATTTATTCCGTCCAGCGGTCCGCAAGATACAAAAACCGTCGGATTCAACGACACGCTGATTGAAGCTCGCCACCCCTGGGGGTTTCGCGGGAGCGCAGGCATTCGTGAAGTGATCAACGGGCCTGCCAAGATTCCCGACCTCGCATTTAATAATGGAAACAATCAGGTGTTGCTGGGTGGATTCATTCCATTGCTGCGAGGGCTCATCACCAATCCGGAAAACGCCGAATTGGAGCGATCCAATCTCGCCGATCCGAAAGCCGACAATCAAATCGCCCAGACCCGGCAGGATTTGTTTTTTGCCGCCGCCAGCGAATATTGGGATTGGACGGCCGCGGTCAAGATGGCCGACGTGCAGAAACGGGCCCTGAAGGTTGCGGAAGATCGCTTTAAGCAGGTCGAGCAACGGGCCAAAGCCGGGGCGGCCGCGCCGCTCGATGCCGTCGAAGCCAATCAGGAGGTTCAACGTCGGCGAGAGAGTCTGATCGCCGCCACACGCGCCGTCGAACAGGAACAGTACAAGCTGTCGATGTTTCTCTGGGAGCGCGATTCGCCTGTGACGCCGAGCGCGGAGCGCGCCTGGAATTTTCCGATACCCTTGGATACTCCGTCGCCGGAAGTCGTCAAGGCGGATAAGCTCGTCGCCCGCAGCACGCGTCCGGAAGTCCGCGAAGTGGAAATCGAAGCGAAATTAAACAATATCGATCTTGCGCTGGCGAAAAATAATCTGCTGCCCAGTCTCGACCTGGAAGCGACGCCGGCCCGAAGTCCGGAAAAATTCGTGTTGGGCTTAGGCTATCGGTTTGGCGCTGAGGTGCGTATTCCCTTTTTGCAACGACGGTCGCGTGGTGAAGTCATGGAAGCGCAAGGCAAGGCGGACCGGTTTGTCTTGGTCCAAAAATATCGCGAGCAGCAGGTTCTCGTCGATGTCGATAACGCCCTGTCGGCGCTCGAACGCGCTAAAGAACGAATTGCCGCCGCGGGCCAATCGCTCCAACTGGCTCGCACCTTGGAAGAAGGTGAACGGTTCCGATTCAGCGTCGGCGCCACCAGCGTGCTCTTTGTGAATTTACGCGAACGGAACGCGGTGGACTCGGAAGCCAATTTACTTCGAGCGCAGGCCGACTATCAGAAAGCGCAGGCGTTCTATCAATGGGCTATTGGGACGTGGAGCCGGTCCGCCCCGTCAGCCGTTCCGGTTTCCTACCGCCCCTAGCCCTGACCTATTTTGATACACTGATAAAAGAGGCGTATGCGCCGGTCATCATTCAAGAGCCAATCGTCTCCTCGGCGAACCGCCGCATCCATGCCAGGCTATAGATGAATACCAATCCTTCGTTCCGCGACATGCTTGCGCGCGTCAGCGTGCTGTTCAAATTCGAACAACGCGTGTTCGGCCTCATCGTGTCCTATGCGCTCGCCATCGGACTGTTTTCGCTGATCGTTCCCTTAACGGTTCAAGAACTCGTCAATACGTTTGCGTTTTCCATCCAGCCGATCATGATCGTGACGCTGGCGGCCATCATGGTATTGACCCTGCTGTGCGTCGGCGCCTTTCGCGCATTGCAGTTTTATGCGGTGGAAATTCTCGAACGGCGCATTTTCGCCCGCATCGCGCTCGCGCTGACTCAGCTCCTTCCTCGCCTCCAAGTCCAAGGGTTTCTCCCTCGCTATGCCAATTACTTTTTTGAAACCGTCCTGTTGCAGCGCTCACTCTCGGTGCTGCTGGTTGATGTGATCAACGTGCTCGTCGGCGGCATGGTCGGCATGACCATTCTCGTGATGTATCATCCGTACTTTTTGATTTTTAATACGTTACTGATGGCCGGGTTTGCCCTCATTGTAACGGTGCTAAGTCACGGGGCGCTGAAATCGACGATTGAGATGTCCCATGCGAAATACGACACGCTCCACTGGCTCCAAGAGATTTCCTTCAATCTCCCTCATTTCAAGGCGACCGTGAGCGAACCTCTCTTACTCAAAAAGACGGACGAACTGGTGGGGTATTACGTGGCGGCTCGCCGCACCCGTTTTCAAATTCTCATCCGGCAATATTTGAGTTCTGTAGGTTGGCAGGCATTAGTCCACAGCTCCTTGATCGGGACGGCCGGCTGGCTGTTGTCGACGGGGCAATTGACGTTGGGTCAACTCGTGGCGGCGGAGGTGATCGTCGGCTCACTGCTTATTAACTTCGACTCGGTCGTGAAGCGGATGGGGTACGTCTTCTATTTTCTGAACGCCTTGACCGAACTGGATTTTCTATTTTCTCTGCCGCGGGATACCTCTGCCACGACCGTGTCGGTGACGCTTCCCGATCCGAGGATTCACGGTCTTCGGCTCATGTGCAAAGATTTGTCTTTCTCATTCCCGGGTTCGTCGCCGGAATTCGCGCATTTCAATCTTGATGTGTCGCCCGGAGAAAAAATTGCGATTTTCTCCAATACCAGCATGGGGAAAACCTCATTGGCGCGAGTGCTCGCGGGACTGTACCTGCCGACCAGCGGAGTCATCCGGTATAACGGGATCGACGTGCGCGATCTGGACATGCCGTCCCTCAATGCCTATCGTGGATTGGTTTTAGATTCGCAGCTCTCGCTGTTCGAGGGCACGCTGGAAGAAAACATCACGTTGGACCGGCCTTCTCTCACCTATGAAGACATTACGTGGGCGTTGCGGTTTGTGGAATTAGAGGAAGAAGTCGAGGCGTTCCCGCTCGGACTCAAAACACCGGTTCGTCCTCAGGGGAAAGCATTGACCGTCACGCAAATCCAAAAGATCCTGGTCGCGCGAGCCATCGTCACCCGGCCTCAATTGTTGATCTTTGATGGGACCTTGCACAGCCTCCATCCCAACACGCGCGAGGCCATCCTACGACGGCTCTGCTCGAAAGAGGAGCCGTGGTCGGTGCTCTTTGTATCAAACGACCCAGGTCTGACCTCGCATGTCGATCGCCGGTTCATCTTGGATTAAAAAAGAGAGGACCGTGACTCTTGTTGATCACTTTCACATTGCGCCTGACCGTGATGTTATGAGCTGAAAGCTACCCGAACATGCGACTGTTTCACCTCCAGCGTATACGTCCTTCGCTGTCTCAAATCCTAATCAGCGTGCTGATCATCGGTCTGGGATTCGTCGGCAACCGTGCGCTCAGCCAGGTCGATCAAGATCTGCGGATCATGTACACCGAATATACGCTCGCCGCGACGGACTTAGCCCATATTTCCGCGGATATTATTCGATACCGCACGACGGTCATCCGCGCGCTCGAAGCGCCGTCTAAAAAGGAATTCGAACGTATCACCGGCTCGCTCCCCGATCAGCGGGCCCGCATTCAGCATGCGATCGATCGCTATGCCGCCGCCAGCCTTCGCGTGTCCCGAAGCGGAAGAAGCGAGCCGCAAGATCTCGAGGCAGTTCGGCAAAGTCTCGACGCCTATATCGCCGCCGCGAACCGCACGATCAATCTCTTGGTCCAACTCTGGGGAGCGCGATCACCGGAAGATGCCGCCGATCTTCGCAACAAAGCAGAACTGCAGGCGGCCGACAACGCGGGGCCTAAGCTGATTCAAGTCAGCTTGGCGCTCGATCGACTCTTAGAAACAGTGGCCGACGTGGCTAAGGACATGCGGGATGAGGGGACGAAAACGATTCGCAACACGAGCGCCATCTTGCTGATCGGCAGCCTGCTTATTGCCTTCGTGAATTTGATCTTAAAACAGCCATCGAGCACGCTGCCGGCTCTCCCGAAAGGCAGGGTCCTGCATCCTTCTATCGATGAGGCGCCCTCGGGAGCCGTCCCTGCCGCCCAAGTACCGCTCCACCCTCCGGTTACCAGAGTATAGCCCTCGCGTCGGACGTAAGTTATGATGGAACCCTCCTGCGGGCCGCGGTACGTAGCATGTCCAACAGGGTCGTGCGTTCCTGCTCTGTTAAAACTTTCCACTCTCCGACCTGCAATCCTTCATTCGTCAAATGCATGATGCGAACCCGCTGCAACGCGACGACTCGATATCCCAACGCCTGACACATCCGACGAATTTGGCGATTGCGGCCTTCGGTCAGAATGATACGAAAGTCTTGCGGTCCGATTCGGCTCAGACGGCATGGTCGCGTGCGTTGATCGAGGATCACCACGCCCGATGCCATCCGATTCAAGAAGCTTTGATCAAATGGACGATCGACCCGCACGATGTATTCCTTTTCGTGCGCGAACTCGGCGCGGAGAATCTGATTGACGATATTCCCATCGTTCGTCAATAAAATAAGACCCGATGAGTCCTTGTCGAGCCGCCCGATGGGAAAGATCCGCTCGGGATGGCCGATATAGGCGATGATATTGTTCGGCACGTGCGACTCGCTGGTCGTGGTCACCCCGACCGGCTTATGAAACTTGATATAGAGCGGAGCATTTCCCCACGGCACCACCACTCCGTCTTTAGCCATGACATCGTGGGGACCGACTCGATCGCCCAGCACCGCGACGCGGCCATTGATAGTCACGCGGCCTGCTTTGACGAGGTCGTCGGCTTCCCGTCTGGAACAGGCGCCTTGTTCGGTAAAAAATTTGTTGATCCGAATCCGAGGGCCTGAGTCGGGAGTCGGAGAAGCCAGCTGTGCGGGAGTCGCGCGGGAAGACGCCGACGGGCGAGCGGTCCGTTTAATCAGTTTGTGCTGCGAAGACATGGATCGACGGGATGATCAACGAGGTCAGGGCAAACATTACACCGTACGTAATAGATCATGAATGCTTAGCGTACACCGTTCAGCCACCGTTCTTTCGCGCGGCACCGATCCGCCCGATCATGCGATAAATAAGGCGCGCGACGGCAAATTGAGGTGCCACAAACCCTGGAATTGGAGCAATCTCACTGATGTCCATCCCCACGACGCCGGGACCGTTGGCCAGCGCGGTCACTAACGTCAGCACATCATACCAGCCCAACCCGCCCGGCTCTGGCGTGCCGAGCGCAGGCACGAGCGACGCATCGAGGCCATCGCAATCGAAGGTAAAATAGACCGGACCGCGACAGGCCTTCACCACATCCGGCACCCATCGCGCCGCTTGACCGCCATATGGTCCGGAGGGATCCACAATGTTCGCCGCGAGGAACGTCGAAATGGTTCCGGTTCGTTTGATAAGATCAATCTCCTCTGCCGAGATCGACCGTATCCCGACTTGCACGAGCGGCAGGCCATCTTCCACAACGCGTGCCATCACACTGGCATGGCTATAGGGATTGCCTTGATACGCTTGACGCAGATCGCCGTGTGCGTCGATTTGGACCACACAGAGATCGGGATGTTTCCTCGCATGGGCGCGAATAGCGCCAAGCGCACCCGTATGTTCACCTGTGAGTGTAACAACTAAGCGGCCGGGCCTGACATGGGGCTCGACATAAGCCTCAATGGCGTCTACGGCCTCGCGATCGATCTTCTTGCCCAACTCCAAGGGGCTGGCCGTCGCCACTCCACCCCACTCCCGATAGGGTTCATGGCCCAGCGTTTCATCGTACAACTCGACCTGTTGAGAGGCTTCGAGAATAGCCGTAGGCCCGTGATCGGATCCAAGCACATAGCTGGAAGTATGTTCGTATGGGGCGGGAAGTATATACACCCCGGCGTGATCGGGATGGGACCAGGGTTCATCCAAGCCCAGAAAATTTTTGTCGGTATCGAGCCAGCCGGCAGGAATCGTCATAGTCCTATCGCGGTGTCGGCAGACGGTCGGAAGAATGGATGGACGGCCCGGATCAATCTTTCTTGCGCATGTGCTTCGGAATATTTTCCGATGGGATGAAGACGCCACAGGCGACGACGGTCGTCCATTTACCGGACTTGCCGATCGCCGATTGGGTGATGTTCATCGTTTTCACGATTTTTCCGGCCATCTTGAAGACTTGCTCGCGTTCCTTCCAGGCGATGTTGGGATCGAACTCGAGGCCGAGAGTAGTGGCCAACATCTGGGCAGCCAGATCTTCGGTATATTCACCGGCTTCTTCATCGGTCTCGCCATAGGCGTGATGCTCGGAGAGATACCCGTATGTTTGCCGATCGGTCGGAATTGCTAGGCCCACGGACGCCGAAATCAAACGATTACGTTCGTTGGTTTCAGACCTGGCCATTACGCAGAACGTGATTTCACCAGGGTTCAATAATTTTTCGCCCATTTTTTTGGGAAGAATCTTGCAGGATGGAGGAAAGATGGAGGAGACGCTCACCAGGTTGCAATAGGCGATCCCCGCGCTCCGCAGGGCCTGCTCGAAGGACGCGAGCTTTTCCTTATGGACCCCGACGCCTCGGGTCAGAAACATGTGTGTAGGAACCATCTCGCCTCCTTAAGCCGCCTCAACCGTCATCGAACCGTACATGCGCGGGTCCACGAAAAACCGCAATTCTATCTATCCTCTTGAACAGCGCCCAAACAAAACAATGGCCGCTGTTGTATCAAGTTAGGGCCGTTTCCGCAATATGATGAATGATTTTTTTGATGCAAGGCGCCAAGGTGGAGTGCGACTACGAGGGGGGGACATTCTTGAGGTTCAGCACTAACAGCTTCAGCTCGGTCATATCTTCGATCGCATAACGGACGCCTTCACGCCCCAATCCGGAGTCCTTCACTCCGCCATACGGCATATGATCCGCGCGAAACGTCGGGATCTCATTGGCAAGTACGGCGCCGACTTCCAGTTCCCGGTAGGCTTGAAAAATCTTGTTCACGTCCTGTGTAAAGATCCCCGCCTGCAGACCATATTCGGAATCATTCAGCGCGGCAAGCGCTTCCTCAAAGCGAACGTAGGGCGTCACCGTGAGTAACGGACCGAACAGTTCCTGGCAGGACACCTTCATCGACGGCGTTACGTCGGTCAATACGGCAGGGGCGACCAGTGCCCCATTGCGGTCCCCGCCCAGGTGCACCCGAGCGCCTTGAGCCACAGCCTCACCCACCCACTCTTCGATGCGTCGCGCTGCGCCTTGGTCGATCACCGGTCCCACAATCGTACCGGGGTCTGACGGGTTACCCGCCTTGATGGCGCCAACCTTGGCGATGAGTTTGTCCAGGAACGTGCGATAGACCGATTCGTGAACGTAGACACGTTGCACCGAAATACATGTTTGCCCGGCATAGGCGTATCCGCCCGCCACACAGCGTTGCGCCGTCAATTCCAGATCGGCATCCAGCTCGACGATGACGCCCGCATTCCCTCCCAACTCTAGGACGACTTTCTTTTTTCCGCTCTTCGCCTTGAGCATCCACCCGATCGCCGCGCTGCCTGTAAAACTGAGAAGTTTAAAACGGTCATCGGTCACCATGCGCTCGGCCACCGCATTTGAGCAAGGCACGACACTGAGGGCTCCCGGCGGCAGATCCGTCTTCAGAATCAATTCGCCCAACAGCAGGGCCGTCAACGGAGTTTGAGGCGCGGGCTTGATCACGATGGGATTGCCGGCCGCCAATGCCGGGGCAACCTTGTGAACGACCAGATTCAAGGGAAAATTAAAAGGGGTGATGCCGAGCACGGGGCCGATCGGAAAACGGCGCGTCACGCCGAGGTACGATTCCATGCCCGGCGTCCAATCCAAAGGGAGCACTTCTCCAGGAAGACGCTTGGCCTCCTCGGCGGCGACGAGAAAGGTTTGAATAGCGCGGCCGACTTCGCGTGCCGCATCGGCAATCGGTTTGCCGGCTTCTGCGGTGATGGTGCGCGCAAACTCTTCTTGGCGAGCGGTCAACTGTGCGGCGAGAATGGTGAGTGCCTGAGCGCGCGCATGCGAGGAGAGGCGACGCATCGGCTGATACGCGGCGACTGCGGCGGCAGCCGCGGCATCGGCGTGGGCCGACTCCGCCTGGCACACCTCGGCGATACGTTCGCCGTTGAAGGGATTGACCACCGGGGCCGTCATGGTGGTCTGTATCCACTCATGACCGATGAGCAAAGGCCTGGCGGGCGCCATGCGCGGAGCTACATCTCTTTTTCGGCGAGGCTCGATTGCACCGGGGGTTCTATGAACTTCGACGCGGTGTCGGCTTTCGCGATCAACTCCTCTGTACCCCAATCGCGAATCGATTCCAGCGTGAACGCCTCATACGTCGAGACCCCATGACACGTCGGGCAGTCGGGCATCGGCACTTTGCACTTGAATACTTCACTCAAGCAGGACATGCAGACTAAAAACTGCGGGTCCTGCTCTCCACACTCAACCGACCAGAATGTTTGCGCGTGTGACATAATTCCCTTCTTTTCTCCTCGGTCCATTAAGGCTGGGCTTCGAGTTTCAGTAGGCGCTCAATTTCTTCTTCGAACACCTCGAATGGAAACGCGCCGGGGATCAGCAGCGGGGACTCATTGGACATGCGACGGGTAACCATCAAGACAAAGCCCGGCGTGCCGCGGAATCCCAAATACGTTCCTTCATCCTTGTCTTTAAAGATGGCATCGGTGTATCGACCCTCTTGATAGCACTTGGTGAATTCGGACAGGTTCAATCCAAGTGCTGTAGCATGACGCTGAAAGTCGGACAGGTCAAGTCTTCCCCCATACAGACGGTCATGCATCGGCCAATACTTTCCCTGATCGCCTGCGCATCGGGCCGCAGTCGCCGCATTCACTCCCGGACCTTGAGAGGCGCGAGGAAAATCTCGATAGAGAAACCGGAGCTTTCCGGTCTCGACATATTTCGATTGAATCTTTGGCCAGGTCTCCGAAAAAAACTTTTGGCAATACCCGCAAGTGAAGTCGGAATATTCGATCAAGGTAAGGAGCGCAGCCGGATTCCCGCGGAGCCGGACATCGGTTGCTCCCTTCTCCGGTTCTTTTGTCCCCGCAGGTACAGCGAAAAAGACCGTCGCAAGAAGGACTAGCAACAGCGTTGTCTGGCTTCTACCCGCAGTAGGCCGCTGATTCACGATACACCTTTAACTTTGGTCCGGTTCGACGGGTCCCCGCCGGCGTTTGACTGTTTGATGCCGCTTCTTCGTTTGAATCCGTCGCTCGACTGCAGATTTGGTGACCTTCGTGGGGACGCGAGGTTTGCGTACCCGATTGAGCGCCCGTAACCGTTCGATCAACCGCGCAAACGCCGTGTCCTTGTTGCGTGCCTGAGACCGCGAATCGGCGGCGGTGACGCGCACTCCAGACGGCAGATGCCGCAATCGCACGGCGCTATCCGTCACATTTCGATGCTGACCGCCTGGACCACCGCTTCGAAACGCTTCGATGACTACTTCGCGCTCGAGCACGTCCCGTTCTATGCTATAGGGCCGTTGACGAGGCCGCTGCGCGGGGGTCATCGTCGATATCTCGGAGGGCGAGGAGTTATGCGTGACCTTTTTTTGCTTGGATCCGTTCCAGTAATCCCATCATCAACAATGGCCAGACAACCGTCGCGTCGCTGAGCACCTCTGCGAACCGTCCCCCTTCCGCCGGAGGCACAAACTTTCCCCACGAAATACCTTCGGTATAGGTGCATCCGCTGAGACCGCCCCAGTAATCCGGCTCCGGACAGACGCGAACACCGTAGCGAAAGCGCGGGGGCTTGACGTTGAGCCCCATGCGGACATTGCCGATCTCGACATACGGCGCAGCCTGTTGAGCCCAATTTCTTGGAACGCCCCCACCGATCGTAAAAATGCCCAACCGCTTCGCTGCCAGCACGCGATCGGTGTAGCTATTTAAATCGTGATACGGATTAAAGCGGGGATAGACATCGTGCAATCGCTGCAAGACGGCGAAGTCGTCGTCTTGAACGGAACCCTGGCTCCTGGCTTTATCGATCTGTTGTCCCATGGCCCAGGTGGCCACGTCCAATCCCATTTCGGAATCCGTAAAGGCCGGGATGTAGACGGGAACCTTTTTGAGATAAGCGCTCTTTAGAATCCCTGACCCATGATGTTCCTCGGCCAGCGTCCGACCCAATTCTCGAGTCAGCAGTTCCGACGAAAGTGCCTGATCCGCGTTCAGACGTTTGAGCGTGCTGGACATGATCTGTTCGACGTAATTGAGGTTCGATTCCATCTCCAACGTATCGTAGACGCGGTTGTACCCTTTGCGAAACAGTTCTTCATCCGTTATGGCGGGATCGTATCGATAATGCGTTTTGCCGACAGACTCGCTCAGCCCATGGGCAATCAACGCCCCGGTGGAGACGATGGCATGGACCATTCCATGATCGATCATGCTGCTGATGATCTTGCCCATCTTGGCAATCGTCATGGCGCCGGATAGCGTCAGCACGACAAAACAGTCGCGATCTTCAATCATCGCCGCAAGGACTTCGAACGCCTCACCTAAGCGGCGGCCGCCGAACGCTGTTTTTTTCATCGCACCGAGAAGATCGGAAAATGAATGAATCTTGTCGGGATCAAACGGCTCGAGCGCCTCCAAGCCATCTTGAGCGCCGTCATGAAACTCGCGTGCCTGCATGAACCTTCTCTCCTTCGCCCCTGCACAGCTTGTCTTCACTTATTACACAATCATCATTGGGGCGTCAATTGATGAACCGGCTCACACCGTCTGTGACCACATCACTCCAAAAAGCGACGAATGAGTTCTCCTTGGCGCAGGCGACGGCGGACACAGCCCAACGGGTGAGTCTACTCTTGACTTACTCCATATCGCGCCTATATGCACTTTAGATGTAAGGGCGACAAGGACGTCGCCCTTATCGTGTATTCAAGTCTTCGGACAATGACGTCCTTTTGTGTTCACTCAACCGGAAGGGCGTATTTTTTTGGGATTATGCCACCGGTTCCTTTTCACCCGTACTCGGTCATCGCTCAGTCCATGCATCTACAGATTTCATAGGCGTCGCTCCCGTTTGCTTATCGTCTCTATGACTGACCATGAGTGAGACGAGGAAAGATGACGGCGCATGTCCATTGAGGTTTTCATGTCGTCACGCATGCTAGTGATCGATGATGATGAGGCAAGTCGACTGTTGTGTCGAACAGCATTGGCCCCGGACGGTCACCTGGTTTTCATCACCGGCAGCCCTGAGCAGGCTCTTGCCATCCTTGATGAGTCTCCCGTCAGTTTATTGATCGTCGATGTGCTTCTTGCATCGGCGGAACTCCATTTTAGTTCCACAAGGTCGGCGTCTCGATTTCAATAATGGGATGCAAGTGGTACAGGCGGCGCTCGCCAAGCGTCGCGATACACCGGTTTTGTTTATTTCCAGTCACTCCCACAGCACATTACTGTCGAAAGGCGTGGATGGAAATCGCTGGCCCGTTTTGCGCTACGTCTTCAAGCGGCTGACGAGAAGACGGGCTTGGACGTGATCCACGAAAACATGCGCTTATGTCAGCCACTGTCGGCTCCGATACTCTGGAGATCACAATGGGGAAGGCATCGCTGAAAATCTGTCACTTGGCGGCTGCTTACTAAACACCAATGATGTGTTGGAGATCGATTCACATCTCGTCGTCCAGTTGCTGCTGGACAATGAGACAACTATTCAGATTCACATCGCCGTGACACGGTGGGGCGTGACACCTAAATATGGCCTTGACTTTCTCCTGCTGGACGAGCAGGGCGAACCATTTTGTTGGAGTATTGAACCGATTGCAGCCCGACATTCGACTAGGAAGAATGAACGCGAGCCTTTCGTAATGCCGGCAACGTCCGAGAGCGACAAACGATAGCATTAAATGGATTTTTTCATCAGCGCCACCGACTCTACAATGTTGACCAACTCCCAGCCCTGCTGCCCAAAGCTGTTCAAGCGTTCAACGAACTGATTCCATTCCGGGGTTCCAGGAAAGGCCTTGGGAATGACTACGGCCTGGTACTGCCAATTACGTTCCTGGACGCGAACGGTGGGAGTGTTCAGGACATGGACACCTGGAGTATTCATGACGTTGACATTCGGAAGGGCCGCCGGAGGTGAAGGAGGCGCGGCGATACCTTGAGGCGGCGGTAGATTCACGACAAGACCGAACCCCATAACGATAACGGCCAGCACCTGTAACCAAATATGCCTTCGATAATTCATGTCAAAACCTCATTGTGAGATAGAAGTAAAGCCCGACTCGTGTAACATCGTCAGAATCGCCCGTAGACGCTCTTGCTTATTGCTGTGAACACCTCTATATACGCCATTGAAGCTTTCAACGCCCGCATCGCGAGAAAACGAGAAGACAATGCTAGAGTCACTCGCTGGTCCTTTGCAATCCTTGCATGAAATGCTCCACGACTCTGTCTTGTAACCGTGCAGCAAGGCGAACCTTTCAGATGGGGACTGGCCGGGTACGGTGACCTTCCACAGCGGCGGCTCATCGATGCGCTGAATCGGCCCCCTAACCGGCTCGAGTCAGTCTGGGGACGTGATTCTGTGCGGGCGGGTGCTTTCGCTCAACAATTTAATATCCCGCGCGCCACAGACTCGCTCCACGAGCTGGCTCAGGATGTGGATGCCGTCTATGTGGCTGTGCCACCGGTGGCGCATCTCCCCGTGGCCATCGCAGCTGTTCAGGCGGGGCGACATGTTCTGATTGAAAAGCCCCTGTCCCCTACCTTCCTCGGATATGAGAAGCTGTTAGCCTTGGTGACCGGTACCGGCGTGAAAGCAGCGGTGAGCTATTACAGACGATTTGCTCCGGCTGTTCAGCGCCTGCGACAGATACTCCATGGGGGCCAAATTGGGTTGGTTCGATCGGTCGAGCTCAACTGTGCCTCCTCATTCAATCCCCAGCATGATGACCCGAAAGCGTGGCGGTTAGATCCCGCGATCGCGGGGGGTGGAGTCACGGCTGACGCGGGTTCACATCGCCTCGATCTGCTGTGCTGGCTGTTCGGCTCCGGCAAAGTGATCAATGCCCGCACGGTTGGCACCGCAGCCGGAACCGTTGACCGCATCGCGGACATGACTCTTCTCTTTTCATCAGAGATCTCCGCACACTGCCGATTCGCCTGGGAAGAGATCAAAGAAGATCGGCTGGTTATCCGAGGCGATGCCGGAACCGCCACGCTCGATCCGCTTGACTGTGGACGCATCCATGTTGAGACGGCAAACGGAACGCACGTATTCGAGGATGCGCCGCCATTGAACCTACACCGTGAGGTTGTACAGGCGTTCCAACGTTGGGCGGTCCTTGGGACAGAAGAACCCCTTTGTACACTTCCCGAAGCACATGCTGTCGATGTGATCTTGGAAACAGTTTACAGTGTGGGGCGGAAGTCCGACTAATTGGGGAAACTGAACGACCTAACGATTATCGCGCTGCAGGTGGAGTTGATTTGCCATCGGGAAGAACCGGTGAGGCATTCTTTGGCAAGGTGAGAAATTTATTCTGGAGCTGCAAGGGTGGGCCCAAGTTCATCGACTGACTCTGGGGAGGCTGCACGGAAAATGAACGATGGTCAGGCCCCGCATCTATCACTGTCCCTACATTGCCTTCTCGATCCATATAGACCTGTACGCCCTCCTCACCGGCCAAGGCTTTGTTCAACACCGGATTGTAGCCAGGCACACGTACGTCTCCCTGATCCTCTCCAAAAGCGGGAGGACAGCAGATAATAATTCCCAGCATGATAAACGTGCACAACCTCATGGCTGCATTTTAGCATGGGACCGGGGCGTGCGCGGCACCTTGCAACCGCGACGGTCCGTTGGGGATGGCAATATACACGCTGGGCGTCTTCTAGCGAATCCTCCGAGAGCTGTCTCCTGTCATGCTTCCTGAAGAACCCTCAGGTCTCATAAATGTGACTTCATCGGATACATCAAGCACGTTCGGGAATAGGAACTGCGGAGAGCGAGGTGTCGGTGAGCCTTCTGCAAGATGGTGTGACCGTGACCCTGTCGGTAGTCACAAGGCAAGGCCTTACATGAAGGCGACGCGTTCCAACTGTCACGGTTTAAGCGGCAAAGGCGACGGAGTGACAAGGCAAATTTGTTAATCCCCGGCCGTGAATCACGGGCCACCGATGAGGAGATGTTTAGTTATCAAGTTCGGGTGCCGGGAACCTGCATGGTCAGTTTTAAGAAGGCCATTAGTGAACGTTAAATCTGGGAGGTCATCAGTTCTCTAAAAGACATAAGGCGGTAAACGCTATTTGTATGCTGTCAACTGTGGAGGGCCAGACGGCTTGAAATCAAATTATCTTTGTCAAACTTCCCAACGGAATACATGGGGCGCTTGGGCCATCTGTTCCGATAATTACTGTGAATAACCTGACTTGCTAGCGACGAGTGACTAGCCGCAATGTAAATACGGCGTCGTCATCGAGTGAGTACGTAGTTCCAAATGCGGCTGTACATCTGGTTAAACACTTTGCCCCTGTTAAAATAGCTCTGGCTCACGTCCGTCCCCCACACGCTGCCGCTGTGCGACACACGCACCATACCGTCAAACAAGAGGTCGGCTCGATCTCGCCATTTCGTGTCGCCCGTTCTCTGATAGAGCCAATAATACGCAGGGATCATCAGCCCATTGAGTTCCGGCGTAGGCCAGAGCGCGGACGTGGCAGGCAACACCCATTGACCAACACTAGAATTGTAGACCCATTGCGTCGGATCGTTTGGAGAGGCGCCTAGGATGTTAGGATCGTTAGTTCCGGCACTGAGACGGTCCGTATAGGTCAGTGAGTTATAGCCGTAGGTATAGTTCCGTCTTGGGGCGGGCGTTGTCCCGTCGGGGAGCGCGTTGCTCAGCGTCACGCCGTTGGCGCGATAACAGACCGTCCACAGGAGATCGAATAATTGGCTCAACTTTGGGATCACTCGACTATCACCGTTGTACTCATACAGTAAGATCAGTGCTTCGGCGAGATTGGCCATCATGAAGGGACGCACATAGCGATGGTTTGGATCACTCACACCGCCATCACCGCCTTGCAGGAGACCAATGGCTTGATCGACGTAGAGGAAGGCTTGCCCAATGAGAGTATCCTCAGTCATCCCCCACATTAGCCCGCCCTGCGCGGCCACATAGCCCGCTTTGATGGCTAGAAATTTCGCCGTCAGGTTGTACGCCACTTCACGAGCCGTGAAAAGATCGGGAATAAAAGACATCGGAGTCGTGACGCCAAAGTTCTGATTATTCGCCAGCGCAAACAGCACCTTCCGGGCGCGGGCCTTTGCCGTTGGATCGGGATTGCGCTGCCAGTCGAGATACACGCCCCATGGGAGGATAAGCCAAGCCTGGATATTGGCATGTGGGGGATTCATTGCAAACTTGGGAGGATCGGACTGCTCAATAAAAGGCAGATAGGCCTGAGTCAAGGCCCGACGCGCCAGTGTCGTCCATTGCGGATCACCAGTGTAATCGGCGATGCCATAAAAGGTACGCGTCGCGTCGTAGTAGTACTGGTCGTCCATGATATCGCCGCCCCATCCCGTCCAGGAGCCCCAGCCCGGCCACTGGAGATAGACGCCCCTACCGGAATTGTAGGTCTGGGTTGGATCGCCACCATAGCCCCAGACCCCGGCCCCTGCGATGTTGGGATTGTTGCTCAGGACATTGGTGCGAAATTCGCCCTGGCGTGGGAACGACGATCCATTCGAGATGGCCAGGGCCCCAGACCCGCCCGGGATCGCACGGACATGGGCTGAATCGTTCACGGCGGACGCCCGCAGGGCCTGATAAGCAGAGACACTGCCCGCAAGCAGGAGGAGGAGTCCCAGGACCGGAAACGAGAGCGTGTGTTTCATCGTACAGGTCCTTTGGGTACGGGTTCGGCAGATAGCCTTGATCGCTGGTGATCGTGGCGGCCTGAATATTGGTCGCCGTGACGAGGTTTGTGTCCCTTCATGTTGACCATGCCAAGGGCGTGAATTGACAGAGGTGATAGACAAAGATGTCCGTGCGCCTCGCGATGCAGGGAAGACGCGCGGGCATGAAAGACCCGTCGTTACAGATCGACATATCGAATTCGCAATAGAACCCAATCTGTCCGTAGTCGGTAGCGGGACAACGTTCTGCGGACAATCGACGACGCGCGTCTTCGCCACATTGGTAGTCAGGTTGTGGCTGAACTGCGTCGTGCATTGCATGTACTGGTGGCGAGTTTCAGGCGATGATATCATTCCCCACAGATCTGTGCTGTGCCCATGATGAGTGGTGTATCGCTATTCAATCGATCGAACTCATCCCTTTGGTCGCCCCGCCTTCCATATAATCGCATAGAACCTAACAAAACCTGACATTCAAGGGACTTTCATAACAATCCAATTCGCGTGCCATGATTCATGAAACTTGGCCTACCCAGGTCTTAGCAGGGTCCTGACCGATTGTGCTTGAGATTGATCGGCTACCACACCACCAACACGAGCAACACGAGGTGCAAACATGGGGACAAGAAACCGCACTCGGTGGTATCGCCATGGCGCTCGGACACGGAGCAGGAGGGGCGCGGGACATGAGATTTTGCAATAAGGACACGGTTGACGCGCTCGGTGGGCGCATTCCCAGGAAACGGGCAAGAGCCTTGATCCGACAACCGACAAACCGCTTTCCTTATTGAAGTGTGGAAATTTCGGACGGTACGGTGTCATGTGAGGGGGTGAACATCGTGTTGTCGGTAATGCAGGGGGCAAGAAAACGGGAACATTCTATTTTCTCCCCTACACCTAAATCAGGCTTATTAGGACGACGCGGACCGTACACGAAGACTAACCTCACTTTAGGACCCGATGGGTGATCGGTGTTCGTTCAATCTCAAATCTCAACAGGAGGTCGTCGTGATGAATCTGCGACTTATCGTGCTAACTGTACTAATGGCCTGCACCTATATGGCCCCAGCCTATGGGGCAGATCCGGAAATACAGGTCATCGACAAAGATTGTTGGATCGAGATATTTGACGATAAGGAATACGATCAGAGCGATCCGCATGTCAAACTGATGGGGCCGAACGAATATCCCACGCTCAAAAACCTCTCCGGCCGAGATTGGAATAACGACATTGAAAGTGTCATGGTCGGGCCGAATGCGACCGTCAAGGCCTACTCCAAGAGAGACTATAGTGGGACGGAAATTGCTTTTACTCCGAACCAACGAGTCCCTAATCTGAAAAACCTTGATATGGGCAACGAGATTGAATCCATGAAGATCACATGCGGACCCTAATCTTCCCGTCAAATTAAAACACCGACCCATCGCTTAGGCATTTCCCGCAGCTCGACCGTTCGATGAAAGAGGTCTAAGTATCAGATGAGTGCACGTCCAACTATTCGCCTCGCACGGGGCGAGCAGTTTCGCCAACCCGAGGAAACTCTCTCTGGCGGGGCTGTTCACCAGGGGGATGTGATGAGCGACCTGACTCCACCAAATAGCGTGCCCCTCATCGGCAAACTTTCGTTCACCGCTCCTCCGATGGATGGGGCCTCTTGCCGGTGCCATGGGCACACAAGGATTCGTCCTCTCATCGCAAGCAGGGCCTCTCGCACGACGTCGGAATGAAAGCGTCGTCGCAAAGCCCGGATGAGGCGGCAAAATGAATACCTCCCCATAACGCGCTCATGCGCGGATGGGGAGGCCTTTCTTTCCACCTAAGAGGGCCTCCCCATAAATCTCACCCCGTTGGCTTCTCTAGTTTTTCACAGCGGTTTCCACCTATCCACTCCTGATCTGTTCAGACCTCAGCAAACCGACGCTGTCGGTTGCGACTGCCTCATCGAGCGCACTCCCGGGGTGAAAAAATCAGGAAACTCATCTACTTGATGGTGAGTGCAGAGACCGATCCGGATGTGAACAGTACAAACTGGATGAAATTCCTCTCTCACGCGTGTGCTGAATGCCTTAGTCGACATCCCGTCCCGGCTCATCCGGAACGACAGGGATTTTCAACGGCTCCTACGTGACTTGGAAATGGAAGCAGCAGCCCCTTTGATCTCGCAGTCAGCAGATGATTGACAGAATACAATGCGGTTTCGCCTCAGTGAGTGAAGTCTTGACCAGCGGTTTAGAAATTCTCCCTAGCCAAACTGATCTGACCCAGCAAGAGCCAACAGAACCGAAAAACGAGAATTTATAAAAGACTGATCGTGATGAATCAGGATAGGTCGGCCTGTTCTGGTAGCAGTGTGGTAACAGATGTCTGGAGATTTCGTCTAGATCCATCAACATCGATCCGGAGCAAATCATTCTAGATCGCAGTATTTTGGTGAGTGTGTGTATAGCAGCCGTCGGCTCACGGGATTTTAACCACGGATGGTGCCCTGCAACCATTGATGACTATCGCATGTCATGGGCGAACAATCAGTGTTGTAACGGCTTCAAGTCCTCATCATTTTTGCAATCGTCACCGGTTTTCGCTGCTAGTTTGGGCGAGCATCAGCGGCTTACCAAGGAGCTGGCTCGCCTACTGGCGCAGGTGGACTCCCCTAAGAGCGTTCGTCGAGAATGTGGGGATCACGCCTTACTCAAATCCAAATCCCTTGGATCTTCTCAGCAGGTAACCACCTAGAACCACTAGCCCTGACATCATCAAAACGATGCCGCTCGGCTCCGGTACGGGATTGAGATAAATCTGACCGTGAATCTGGAAAGAATAGTCGGACAAATCTGAAGGAACTGGGAAGTCCTCGAAGTACGCTTGGACGAAATGATCGCCCTGTAGCAAACCGTCATAGAGATGAGTTGGATCTCTGCCTAACAAAGTTGCAAAAGGCGCACGGGCGAGGTTGTAACTGGTAAAATTGCTCGTCATATCTAACCACGTGCGATTCCGGGGGGCACCGTTAAAAGGATCGTTGACGCTTTGGAAGAATCCTCCGGGCAAAACCTCTAGCCATGGCACACCATCCGTAGCGCGCGTCACAGCGTTAGCGGCAGCAGGATCGAAATTTCTGCTGGGCCCCGTGCCAACGAAGAGGCGGAAAAAGTCGGGCGCAAATTCAAGATGTGCTGGCGGGGAAGCGGCGCTGACGTGGATTTGATATGCCCCGGTCAGTTCCGTGAACGATAATTGCGGCGAAAGATCGACCGTTCCGTGGGTATTACGAATGCTTTCGACTTGAAATATGCCATCAAACACATCACCCAGGCCTATCGAGGTATTTCCATTCACATGGTGCAGACTTTCATAGCCCGAAAAATTCAGAACGGCGACGTCGCCGACTGGAAGTGCAATAGGCTGCCCAGATGAGATATCTGCAAAGCAGAATAAGACTGTGCCCGCTATGCCAACTACACCTCTATTCATGGTTGTCTCCTATATCACTAAAGGAGTTCGTCAACCGCTACAGTGGTGGTGTATGGCTTCATTTTCTATGCTATCGACGCGTACCCGATCCGAGATCGTCGGCGTTCGTGCTGCCATGTTGTGAACCAGAAAAAGTACTTCCATCCATGATGGGGAGGCTCACCCTGAATGAGGTACCCCTCCGCGGCGTGCTGTCGACGCAAATTGTGCCCTTGTGAGTTTGGATAATCCCATGGGCGATACTTAACCCGAGCCCCGTCCCTTCTCCGACTGCTTTAGTGGTGAAGAAGGGATCGAAAACTCGTTCTTGGATATCAGATGGCATCCCACAACCGGTATCGCACACAGCAATCTCCACAGAGTCTAATCGAACACTTGTTTTGATCAGAATTTCTTTTTTCGTCACGGTTGCTAAGGCGTGGTGAGCGTTCGTGAGTAGGTTCACGAAGACCTGTTCAAGTTGAACTCGGTCACCCAAGATCTGCACAGACCCGTCTGCCCACTCGGTGCGCACAGTAATATTGTCCAGTTGCAATTGATGGCGCACTAAATCAAGTGAAGAGGTCAGTACCTCATGCAACGAAAGAGGAACCAACTCATGGCGTGCCGACCTTCCAAACGTCCTGAGCTGCCTTACGATGCAGGCGGCCCGTTCGATCTGTTGTTGAACAATCTGCAACTCGCAGACCATTCGCTCTTCCTGAAATTTCCCTTCTCGGAGATGATCCAGTTCATTACCGATCATCAGGCTAATATTGTTTAGCGGGTTATTCAGTTCATGGGCTACGCCTGTCGCCAGTTCCCCAATAGAGGCTAATTTGGCGGCCTGGACGAGCTGTTGTTGTTGCTGACGCAACACGGCGTTCGCTTGTGCCAGTTCGCATGTGCGTTCCGCTACTCGCCTTTCCAGCTCTTCATGGGCTTGTTGCAATGCCTGCTCAGCTTGTTTGCGCGGCGTAATGTCCCGCGCAATGCCAAGCAGGCCAATAATTTGACCGTCTTGTTTCTCCGGCGTCTCCAAAAATTCTGCTACACAATACCCGCCCCACTTCGTATGAATGCGTAGCTCAAAGATCGGGCGCGCCTCCTCGCCGCTTAGGATTCGGTGGAATTCGTCGACCGCGAGAGGCAAATCGTCGGGATGCACAATGGGCACAAACTCCTTGCCAAACCATTCCGCACAGCTCCATCCCGTTACGGTTTCGAAGGCGGGATTGAGGGAAGTAAATCTACCATCCGGCGAAATCGTGAAGACGACGTCCCGCATGGCGGCCACTAAACGATGGTACCGTTCGCTAGACTGCAATGAACGGTGGAACAGTGCTTCATGGATATCTACCAGCTCCTGATCCATAAAAGGCCTTCCCGCGATGCTGCGTTCAGTCACATGTTCGTCGTAAGTAAGCGTGGCAAATGAATTTAAGCCGACTGCCTACATTGGTCAATCCTGCTACAGTTACCTAGGTGCAAGGAAGTGGTAGATATGTCTACAGCGTTCGATGCGTGCCGTGGTGGATTATGATGAGGACTGAGAAAAAAGCAAACAAGCAGGACGGAAGACTCAGTCATCGGCGTGCAGGCCGGGGAAACGAGTGGATAGGATGTGGTGATGGTGCGACCGAGGACATCATACGCAAGTGCATAGACAAGCGTGAATTGCGCACTTCAATCACGATGTTCCTCCCATATCTTGGCATCCATGAGGAAAGGGGATTTGCCGTGCATAACGTATCAAGATCAAGCGACTCGCCATCAACTGAAACATTTGCAATATGAATTTCGTGTTCGTTTAAGGCATCATGGTCTTCACTGTCCATGAAACCTCCTGTTCAGGGCATCCAACCGCGGACTGCAGAGTACGATACGAAACCATCAGACTCGCAGCTTCGATGCCAAGACCGACCGGTAACCTTTGCACCGTTCCTCGCATCCAGTCAAAATGATCAGTAGCGTCTCTCCTCTGTTCAATGATCCAATCATAGCCATCGTGATAGACCGTTTCGAATGGACTGCACTCTGACAAAGCACCATGCGCGGCAAGTGTAGCTCGCCTTTGGACACTGAGCCTATTCATCAGAGGTAGCACGACTTGCATCTAGTAGCGGGTAGCGTCTTATGATTTTAGGGCTTCACCATTCGAGCCCTCCTTGTCCATCGTCGTGCCGGAC
>Ga0207691_10000184_pt1 | contig 59044 bp, 67 predicted proteins | sample KBSM13metaG_FD_184327 | JGI IMG/M metagenome (GOLD analysis project Ga0207691, IMG submission 184327) | Miscanthus rhizosphere microbial communities from Kellogg Biological Station, Michigan, USA - KBS M1-3 metaG (SPAdes) (version 2) | ecosystem: Host-associated > Plants > Roots > Rhizosphere >...
GGCCAACGGAAAGAAGGCCAACTGGGGCAAAGAGATGTGGCAGCTCGTTCGCACCGAGAAGGGATGGAAAATCTTTTCCGTTATCTACACCATCCGCGACCAATGGTCTCCACCGGTGAGGGCTAACAATTCATTCATGCCGAAGCCGCTTCGCGGCTCGGCTTAATTCACGTGTTAGGCCGCAGAAGCTACCTTGTCGCACAACGTTCTTTTCATCTGCACGTACAATCAGTGCCGCAGCCCGACGGCCGAGCACCTCTTTGCCGATGCGCCAGGCATCAAGACCAAGTCGGCCGGCCTAGGAAGCGATGCCAAAATTCCACTCTCCATTGAGCTCTTAGAGTGGTCAGACCTTATCGTTGTTATGGAAATAAGCCATCTCAAAGAGCTGTCCAGGAGATTTGGCTCACCCCTTCGCGGCAAGCGTGTTATTTGCCTCGACATTCCAGACGAATATCAGTACATGGACCCTGTCCTTGTTCACCTGCTTCGTCAAAAGGTCACTCACCTCTTGCCCACTGGCTAGTCAATGCCAAAGCTGCGGCCTAACAATTCATTCAAGCCGAAACCGCTTCGCGGCTCGGCTTAATTCAGGTGTTAGGCGGCACAACAACTAGCGGCCCACTCCGATGAGCCAAGAACAGCATCTACCATCGCTGCACGGTTCCTGCCACTGCGGCTTAGTGCGCCTCACGCTACCGGCAGCACCCGAAACGGCGACGAGTTGCAACTGTTCGCTATGTCGGCGCACAGGAGGAATATGGGCCTACTACGAACTTGGCTCGGTCTCTATCCAAGGCCATCCCGAGAATACAGAAAGCTACATCTGGGGCGATCGAACCCTGAGGAATGTTCGGTGCAAGACCTGCGGTATTGTCACCCATTGGGAGCCGGTTGAATCCGCACCCTCCGCTCGTCACGGAGTGAACCTGCGGAATTTTGAACCCGCGCTCTTGGAGTCGGTCGTCGTTAGGCGCTTCGATGGGGCGGACACTTGGAAATTCCTGGATTGAGCGCTTGCCGCCTTTCGCATGAGGCGCTCAAAAGTTCACAGGTGCCGCCTAACAATTCGTCCAAGCCGACGCCGCTTCGCGGCTCGGCTTAACTCAGGTGTTAGCCATTCCACTGAAGGGCTCCGTACATGTCCGAGATATCGACTCCAATCGCAGTGCGAGCAATTGATATAGCTCCACCGCTGAAAAATACGGGATATCCACAACCGTTTGCATCACTCGTTGCAGGGCGCCAAAAGAGAAGGCTCGGGGAGCAGTTTGGCCTAACAAACTATGGTGTAAACCTATGCAAGCTCAATCCTGGCGCGTTGTCCTCCATGAGACATTCCCACTCGGCTCAGGATGAGTTCGTTTACGTTCTTCAAGGCACACCCACCCTGGTTACAAACGCGGGCGGTACTGTTCTTTCTCCCGGGATGTGCGCTGGCTTCAAAGCGGGATCCGGCGATGCTCACCATCTTCGTAATGATTCACCCGAAGACGTTTGGTACATCGAGGTAGGTGATCGATCGAAAGGGGACCAAGTCGTGTATCCCGACGATGACCTGGCACTTCAAGAGCAAAGCGGCCTCTCTGTGTTCACTCACAAGAACGGGGAACCTTACCCGTGCGATGGCTAACAATTCATTCAGACCGACGCCGCTTCGCGGCTCGGCTTAATTCAGGTGTTAGGGCTCATAGGGGAAGTTCATGGCTAATATTCTTTTGCTCACGGCTTTGGCGTTGCCAGTCGTTCTCTTTTGGTTACTCAGGTCGCGTTCCCGCTTGAACGGCTGGGTTGCGGCGGCAACTGCTGTTGCAACCGGTTGGTCATTAAACGTGGTTTGGGCGATTGCTTCCCAAGGAAGTACCACCATCGATCCGGCGCAAGCCAGCGGGGACACTCTTTCAATTGCCACGCACTTCGGCTGGGCATGCCCTACAGTTTTAGTGTTCCTCACTTGGCTTGTGTGGCGTTTTAAGGCGCGCCGTGCCGCATGAGCCCTAACAATTCATTCAAGCCGAAGCCGCTTCGCGGCTCGGCTTAATTCAGGCGTTAGGCCGCAGGAGCAAGACATGAGGTGCTTGTGGACAATCATCGGCGTAGCAGACGTGGCCCGTGCCTTCACGTGGTACCAGTCGCTCTTAGGGCTACCCGCCACGGCACCTGCCCATGAGTACTTCGGGCAAATCCTGGATACCGACGGGACAGTCTTGCTGTGCCTCCACCAGTGGAGCGCGCACGAGCATCCCACCCTGGCCAGTCCAGATCGTGCCGGGACTGGAAACGGTCTGCTTCTGTTCTTCCGCGTGGATGACTTTGACCGATCGCTAGAGCTAGCACGCAGTCTTGTCACGGCGCTTGAAGAGGAGCCAAATATCAATCCCAACACAGGCACCAGAGAGTTTGCACTGCGCGATCCTGACGGTTACTACGTCATGATTAGTGCGCTGTCTGCGGCCTGACAATTCAATCAAGCCGAACCCGCTTCGCGGCTCGGCCTAATTCAGGTGTTAGGCCAGTCCGCGGCCCATCTCCATCCACGTCCGTTCGCTGGCGGGATTTCCGTTCCCCCATATGCGCTGCTTAACGAGCTACAGGATGCGCCCAGTCAAGGGGCTCTGCATGTCCCCCTTCACACGGATGGAGATTGATATGAAGAACTGCGATGCACCGGAGAATCAGACCACGCGTCGTATTCTGCCCATTGCGTGGGCCGCTGTTCTCGCCGTGACTTTCACGGGTGCGCTGCCGCAGCGCGCCCGCGCCGACCAAATCGCCAACGAACTGATGCTTGTCAACATCAAGACCGACAAGTGCCTAACGATTGCCGGAGGGGTGAGTACCGATAACAACGTCACGGCTCTTCAGTTCGACTGCGACAATGATCCGTCACGCCGCTGGACGTTGAAAAAGATGGCTGCAGGCGACGACATCTACCAGATCAAGAACGTGCAGACGGGGAAGTGCCTAACGATTGCCGGAGGGGTGAGTACCGACAACAACGTCACGGCTCTTCAGTTCGACTGCGACAGTGATCCGTCACGCACGTGGAGGATTAGCGACGTTACGGGCAGTGGCGTCTACCAGATCAGGAACGTGCAAACCAACAAGTGCCTGACGATTGCCGGAGGGGTGAGTACCGACAACAACGTCACGGCTCTTCAGTTCGACTGCGACAGTGATCCGTCACGTCGCTGGACGATCAGACTGAAGTTGTAGGTAGGCGACCATCAGCCGCACAACTTGATCTTGCAGGCCTCGGAATCGGCGGCAGGCTTGCTCTCAGTGTCGCCGACTGCAGGTTTGGGTTTTCTAGCCGGGCGCAAGTCAACCGGGCCTAACAATTCATTCAAGCCGAAGCCGCTTCGCGGCTCGGCTTAATTCAGGTGTCAGGCCGGTATCAGAGTTCAGTGCACGGGCAGGACGGAAGATGCGACCAGATCCCCCAACCGATGCGGAGCGGAAAGTCATCCTCTGGTTCTTCGGCATGGCATTTGGAGTGGCGATCGTCTTTATTGCGTTGAGTTGGCTGAGCCGCAGACAGGAATGCATCGCCAGGTGCGAGACGAGAGGGTTTCAAACTGGCTGCCTCCGACTTAATAAGGGAGGTCGATTCAACCTTGGAACCCACTGTGTGTGCAAGAAATCACTGCCTATGCTATTGCGTTCCCAAGCACGCAAGTGATCGCGGTAAGACTGACGCGGCCTAACAATTCATTCAAGCCGAAGTCGCTTCGCGGCTCGGGCTAATTCAGGTGTAGGCGTTAAATATGAAGTTGTTCATTGCTCCCTTAGTAATTCTGGTGTCGAGCGCAGCTCACTGCCAAGAATGGGACAGCAATACGTGCAATGTGTCTCTAGAGCACGCCTATAACTTCTTTGCTACCCGACCTGGCGCGGCCACTCAGGGGGACTTCAACGGCGATAAAGCGCTCGACTTCGCCGTAGTCCTAGATAGCAAAGCTAAATCGGGCAAATCGGCCATCGGTGTTTGTCTCTCCAGTGAGGCTAGGCCGCTCTTGATTACCAACCCATACCAATCAGCGAAGATCTTCACCACGCCAAAGGGAACTTCCTACATGGATTTTGAGACTGAGGATCGTGGAGTCTACGAGCTGGATTCAATATCTGTCAGCGACGGTGCTTGGCTCGGAGCTAGCTACATCCTTCGTGGTGGCGTTTTCGCTCGCGTGATTGATCGCGATTGACCTCTGACAATGCAAGCCGAGCCGCGAAGCGCGTTTCGGCTTGAATGCTATCTCAGGTGTTAGACGCCGCAATGAACATTCCATTTTTCGGTGCGAAATCATGAGACACGGCGAACGACATCGAACGCATCGAACCGGCTGGCTTCGCGCCGCGGTTCTTGGGGCAAACGATGGAATCGTTTCTACTGCGAGCCTTGTGTTGGGAGTGGCAGCCGCCGGTGCAAGTACAAGAGCCATTCTTGTTGCGGGTGTTGCCGGTCTCGTCGCTGGCGCTATGTCAATGGCTGCCGGCGAGTACGTCTCGGTCAGCTCGCAAGCTGATACTGAGCGCGCGGACCTAGCTCGTGAGAGTAAGGAGTTGGCTGCAAATCCAGATCAGGAGCATGAAGAACTGGTATCGATCTACGTCCAACGCGGACTGGATAGGGCGTTGGCATCGAGCGTTGCCACCCAGCTTACGACGCATGATGCGCTTGGCGCACACGGCAGGGACGAGCTCGGCATATCCGATACGCTGGCCGCAAGACCGGTCCAAGCTGCATTCGCCTCTGCTGGGACTTTCGCCATGGGCGCGGCACTCCCACTGCTAATGGTTCTAATGCTTCCGAATGCTGTGCTCATGTGGGGCCTCTCAGGTAGCTCGCTTTTCTTTCTGGCACTGTTGGGCCTGTTAGCTGCGCGCGCAGGCGGCGCCCCAGCGCTCGCATCTGTATTGCGTGTCTCGTTCTGGGGCACGTTGGCAATGGGCTTGACGACCGCAGTTGGAGCGCTCTTCGGCGTGAGCACATGAGAGGCATCGAGAGCCGCAGCCGCTTCGCGGCTCGGCTTGATCCAGGTGTTGGAGGGCGGCACTACGTTTCTCTGTAATTGGGATCGAACATGAAATCTGACCTTCCCAGCGCGGCAGAATATCGGGCTCAGACCGCTCAATATCCGGCCCTGACTGTCGTAGACGTCCGCACCGAACAACATCACGTAACCGAGTCTTACAAGAACCAGGTGCTGCTCAATATCAATGCTGACTGCATGCGCCTTTCGGTATTCGACGACCAATATCGTTGGCACAAACACCCGGACTCTGACGAGCTGTTTCTCGTAGTGGGAGGGGAGCTCCAGATCGAATTTGAGGGTGGCGCTCAGGTCACCCTCAGAGAATGGCAGAGTATCGTCGTGCCGGCTGGCACTGTGCATCGAACACGCGCTGTCGGGCGAACAGTGAATATTACTTACGAAAGGCAGAACGCGCAGACGGTTTTTGTGGAGCCCACCGTCTGACAATTCATTCGAGCCGAAGCCGCTTCGCAGCTCGGCTGTATTTAGATGAGGCCGCGAACGGCTAAGCTAACCGCGTCACGGCGCCAACGGGGGCATCATGTCACCTCAACCTTTGCACCCACTCGATGCAATGAGCGTCGCTCTTGGACATCACGACCTGCTCCTGGAGAATGAAAGCGTTCGAGTATTGGATACTCGCCTCGACCCAGGCGAGCGCACGCCGATTCACACGCATCAATGGCCGGCGGTTTTGTACATTCAGAGTTGGAGCGACTTCATTCGGTACGATGCCGACGGAAACGTTCTACTAGACTCTCGTACCATGTCGTCAGCGCCCGCTGTCGGCTCTGCGTTGTGGGCCGAGCCGCTTCAACCTCATTTCGTACGCAACGTTGGCGAGCACGCGCTGCACGTCGTTGCCATTGAACTGAAAGAGTCGTAGGCCGGGCTTCATGCACCACCAAGAGTTGCGGCCGACAATTCATTCAAGCCCAACTTGCTTCGTTACAGCAAAACCGTGGCAACAAATCCTGCCACGATTTCGCCTCCACTACGCAGGCCGGCTTGATTTAGCTGCTAGGCTTCAGGGGAACATATGAAGATCGGGTGGCTTCTGGTGGTCCTAATCTGGGCTGTCCCGATCGGATCGATGCTGGCCTGTCCTTATGACCTTCATGGCTCCTCAAGCTGCTCTTCCATCGCTCAGTTTGGCCGCACCGCAAGCTTCTATCTGGTCGCACCAGGCCTCTGGCTGGGCTCCAACATCTCGGATTCCCTGGCAACCGACCCGCATGCAGGAGCCTTCTTTCCAGGCTTCGTATTTGGTATCGCTTGCTGGTTGATACTTCTGTCGCTTGTCACTCTCTACTTGGCCAAAGCCCTGGGCCGCCGAACCGGTCGCTGAGGTCAAGTAATTTCCCGGCCTGGCTTAATTCAGATGTTAGGTGCCGCGCCGAATAGGTTCCGCAGTCCAGAGAGGTTCCAATGCATCACTCCCGCCTCTGTGCGCTTCTAATCGACTGCCGCACATCGGATGTTGATCAAGCCGCGACGTTCTGGGCAGAGGCGCTTGGTCGTCCTGTCGACGTAGAGCATCCTGGCACGCGCGGCAACTACCGCATGCTCGAGACTCCCCCGGATGAACCTATTGTGCAGATTCAGCGCGTTGAGCACGAGAGTCGGGTTCATATCGACATCGAAACAGATGATATTCCTGCCGAAGTTTCGCGGCTGGAGACCTTAGGGGCAGAAGTGGTCGCTCGATTGGACCGTTGGGTCGTGATGCAGGCCCCAACAGGGCAACGATTTTGTGTCGTGCGAGTTCAACGACCCGGCTTCCCCAAGAACGCCACGCGTTGGGCTCGAACTCGAGGCCAATGGCAGCGCACCCAAATATTCATTCAAGCCGAAGCTGCTTCTCGGCTCGGCTTAATCCAGGTGTCGGGCCGCTGAAGAGCATCGCGCAAGGACAATGATTTCAAAACTTCCCCGTTGGGTGTGGACCGGCACGTGGGTACTCGCCTTCATTGCCGGCATCGTCAATGTGGTCGGGCTGCTCGGCTTCGAACATCAGGCGATTACCCACCTGACTGGCAATACATCCCTCCTGGCAGAGGCGCTAGCCAAGTTCGACCTCGCCGCAATGCTTCACTTTGCATCCCTTATCGGGTCGTTCGTTGCTGGTGCGGTCATCAGCGGCTTCCTAATTCAAGACACAACGCTGCAACTGGGCCGCAGGTACGGTGTTGCCTTGCTTTTGGTGTCAATATTGCTCTTCGTCTCCGTTCCGCTCCTTGAATACAAAAACGCCTATGGCATGTATACCGCTGCTTGCGCTATCGGCCTCCAAAACGCAATGGTGAGTACGTACAGCGGAGCCGTTGTTCGCACCACGCACGTATCCGGCATGTTTACGGATCTCGGCATCTTCCTTGGGCATGCACTGCGCGGCCTGCCCGTAGATACGCGGCGTCTACGGCTCTGCTTTCTTGTCATATCTGGCTTCTTATGCGGTGGCGTCGCTGGCACCTTCGCTTTCCAGGCCTTCGCCTATTTCGCGCTCCTTGTCCCCGCCACTCTTACCGCCACAGTGTCCATCTCCTATGGGCTGTATCGGATTCGCAAAGGCCGCGCAGAATCAGCTCACGGCGGAGCCATCTAACAGCTCATTAGGACTGCAAGAACGCAAAAGACGATTCGGGATTCTTTGACTCTCCTTGGTAAGCCTGAAACTTGCGGTCGTGGACCATGCAACGGACCCAACTCCATCGTTTGGCTGCACTCGCAAATCGGAGGACTCACGGTGAAATATTCGGCTCACCTTTGTGTGATTCTTATTCTCACCAGTGGCATCCCGAGTGGTCGCGCGCAATCCAGCAATGAGCTTAGTGCCGCGTCAGCACAGAAAATCATTGAGGGTTGCGTTGCAGACGCGACCGCCAAGAAGCAAAGTCATGCGATAGCCGTTGTTGATGGCTCGGGCTCCCTTCTCGCCTTCGTGCGAATGGAGGGAAATCCGCCGGGTGTTGGGGAATTCGCGATACAAAAGGCCGAAGCCGCTGCGGCCTGGCGGTTCTCGACCGCCCAGATGTCCGAGGCCGCCAAGGACACTCCCGGATTTGCCAACGCACCTGGCGTAACCACTGTTCCTGGCGGAGTTCCCATCTATGTTCCACACGGCGCCTTTCTTGGGGCCGTGGGAGTCTCCGGAGAAGCTCCAGCAGATGATGCCAGCTGTGCAATGGCGGGAATTTCTGCAGCGGGTTTCTCGCAAGGCAACCCTTAGGTCACGCAGTGCAACCTGACTGTTCATTCAAGCCGAAGCCGCCGTTGCGGGTCGGCTTGATTCAGGTGTTAGCTGCCAATGGGAGTCACCAGTGAGCATTGAAATCCTTAAAGACTTCCTGCTGCGGTGTCTCATTGCCAATTACGTTGTTTTAATTTTCTGGTTCCTTGCCTTTGTTTTCTGGCGTGCATGGCTGCTTAAGCTGCACACGCGCTGGTTCAAGGTCACGACAGAAAGTTTTGATGTCGTTCACTATGGCGGAATGGCCGTTTACAAGATCGGCATCCTGCTCTTCAATTTGGTTCCGTTTGTTGCCTTGTGTTTCATATCCAATGGCGGCTAACAATTCGTCCAGGCCGAAGTCGCTTTGCGGCTCGGCTTAATGCAAATGTTGGGCCCCCGGGGGAAGTCAATGGCGAAACGGCCAGTGCTGAAAGCGATCGTTCTTGGCGGGCTGATCGGCGGCGCGCTCGATCTTCTGTTTGCCGTTTCATTTGCCGCGGCCAATGGAGCCTCGCCAGAGGTCGTGTTCCACACCATCGCAAGTGGCCTTCTGGGCAAGGCCGCACTCTCGGGCGGCAGCTCGATTTCAGCACTCGGCGTCGCGTGCCATTTCGGCCTTTCGCTGATCTGGGCGGGCTTGTTCGCGGCGGTTGCCTGCCGTTTTCCCGGCATGGTGCGTTGGCCACTTCTTGCCGGCATTGGGTTTGGGGTGGTGGTCTTTCTTTCCATGCGACTGGTCGTATTGCCGCTCTCGGCATATCCGCGGCCGGTCACATTCAAGCCCTTGGCTACGGTTCTGGATCTGCTGTCCCACATGCTGCTGTTTGGCACCCCCATCGCGTTGGCGGTCAGCCGTGCGGTACGCGCGCACAGGCCCAACAATCCATTCGAGCCGAAGCCGCTTCGCGGCTAGGCCAGGTTCCGGTGTCAGGCGCTAGCGAGGCTTAAATGATCGAATATCTCCGGAACAAGTGGGTGAAGGTTGGGCTTGCTCTTGTCGTCTTCGGCTGGGGGCCCCTCTGCGCAATCATCCTGCTCGCCGCGTTTGGGTTGTGGCCAGATCCCAATCCAAATCCCATCGGACCAGGACTCCTGTTCTTCTTTACGTCTTGGCCCGCGATCATCTGCCTTGTGATTGGCGTAGTCCAAGTGCGTAGTCGGCGTAGGCATGCATCGTGAGGAGGCCGCATTCCGACGCGGCGTGATTCAAGTGTTAGACGGACTGTGTCCTGCTTGGCGGGAACTGAGCATCTTTCGGAGGATCGTGCATGGCTAGACTTCCACTGACCGGGGCGCTCTTGCTGTCCCTGACGTCGTTTCAATTCATGTCGACCGGCGCCCTGCATGCCCAGGCCCTTGGCACGACCGGACATGAGCACCTGAGCGAAGTGGCTTGCGTGGACGTGCCGCCTGGCGAACGGCGACCAGAATTCGGCTGCTTCAATATCGGCACGGTCACGGGGCTCCATTTCAGTCAACCATCCGTCTATTGGCATTTGCGCGAGTTCCCGGACAGGAAGACTGCGGAAGCGGCCAAGAGTGATGCGGGAATTGTGGTGGAGGAAGACGGACGAGTGTGGCTATCCGAATTCGGGCCGCGAAACGCTGCTTTGCGGGGTGGCAAGGCCATCGCTGTCATCGGACCGATGGAGCTTCCCGCGGCAAAGAGCTACGTTGCGGTTCTCTCATACGCCGTCATGCGGCCGGGTGACAGTTCGAGAGTGCATACGCACCCGGGTCCGGAAGGCTGGTACGTGCTCGCGGGAGAACAGTGTCTGGAGACTCCACTTGGCGCCAACAGGGCTCAGGCCGGAGCAACGATGACGGTGCGACCAAACATTCCGATGGAACTGAACGTCACTGGCAAGGCACTCCGGCGGGCATTCGCGCTGGTCATCCATGATTCGTCTCAGAAGAGGGGTAAACCCTCGGAGTGGCAACCATCCGGCACCTGTAGCCGCTAAGCGACTGTGCGTATCGTTCCAGTAATGCCTGACAGTTCATTCAAGCCCGAAGCCGCTTCGCGACTCGGCTTGATCTGGCGCCAGGCATGATCAGTTTGGAGCTCATGTTTGGAGCCTTTGCCGCCATCTTCGGCATCGCTTGCATAATCCACGCGGCCGTTGGAATCCGTCGAGGACAGCTCAATACCTACGGAGCACATGGCGTGCGTCGTGGCCAGCACGGCCACAAGGCTGTGCGGGAAGGCGTATTCCAGATACTCGTAGGCGTCGCATCTCTTCTATGCGGCATCTACATGCTGCTTTCTGGAGTTGTTAATGCCTGACAAACTCAGCCTCCAGATTACCTTCAGTCACCTGCGGAGAGAGCCATGAAACGTGTCACCGGTATTGGCGGGATCTTCTTCAAATCGGCAGATCCGAAGGCGCTTGGCGCCTGGTATCGAGACCATCTTGGATTGGACGTAAGCAACTGGGGTGGCGTCGTGTTCGAGTGGGGCGGCGCTGACAGCCCGCCTGGCATGACCATCTGGAATCCTTTTGCCCAGGACACCAGCTACATGGAACCGAGCTCCGCGTCTTTCATGGTCAATTTCCGCGTAGCGGATCTGGACGGCCTGCTTGGTGCGCTGCGTGCTGAAGGTTGCAACGTCGTCGATAAGACCGAGAGTTCCGAGCAGGGAAAATTTGGCTGGGTGATTGACCCCGAGGGGAACAAGGTCGAGCTCTGGGAACCGCCCGCTGGCCAATAAACAGACCGCTGCGGTAGCGATTCGTCCAAGCCGATGTCGCTAACTTAGCTGTCAGTCGTCCTTAGGGCGATCAAGAAACACCGAAGTCGGCGCTCCGGCGCCTTCACGGTCAGTCCGGCGCGGCATCCGGCGTTAGGGAGTTATGCGGTCCCTTCACCGTGCGAGGCACACGCTCGCAGGAAACAGCCGGAGTCTCCCATGGCCAACGCCCCCGTCGTCGTCCCGGTGCCGGTGTCACTGGGTACCCTGCCCCCGGTCGACGACAAGGGTCGTCTGCTGGCGGTGATCGAGGCCGCTGCCGGTTCGCGCAACAAGCTCAAGTTCGATCCCGCCACCGGCGTACTGGCCTTGCACACAATGCTGCCGCTGGGCGCGTCGTTCCCCTACGCGTTCGGCTTCGTGCCGTCGACACTGGGCGAGGACGGCGACCCGCTAGACGTGATGGTGTTCCTCGACGAACAGGTGCCGCCGGGTGTTGTCGTGCCGTGCAGGCTGGTCGGCGTGATCCTGGCGACGCAGACCAAGGACGGCGCGATCATGCGCAACGACCGCCTGCTCGCCGTCGCCGAGAAGTCGCATGCGTACCGGCGCGTGCAGGCGCTGGCCGACCTGGACCGAAGCGTGCTGGGCGAGATCGAACGCTTCTTCCAGTTCTACAACGCGCAGAAAGGCGAAGAGTTCACCCCGCTCGGGCGGCAGGGCGCGAAGCGCGCCGAGTCGCTGGTGCGGAAAGGGAACCGGGCGTTTGCAAGCGGCGCGGCGTCGAAGGGCCCTTGACCCGGACTGCGGCGGTGGGCCGTCATTCCGCGCTCGATGTGACCATATCGGTGGCACTTGAAGGTCCTCACCACTCCTGATGACCGATATCTCGTAATCCGTGGCCGATTGTGGCGAGCTTCAAATCCCAACCAATCGCCCGAGACGCGCTCCACGCTTGTGGGCGAGCTCATGGACGCGCGCCGGGAGGTTAAGGCTGCTGCTCGAGCCCGAGATCCGGAGCGGTTGGCCGCAGCCCGCAACGCGGTGAACGCAGCAAAGACCGCCTTGGGCGAGCGCGGCCCTGTGTGGTGGACCGACGGTGCAAAAGACTTCAATCGGCACCTGGCCAAGAACACGCCATACGCAGATTGGTATTCGCGAGTTGATGTACCGTAGGCCTGACAATTCACTCAAGCCGAACCGGCTTCGCGGCTCGGCTTATTAAAGTGTCAGGCAGGCACGGCAACCATGAAAGCTCCGGAAGGTTTCGACGTTTTTGAAGACTACTGCTGCTTTCGGCTATCTGGCCACGGCTCATTGGAAGACGCGGCAAGCAGAGTCATCCCTGCCATCGAATTTGCGAGGAAACAGGGCGCGCGCCGCCTGCTGGTTGATACAACGAGCTGGACCGGCCACAAGAGTCCCGACACGTTGCAGCGATACCAGGTGGCGTCGATATTTGCCCAAGCGGCCGGTCCAACACTAAAGCTGGCCATGGTGGTGCGACCGGAAATGATGGACCCTGACAAGTTTGAAGTCCTGGTCGCGAAGAACCGGGGACTGACTGGAAACGTCTTCGACTCTGAGGAAGACGCCCTGGCTTGGCTCCTGGATCCCAACGCTCGATGGGACCACTAAGGCCGCACGCAGTCACTGAACCACGAGATGAGTACCAGCGCGCTAGAGCCCCCGCCTAACAATTTCGTGCAAGCTGAAGCCGCTGCAAGGCTTGGCTTGATTCATGTGCAGGCTAGTTTGGAGGGAAGGTGGCCTGGCTAATAACCAAGTACATGCTGACCGCAGCGGTGGTCGTCATCGTGTCCGAGGCTGCGAAGCGCAGCGACAAGCTTGGTGGATTCATCGCCGCCCTGCCCTTGGTCACGCTTCTTGCGCTCATCTGGCTCCATGTCGAGAAGCAGCCGCAGGTCAAAATCTCAAACCATGCGTGGTACACATTCTGGTACGTCATACCGACGCTGCCCATGTTTCTTGCTTTTCCGCTACTGCTGCCTCGCATCGGATTCTGGCCCACGATGCTGGCGTGCGTTGCCATCACCGTGGTCAGCTTCGGTTTGTTCGCCGTGGCGGTTCGTCATTTCGGCATTGAGTTGCTGCCGTGAGTGGTCCGCCGGCACGCGTCACACGCCTATCGCATTCAATCACCTGTTGAGGAAAGGCCATGCAACTCGGAAACTTTTCCGTCAGCCTCGCAGTGAAGGACATCGCACTGTCTCGCGCCTTCTACGAAAAGCTCGGCTTCGCCGTTTGGGGCGGGAATGAGCAACAGAACTGGTTGATCCTGAAGAACGGCAGCACAGTCATCGGCCTGTTTCAGGGAATGTTCGAACGCAACATCCTGACGTTCAATCCAGGATGGGACAGTGACGCAAAGCAGTTGCCTGCGTTCACCGATATCCGCGATCTGCAGCGCGGACTCAAAGCCGATGGAATCCGATTACTCAATGAAGCTGACGAGTCCACGTCTGGCCCGGCAAGCTTCATGGTGGAGGATCCGGATGGCAATCAGATCCTCGTTGACCAGCACGTTTGATTCCTCAACGTGTCCATGCACTGAAGGCGCACCTGACAATCGCTCAAGCCTTATGCCACTTCGTCATTCGGCTTGATTCCGGTCCGGGTGGCGAAAAGCCTGTCCCGTCGAAACCGGAGAACTGAAATGCCCAGCCAAGCGTTCTGCAAAGTCGCCGCCGCAATCTTCGGCTTGGTCGCGCTGGCCCATGTCGCCAGATTGGCGCTCGGGTTGCCCGTCCAGGTGGGCGCAACGGCCATTCCCATGTGGGTATCCTGGTTTGGGCTGTTCGTATCCGGCGGCCTGAGCCTATGGGGCTTTCGCTCCGGCAGGTAGCTTCGCCAAGACAGTCCTGTCGGATCGGCGTGGTCGGTGCTCCGCGCCCGACACATCATCCATCCCGAGCCGGGTCGCAGCTCGACTTGATTCAGATGCCAGACGCGCACCGCGAGACGGTGCGCACCCAGCCAAAGGCGGACCTGGTCAAGGTTTGCCGGCTATCACCACCGGCTCAGTCGTATCCCCAGACCTTGAGGGTGGCCGTCGGCGCATCACCAAGGATCTTGTACTGGACCGTCACCGACGTCAGACGCCCCTTGCGTCCCGGCGCATTCTTCGGAGCCGTTTGTCCTCCTGACTTCAAAGTGCCGACATCCGTCAACGTGTCGTCCCTGCGATTGTCCCAGTGAAGGACGAGGTTCGTGATCTGCACGTCAGCGCCCTCGGCAGAGAGTTTCACTTCCTTGACATCCTTATCCCACCGGCCTCCCGTGCTCTTGATCTCCGTGCTTGGATCTGCGGCCTGGATGGTCTGTTGGCCGAGCACGAACCACTGGTCGCCGGCCGCGGTGGCACAGCCCACAGCGCCAATGAAAGTGGCGGTCGCGACAACCAAAGAGGCCATCAAGGTGCTGGTCTTTGTCTTCATCGACGTTTCCTCTCCGATACCAGTCAATCCGGGAGCGGTATCCGCGTACCGCTGGCAGTTCGCCATTTCAGGCAGCGGCGAAACGAAAAATTAAGAAGGCACATGCTCCGCCGCTTCGCAGACTATCTGTCGATGTGTAATCACCCGGTCAAGGGCCGGCGACTGATGTTGACGCTGACCTCCCGGAGCCCACACCGGCGTTCCTATGGTTGTACCCGGGACCACCGGGCCCGGCGACATGTGTTTGCATTGCGTGCGTGACAATTCGAAATGTCTACGATGCAGATAGACATTAGAGAGGTCGATGATCGCAGCGACACTGGAATCGACACGTGCGGCTTCTCTCTGCAGCAGCGTTGCCGCTAACAATTCATTCAGGCGAAGGTGCGAGGCGGTAAGCGCCTACCTACTCGACCTCCCGATGATCACATCGTTGTTTCACAGAGTCTGAACACGCGGGAACCGAAGTAGGTTCACTGTTTCTAAATATTCTGCGGACGTGGGCCCGCCTTGGAGAGCAGCAATGAAGCGCAAGTCGAAACTTCTGACCGCGACTATGGTGGGGCTTCTCGGCGGCCTCGTCGCGTCGCCCTTGTTCGCCGTCGAGATCATCACGAGGGACGATATCGTCAACAACGTCGTCACGAAGGACCAATTAGTCAAGGTCGCGGACAACGCAATCCTCTTGCTCGACACATCTTCGTCGTCGAACGACAAATTCGGGGACACAGGCCAACCGATTGTCCAGGCCATGAAAACCGAGCTCAAGTCCAGGAATTCCTACCTCCCGGATCTCGGGTACAACATGGGCATCTACACCTATACCGGTTGGAAAGAGATCTACCCGATGCAACCCTACAACCGCGACAAGGTCGCCGCGGCGCTGGATACGCTTCCGGCAGAGGGCAGCGGCCCGACCCCGCTAAGAGTTGGTCTGGAGAAGCTCGAAAAGGTCCTCAAGCCGCTGACGGGCAGGACCGCCGTCTTCGTGTTCTGGGACGGTGAGTACACTGGACCTAACCCTGCCGAGACTGCCAAGAGGCTCGCCAAACAATACGACGCTTGCTTCTACGTGATCAGCAGCGCGAAACCCGAACGACAAGCCACTCTCGCGCAGGATGTCGCGACCCTCAACTCCTGCTCGCGGGTGATTTCGCTTGCCGATTTCTTCAACCGTCCCGATTACACGAGCGGCGCATTGTTCGACGTGAAAGCGACGGAACATGTCGTCACGAGCACCGACAAGAAGATCGTCGGGCTGAAAGTGGACAACATCAACTTCGCCACCAATAAGACGGAACTCGCCGCCGAAGACAAGGCCGACCTGGACAAGGTGGCGGCATTCATGAAGGACAAGCCAAAGTCCTATGCCGTCGTCGCCGGATATACCGACAACGTCGGAAGTCGGGATCACAATGAAGGCCTTTCGCGCGGCCGCGCCGAGATGGTCGCGCGCTACCTGAAGGAGCATGGCATCGACGATTCGCGGATGGTGCTTTTCTGGTACGGACCCAACAACCCGATCGTGGCCAATGACACCGCCGAAAACAAAGCAAAGAATCGGCGCGTCGAACTCGCCGTGGGCCTCGGGGAATAACCCCGGGCACGGCATGCCAGACAGAGTGTCAACACTCGCCAGATCCACACCACCACGGTTCGAGAAACCCCGCCGAATGCGGGGTTTCTCTTTTTCGGCACAGCCGTGCTGCGTGTCGTTGACGGATCAAGCTACAGCGACTTGCAAATGCCAGGCCTCGATTGATTCCAGCCGGCACCCTGCGACCTGCCGGCGCGGGCCATGGCAATTCATTCGAGCCGAAGCCGTCCACGGCCCGGCTTAATTCAGGTAATCGTTGCCATGCTCAGAAACACCCGAGATCCGGAAGTGCTCCTGCAAATGCTCCTCTCATTGCTGTCGACAAGCGGGACGATGGCGGGCATAAGCCTGGCGCTGGTCGGGATTGTAAATTTGCGCATCCTGAGCACCAGGGTTGCGAGCGTCGCCGATGATATTTTTCTTTTTGCCTCTCTCGGCTTCGTTGTCGTCTGCTATATGACGTTTTTTGCCATACGGAACATTCAATCACCGCAGCTTGCGCGCTGGACGGACGTCATTGACTTCACCTTTCTCTTTTCCCTGACGCTTCTTGTCATTGCCGGATTCGTAACGGTATATGCCTTCATTTGAGGCGCGTCGTCATTCAAGCCGTACTCGCTTCCCAGCTCTGTTCAACTCACGTGTTTGGCCTACACTCCGCAGATGGACTACCAGCTTGTAATCAAATTCTGGCGCAAGTCGCTGGAGGACGAGGCCTTCCTCGCGACGATTCAGAGCGAACTGAAGGAAGTTCTTGGAGATGGCGTCACGCTCGACGGGTACGACATCAACGCCAAAGAGATCAATTTGTTTGTAGTAACCCCGGATCCCAAGCATTCCTTTCGGCGCTTGAAGAGCGTCCTGGACTCCAAGGGCATCGAGCAGGGAGTGTCGGCCGCATTTCGATTGGTGGGTGGCGCCCACTTCACGTCGATCTGGCCACGCCGCACAACGCGAAAATTCAAGCTTCCGTAGCGCGGAGGCAGGCCTTGGCAATTCATCCGGGCCTGGGTCGCTTCGCGCCTCGACTCGATCCAGGTGTTCGGTTACACGGGACGCTACGGTGAACCTTCAAGACGCCACTGCATTCGTGTGCGAACGCGGGATTGTCCTGGAGTCTGCTCGCGGGCCAGTGCCGTCGCTGGCCGAGGCCATTGCGGGGGAGCCGATCCATGGCAATTGGTGGTCACACCCACGTGCCAGGGACATCTTTCGCATCACGCGGGCGATCAGAGCCCAAGACACGGTCCTCGTGTGCCGCCTCATCGCCTCCAAGATCACGTTCGTCCATCGTCGTCTTTGGCCGGCACTGGTACGTATCGGTTCCCAACTCCCCGGCGAGAACCTGGTCCAGCTCCATGAGCGCCACACTGCATCGGGCAAACACGCACTCATGCAAATCCCGTTTCCCACATGGGTGTCGGCCGAGATCTCGGATCAGGCCAAGCTCCTCGATGCAGATACGGCCTGGGCCACGATCCGCTCGAATGCACCGGGGGCTTTTGGTGTCACTTGACCAGCCAGGCGCTGGTGTTGCTCATGCTTCCCGTCGCTAGAATCGGCGAAGTTTGTCGACGACTGGGCAGACTCGAAGCACCCGTATTCGCCGTGAGCACAGCGGGCTCCAACGATTGACCCAAGCCCAGCCGCTCGCGGCCTGGTTTGACCGGCGCCAATGCCAAGGAGAGGAATCATGCCGCCATTCTTCGAGCATGCACTTCGCATTACGTGGCTCATGGTTCTTGGCTATTGGATGTGGGGTGCACGCTCGGCGAAGGCCATCGAGCAGCAGGAGTCCCTGGCCAAGCGCTTGTTCGCCTATTGGCTTCCGCTCCTGATCGCAGTGCTACTCCTTGGCCCCGGTGATTGGTTTGGCCATTCGCTGCTGCGCGAGCAGTTCGTCCCCCACACGACGCTCGTCTATTCGGGGGGACTTTTGCTCGCAGTTTCGGGCGCAGCGCTTGCCATCTTCTCTCGCGCGATGCTGGGTCGGAACTGGAGCGCCACGATCCAGCTGAAGCAAGGCCATGAGCTCATCACCAGCGGCCCCTACCGTCTTGTCCGGCACCCGATCTATACGGGCCTCCTGCTCCTCTTCCTGGGCAATGCCGTCATGGTCGGCGATTGGCGCGGCCTGCTGGCTGTTGCCATCGTGTTCGTCTCGTTCTGGCGAAAGTTTCGACTCGAAGAGACATGGTTGGCCGGGCACTTCGGGGAGTCCTATCGCCTGTACCAGGCCCGCACGAAAGCGCTGATTCCTGCAATTCTGTAAGGTGGCGCCTGGCAATTCATGCAAGCCGACGCCGCCTCGCGGCTCGGCCTGGATTCGGTGTCCGGCGGCTGGGTCGTCATGCCCTTATCAGACCTTCTCATCGCGATTGCCCAGATAGCCGTCGCCCTCGCCGGATTCTCCGGGCTCGTCGCCGCGATCAGGACTGCCGCTCCTGAAGGTTGGCACCCGCGAGATATCTGGTCGCTGTTCTGGATGTTCGGAGCAAGCATCGGGGCGCTCGTGCTGGCCTTGCTTCCGCTCTGGTTTACGCTTTTCAAGTGGCCGCAAGATCTTGTGTTCAGGGCCTCGAGTGCCATCGCGTTCCTCTACATCTCCACGCTTGTATCGGCGATGGTCAAGACCAGCCTGCGCCTGACGCGCAGAGGCTATCCTCCTCGCATCAGGTGGTTCCCCTCCACCGTTGTCGGGCTGCTCATCGCTTCAGCGATTGGGGTGGCCGCGGGAGCTGCGGGCTGGTTGCATGGCGCGGTGGCTGCGGCCTACGCAGGAGCCTTGCTCGCACTGCTGCTGGTGTCGGCGATGGTCCTCGCGGTATTCCTTATCCTGTTGGCCCGATTGACGCAGCACAGACCATGACGCCCCTTGGTGATTCATCCGACACGAAGCCGCTTCGCGGGTCGGCTTGATCCTGTGTTGGGCCGTCGGAAGATTCTCATGAGGCCGACAATCGGCTCCCATTCGCCTAGGAGGAACCATGGAAAAGTCGAGTTCAGTCGAAGATCCCTCGGCATCCGGGCTGATCGACAGGCGGATCGCCGAGCTCGGCGACTGGCGCGGACAGACCTTGGGCAGGATGCGCAAACTCATCAAGGAGGCAGACCCGGAGATCGTCGAGGAATGAAGTGGATGGGCACTCCCGTCTGGGCGCACGCCGGGATCATCTGCACCGGCGAATCCTACAAATCAAAAGTGAAGCTGACCTTCGCCAAGGGGGCTTCGTTGGAGGACCCGGCAAAGCTCTTCAACTCAAGCCTCGACGGGAACCTCAGGCGCGCGATCGACATCAATGAAGGAGAAGAGGTCGATGCGGCAGCGTTCAAGGCGCTTATTCGCGAGGCAATTTCCTTCAATACCATCGCCGAAAAGGCACGGCCGAAGCGATCGAAGTAGGCTTTACGCCTCGGCTTGATCGGCGCGTTTCGCCGCATTTACCCCTTCCGTAACCGCATGACCTATTGCATATGGGTTGCGCGGTCCTTTGTATTAGGGTCAGTCGGGCCAGAATGCCCGCGATGGTGTTCGGCGCCCCTGACGCCTGAGGAAGAACCATGCCACCCGAAGCCGTTCCTAAAAAGAAGGCGACAACCCGGCAACTCGCTATCGTTGGCTTTGTTGCCGGCGTGATCACCGTTGCGATTGTTGCTTTCATTTACATGTAAGTCTTTCGGTTAGTCGAGCCGCTTCGCGTCAGGCGTTACGCAGGCGAACAATTCATCCCGCCGCCCGACCCAGGAATTGCGCCCCGACCAATGAAATCGGTATTTCTCTTTCTAGTCCTGCTCTGGTCGGGCGTGGCTCCAGCCCAAGCGCCGACCATGGCGACTACGCGGGAAATCGATCTGCTGTTTTCCGCGCTCGAGAAATCCAACTGCCAGTTCTACAGGAATGGCTCCTGGTACAGCGCCCAGAAGGCCAGCGCGCACCTTCGGCGCAAGTACGACTACCTGCTCAAGCACGACCGCGTCACATCCACTGAATCCTTCATCGAACTTGCAGCATCCAGGAGCAGCATGTCGCGCAAGCCGTACCTGGTGAAATGTGGAAGCGCGGCGCCGATCGAGAGCAAGGATTGGTTTTCCAGGAAGCTGGTCGATGCACGCGCATCCCGTGCGCCGTGACGATTGAGCCTGCAATGAGAGGAAGGAACGCGCACATGCACAGCGGATCCTGTCTTTGCGGTGCCGTGAGTTTCGAGATCGCCGGCGACCTGCACCCACCTGACGCATGCCATTGCCTGCAGTGCCGCAAGCAGTCGGGGCATTTCTGGGCCTCGACCGATATTCCCCGCGCCGCCTTGGCAATCCAGGGCGCGGACAAGCTCACGTGGTTCCGCTGGTCCGGAAAGGTGCAGCGGGGGTTTTGCTCGATCTGCGGTTCGTTCCTGTTCTGGGACCCAATGGAAAAGGACACGATCGCCGTCGCAATGGGCGCCTTCGACCAGCCGACAGGCACCACACTGGCCATGCACATCCATGTTGCCGAGAAAGGCGACTACTACGACCTCTCCGACGGCCTGCCGCAGCACCAGCATTGACCGCTGATGGCAGACATCACGATCAGGCGGGTCGTCGAGGCGGATTTCGACGCCATCGTGGCCCTGAACGTTGCCGATGTTTCGTATACGAGCGCAATGGACCGCGCTCGGCTCGCCGGTTTGCATGCCATGGCGAGCTATCACAAAGTGGCGACCGCTGACGGAGTCGTTGCCGCCTTCCTGCTGGCGATGAAACACGACTGCGGGTACATCAACGAGAACTTCGCGTGGTTTTCCGCCCGTTTCGGGCGGTTCCTGTACATCGACCGCATCGTTGTCGATAGAGGGCATCGAGGACTGGGGTTGGGCTCGCTGCTCTACGAGGACATGTTCGACCATGCCCGGACCATCGGCATCGCGACCGTTACCTGCGAGTACAACGTCGTGCCGCCGAACGAGCCGTCGCGCAAGTTCCATGAGAGGTTTGGCTTCCGCGAAGCAGGTCGACAATGGCTTGGGAACGACGCGAAGCAGGTCTCAATGCAGGTTGCGGAGGTCGGACGCCGAATTGACGTCGCCCGGAATGCGGCTCACGACTGAAAGTCGTTTTTAAGCGTGGTTTCGCGCCAGTCTTCCGGGATATTCATTCCATTCACGGACGGCCTTCATACACTGCGCCTTCCTCTCTTCGAGATTCGCCCATGTTGCGATCGGCCACGAAAACGCTCCTCGCATGTTGCGCGTCCATGGCGCTCGTCGCCTGCACGATGGTGTCGGCGGGAACCGCATCACAGTCCACCACGGTGAACGAAGGCGCCGAATACACGCTGCGTCCCGGTGAACAGGCCGCGCTCTCCGATCTCGGCACGTTGCGTTACCAGCGACTGGTGAACGATTCGCGCTGCGCGCCGGATGTGCAGTGCATCTGGGCCGGCGACGCGGAAGTCGCGTTCGAGTGGCTGCCGGAGCATGGCGCGAAGCAGTCCTTCAGCTTGCACACCGGAGTGGAACCCCGGTCTCAGATCCTCGGTACCCGTCGCTTGACACTGGTCTCGCTGACGCGAGGTGCCGCGCCCGCGGCGACCGTGCGCGTCGATCCGGCCGCAACCCCCTAGATTGGGGGGGCCTGCCAGCCCCAAAACGCTGGAATTGTCAACGGCCTGTTTCTGGACTATGGTCGGGGCGTAACACGTTCCAGGGGACGCTTAGGGGGCGATCTTTATGAGCAGGCATTCCGTCTTGCATGTGTGTGTCTTTCTGGTGGGCATGGGGCTGGCCGCCAACGTCGCGGCGCAACAAGCCCCGGCCTGTCCGCAACTTTCATCCGACACCGGCCTGACCTGGGAGTACCGGGGCAGCGGCGATACGGACCTCTGCCGTGCGCTGCGCGCAGATGGTTCCGAGGCATTCGGCCTGGTGATTTCGAGCAAACCGACGTTCGAACCGCAGCGTCCAGACCGTGCCGAGCGCAGTACGGTCGATGGCCGGGAGGTGTTCTGGTATCGCGCCGAACTGGCGCAGAAACCCGGCGTCCAGGCGCGCGAAACGGTCATCGAACTGCCCAGCGGCCGCAGCGCGCACTTATGGCTGCAGGCTGACAACACCGACAAGCTGCAGGCCGGTTTCCAGCTGGTGCAAGGGCTCAGGTTCGTGCCGACCGGTCCGCAGCAGGTGGCCGCGGGCCAGTGATTTGTCCGGATGGTCGCGCCGACTGGCGCGGCCATCGTGGGTGGTTAGAAGCGTCCTTCCTGGAAGTCGACGAACGCCTGCATGACCTGCTCGCGGGTGTTCATCACGAACGGCCCGTGGCGCGCGATCGGTTCGCGCAGTGGGCGCCCGGCGACCAGGATCAGTCGCGCCTCGCCACCGCCGGCGCTCACGACGAAATGCTCGCCGCCGCCCAGCACCGCGAGCTCATGCGTCAACAGGGCGCGGGCATCCTCGCCTGCACCGATCGACGCGTTTCCTTCGAACACGTAGGCGAACGCGTTGTGACCCTCGGGTAGCGTGTATTGCCAGGTCGCGCCGGGTTGCAGTGCGATGTCCAGGTAGAGCGGATCGGTGGCCGGCTGCTCGATCGGGCCGCGAACGTCACCCACTTCCCCCGCGATCACCTTGATGCGCACGCCGTCGTCGCGGGTCACGACCGGAATGCTCTCGGGCGCGAATTCCTGGTAGCGAGGCTCGACCATCTTGTCGCGCGCAGGCAGGTTCACCCAGAGCTGGAATCCACGCATGCGCCCTTCCTGCTGTTCCGGCATTTCCGAATGCACGAGACCACGACCGGCCGTCATCCATTGCACGCTGCCCGGCACGAGCAGGCCCTCATTGCCATGGTTGTCCTTGTGGCGCATGCGGCCGTCGAGCATGTAGGTGACGGTTTCGAAACCGCGGTGCGGATGGTCCGGGAAGCCCGCTAGGTAATCTTCAGGCCGGTCGGTACCGAACTCGTCGAGCATCAGAAACGGATCGAGCATGTCCAGCTGCGGCGTGCCGATGACGCGCGTCAGCTTGACGCCGGCGCCATCGGATGCCGGCATGCCTTGCAACTTGCGGGCGACGCGGGCATTGCGGCTGTCGAGGTCGCGATCGATGGTCATGTCGTGGCTCCGGAAACGGTTGGCTGACGCCGGATATCAGGACGAGGAGCGCACTCCAACAGCATCGTGACTGGAACACTGGATTGCGCCCACGCCATGGTGCTTGCCAAGCATGGCGGCGCGGACGTCAGCTGCGCGTGGAATCCAGCCGGCGCAGCCGCCAGCAGCGGTGGATGCGCGGATTGCGCTCGAAGTCCGGGGGAATCGTCGACGGGCGGATGTCCTCGACGTGCGCGAACCCGGCAATGGCGTCGGCATCCAACCGGAAGCGCCGGAAATTGTTCGAGAAATACAGCACCCCGTCGCGCGCAAGCCGGGCCACTGCCGCGCGCAGCAACCGCACATGCTCGGCCTGGACATCGAAGTCCTCCGCCCGCTTGGAGTTGGAAAACGTCGGCGGGTCGCAGAAGACCAGATCGTATTCGCCCTGGTCGCCTTCCAGCCATGCCACCGCATCGGCCTGCACCAACCGATGCTTCTGACCGGCGAATCCGTTCTCCTGGAGATTGGCCGCACACCACTGCAGGTATGTGGCCGACAGGTCCACGGTCGTCGTGGTGCGCGCGCGGCCGGCGGCGGCGTGCACAGTGGCGGCGCCGGTGTAGCCGAACAGGTTGAGGAAGCGCGTGTCCTCCGCTTCGTCGGCCATGCGCAGCCGCAGGGGCCGGTGATCGAGGAACAGGCCGGTGTCGAGGTAATCGAACAGGTTCACCCGCAGGCGGACATTGCCTTCGCGCACGACGATGAATTCTCCGCGCGCATCGAACTGCGTCTCGCGAGCGTACTTGCTGCCGCCTTTTCCGCGCGCGCGGGTCTTGAGCGCGATACAGTCACGATCGACGCCGAACACGTCGCGCGTCGCTGCAAGAAGTTCGTTGAGGCGGCGGCGCTGGACGGCTTCCGGAATGTCCGCCGGCGCCGCGTATTCCTGGACGTGCAGGAAGGTACGCGATGCCGTTTCGTCCGTCGCGTAAACGTCGATCGCGGCGGCGTATTCGGGCAGGTCAGCGTCGTAGGCGCGGAAGCAGGACACCGCTTCGCGCTCGCGCCATGACTTGAGCTTGCGCAGGTTCTTGCGCAGGCGATTGGCGACCATCTGCGCGCCTTCCGCCAGCGGTTGCGCGCGATCCTCGGTTTCAGCTTTTTGCGGGCCGATGGGATCGACGGCGATCAACGTGCATTCGATGGCGCCGTTGAACACCTGGTAGCGCCTGGAAGCACGCAGGCCAGTGGCGCGCGCCAGTTCGCCATCCCCGCACAACAGGCTGGCACGCCACTGTGGCACGGTCGCTTTCAATGCGTTACCGAGCGCGCGGTAAAGCGCGGGATCGGCGGCCAGGCGGATGTCGTACGGTGGATTGCAGACCACCAGGCCGCGCAATTCTTCGATTGGGCGCAACGAAGCGACGTCATGGACTTCCAGGTTCAACCATGCGTCGACACCCGCGACCGCGGCATTCTCGCGCGCCGCGCGCACGGCGTGCGGATCGACATCGCTGCCGTGGAAATGCGGCCGCATCGCGGCGCGGCCTGCCGTCGCGCGCGCGTTCGCTTCGTCGCGCAATCGCTGCCAGGCCGGAGCGTCGAAGCCGAGCCAGCGCGTCGGCTGGCGGTCGCGGTGGCGCAGCAATCCCGGCGCGACGTCGGCCGCCATCAACGCGCCTTCGATCAACAGCGTGCCGCTGCCGCACATGGGATCCAGCAGCGCACCGCCGTCGGCATGAACCTGTGGCCACCCACCGCGCAGCAGCACCGCGGCGGCGAGCGTTTCCTTGAGCGGCGCTTCGCCCTGCGCGTGGCGCCAGCCGCGACGATGCAGCGGTCCGCCGCCGAGGTCGATCGACAGGATCGCCCTGCCCTTGCGCACGACCAGGTTCAGGCGCAGGTCCGGCGCTTCCAGGTCGACGTCGGGCCGCGATCCGGTCCGTGCCCGCATGACGTCGACGACCGCATCCTTGACGCGTTGCGCCGCGTAGCGAGCGTGCGTGATCGCATCGCCCGAGACATGCGCGTCGACGGCCACGGTATGACCGCCAGCCAGATGTTCGGGCCACTGTACGGACGCGGCCCCTGCGTAGAGGGCATGTTCGTCGACGCATTCGAATTCGGCGATCGGCCACAGCACGCGACTGGCCAGTCGCGACCACAACACCGCGCGCTGCGCATCGGCCAGGCTGCCTTCCGCATTCGCACCTGCCAGCGCTGCGGTCGCGCGACTGCAACCCAACGCGAGCAGTTCGTCGGCCAGCAGATATTCCAGGCCCTTGCCGCAACTGGCGAAGAACTTCATTGCGCGAGATCGGACAACAACGCCGCGAACGCATCGGCGCTGGCCTGCACGTGCGACGACAGGCGATGGCTGTCGTCGACGAGCAGCAGGCGTGCGCTGCGGGTTCGCGCCCATGCGACGACATCGGCAGCCGGGATGAGTTCATCGTGCCAGCCGTGGATGATGGACGTCGGTACCGGGGCGGCATCCAGCGGGTGCGCGGCGTCGAGCACGATGGGAGGCGCCATCAGGAACAACCCGGCGACCGGAACCTGCAACGACACATGGCCTGCGATCCAGGCACCCAGGCTGGAACCTGCAAGGACGACGCGACCTGCTCGCGATGCATCGCGCGCCATGCCCAACAGGCGCTCGACGCGCGCGGCGACATCGCCCAGCGGTCCTTTCTCGCGCATGGCGTCGAACCCGGTGAAATCCGGGCGCTCGTGCGTCCAGCCCAGGCGCTCGGCAACGTCCGACAGCGCCGTCACCTTGGTCGCGTCAGGCCCACTCTCGAAACCGTGGCAGAGGATGCAATGCCCGCGCACGATCAGGCGTCCAGCGCGGCGACGCGCATTGCCGACCGTGGCGCCGGCCACAGGCCAATCCAAGCGACCATCCGGGCGCGCGGAAAGCGTGCCGTCAAGCGTGCAACTTCGGAGGTTTCGGGCAGCGTCGACATGCGGCGATGCTAGCATCCGGCCATGTCTGCCGAGTCCTCCGTCCACGCCGATCCGCTGCCGTATGTCGACGCGTTGGCGGCCCGTCCGGTGGACTCGATCGACCTGGTCGTCATCCACTGCACCGAGTTGCCGGACCTCGCGACGGCACGCCGTTTCGGCGAGAGGATTCAGTACGATCAATCGCGGACCGGCAACAGCGGGCACTACTACATCGACCGCGACGGCAGCGTCCACCACTGGGTTCCGATCGACCGGATCGCACACCACACCCGCGGCTACAACGCCCGCTCGATCGGCATCGAGCTCGTCAATACCGGTCGTTATCCCGACTGGCTGGATTCGCGCCACCAGGCGATGGATGTGCCTTACACGCGATCGCAGATCGATGCGCTGATCCGCTTGCTTGACGACGTGCAATCGACGTTGCCGGCGCTGCAGTGGATCGCCGGCCATGAAGATCTCGACACGACCGAGGTACCTGCCAGCAACGATGCAGGCGTGATGGTGCGACGCAAGCGTGATCCGGGGCCGTTGTTCCCGTGGGATGTCGTGCTGGATGCCGCCTCGCTGCGGCGATTGCCGGGCGGCTGAAGAGCACCGCGCTCCCGGATCACGGTTTCGTGGAAGGGCGCGAAACGGCCGCCCGCTATAATCGTCGCCTTGATCACAAGGTCCACGCCGCATGCCCTCACCCGTTTCCGAGCTCATCGAACTGCTCACGCTCGAACGTCTCGAGGACAACCTTTTCCGCGGCCAGAGTCGCGACATCGGCACCAAGTACGTGTTCGGGGGACAGGTGCTCGGGCAGGCGCTGTCAGCGACGCAGGCGACGCTCGAATCGCCGCGCGGCGCGCATTCGCTGCATGCGTACTTCCTGCGGGCCGGCGACATCGAGCATCCGATCATCTACTCGGTCGATCGCACCCGCGATGGCGGCAGTTTTTCGGTGCGGCGCGTGACGGCGATTCAGCATGGGAAACCGATCTTCTTCCTCGCCGCATCGTTCCAGAAGGAAGAACAAGGCGGCGAACACCAGTTGTCGATGCCGGAAGTCCCCAAGCCCGAAGACATCGAACCGTCGCCGGGCCTTGCCCCCGAGACACTCGCCAAGCTGCCCACCAAGGTGCAGCGCTGGCTGTCGCGGATGGGGCCGTTCGAATTCCGGCATATCTACCCCCGCGATGAGCTCAATCCGCCCAAGCGGCCGCCGTTCCAGCAGGTGTGGTTCCGGTTGTCCGAACGCGTGGGCGATGCGCCCGAACTGCATCGCACGCTGCTCGCCTATGCCAGCGACTTCCACCTGCTCGGAACGGCGACCTTTCCGCACGGCATCAGCTACTACCAGCCCAACGTGCAGATGGCATCGCTGGACCATGCACTGTGGTTCCACCGCCCCTTCCGCGCCGACGAATGGCTGCTGTATTCGATCGACAGCCCGAGCGCACAGGGAGGCCGGGGACTGGCACGCGGCCTGATCTACGATCGCGGGGGCCACCTGGTGGCGAGCACCGCGCAGGAAGGAATGATCCGCGTCGCGCCCGCCGACGCGGCGCAGGACAAGGCATCGCAATGAGGCAGGTATTCAGCAGTCCGCGGCTGGAAAACGTCGAGCGCGTCGCCGCGCTGCTGAACGACGCGGGCATCGAAACGCGCATCACCCAGGCCCGCTCGTACAAGGGTGGGCTGCGCGGCAACTTCAGCTATCGCGACCATGTGCGGACCGATCCGATCCCGGCAGTGTGGGTGGTGAAGTCCGAGGACCAGCCCGCCGCACGCGAGATCCTGCGCAATGCCGGGCTGCTCGACAGCACGCGCGTGGCCACGGGATACACGTTGCCCGTGTTCCGCACCGAAACGCCGGAGGCGTCGGCCGACCCGGGACGAAAGCGCGCGTTTCGCCTCAAGGCGGGACTGCTGCTGGTGATCGGCGTGGTGATCGTGCTCGCATTCCTGTCGCAGCGTTCGCCGGCGCCGGCGCCGGCATCCCCGACGGCCGTCCCGAAAACGGTGCTGCCGCCAGGAATATCCGCCACGCCCGACTCACTGGCCCTGGCCGTCCTGTCGGGCGAACTCCCCACGCAGCCCGGCCAGCGCGCCTGCCTGGGCATCGATGGCGGCGACCCGGCGGGTTCGCTGCTGGCCGCGCTGTCCGCGCCGCCCGGCTCGGTGTTGCCGGTATCGCAATGCCCGCCGCATGTGCAGTCGCTTGCCGTGGGCAACTATCGTCGCCACGGAAACGGCGGCACCATCGACTTGGTGCGCGCGCGCGATGGCCGGATGCTGGTGACGCACAGCTACGACGTGCGGCCGGAAGGCGCCCGCTGGCGCGTGGTCGAACCGTACCGTTAACGATTCACCGCGCCGACTTGATCGATACCTCGCCTAGCGCGACCGGCGCTATGCTTGCGGCATGGGCAGCGATCCGCTCCAGCAGGACGAGGTGATCGGCGAATTGCGCCTGTTCCACACTGGCGATCATCCCTGCGGCTACTGGCCCGAGCGCAATGCGCGCGACCTGGTACTCGATCCGCGCGACCCGCGCTTGCCGCGGCTGTATCCGATGGCGCTGGGTTGGGGATTCCGACGCTCCGGCGACATCGTCTACCGACCGCACTGCCACGGTTGCCGCGCCTGCGTGGCCGTGCGGATTCCGGTGGATGAATTCCTGCCCGATCGCGGCCAGCGACGCTGCCTGGCGCGCAATGCCGACATCGACGCGCGGATCCTCCCGGCCGATCGCACCGACGAGCATTTCGCGCTCTACCAGCGCTATCTCGGTGCGCGCCATCGCAATGGCGGCATGGATGGCCACGGGGTCGCGGAGTTCGACCAGTTCCTGGTCGGTGCGTGGTCGCAGAGTCGGTTCCTTGAACTGCGCGAGCACCATTCGCACCGGCTGCTTGGCGTTGCGGTCACCGACGTGCTCGACGATGCGCTGTCGGCCGTCTATACCTTCTACGACCCCGACGAATCGGCGCGCGGGCTAGGCACGCTCGCGATCCTGAAGCAGATCGAATGGGCTCGGCGCGACCGCCGCGCGCATCTGTACCTGGGTTATTGGATCGCCGGCCACGACAAGATGGATTACAAGCGCCGGTTCTCGCCGCTCGAAGGCCTCGAGGGCCGCGTGTGGCGGCGGCTGCAATTCGACGCCGAAGGCGTTCTCGTGCCGGCGGTATCCGGCAACGTCAGGGCGCCGGCTTCGCGCCGTCCATCGGCGCCGGCGAAGCGCTGACCGAGCCTGCTCCGCCGCTCTCATTGTCGGCGCTGCCTTCGGGCAACGACGCGGGCTGCGCCGTGGCGGGCGTCGCCGTGGGGCCGACCGGTGGCAGTGCGGTTGTGATTGCGGCAGCGGCAGCGCGAGGTCCGAACCCGAACGTGCCATCGCTCTGGCTGGACACGATCATTCGCACCATCGACGTGGGCACCATCAGTTCCAGTGCGACCGGCTTGCCGTCGCCCGTGGTGCCGCGCATGGTCATTTCGATCAGCGACCCGGATGTGTCGATCTCGTTGCACAGCACGTGCGTGCCGGCGGGTCCATCCTGCAGGTATGGCTTGATCGCCTCGCCGAGTGCTTCCAGCGCCTGCGGAAAGAAAAACACGGCGTAGCCATTCGCGTCGTTCATTGCGGGTCCTTGTCGCGCGTGATCGCGCATGGTCTCAGTCGGCGCGTAGCTCGATGGTGATCGCCGCCGCGGCTTCGCGCGCGATGCGCCGGGCAGCGTCCAGATCCTCGCCGCGCGCCAGCGTAACGCCGACACGGCGGTGGCCGGCCACGCGCGGCTTGCCGAACAGGCGCAGCTGCGTGTCCGGATGCTGCAGCGCGGCGCCGACATCGACGAACACCGGCACGCCATGGCCTTCGGCGAGTATCGCGCAGGAGGCCGATGGCCCGAGCTGGCGGATCGCCGGGATCGGCAATCCGAGGATCGCCCGCGCGTGCAGCGCGAATTCGCTCAGGTCCTGCGAAACCAGCGTGACCAGCCCGGTGTCGTGCGGCCGCGGTGACACTTCGGAGAACCAGACCTCGTCGCCCTTGACGAACAGTTCGACGCCGAACACGCCCCAGCCACCGAGCGCATCGGCCACCTGGCGCGCGATACCCTGCGCCAGCGCGAGTGCGCGCGTGGACATCGGCTGGGGTTGCCAGCTTTCGCGATAGTCGCCGTCGCGCTGCAGGTGACCGATCGGTTCGCAGAACGTGGTGCCGCCGGCGTGGCGGACAGTCAGCAGCGTGATTTCGTAATCGAAGTCTATGAAGCCCTCGACGATCACGCGGCCCGCGCCGGCGCGCCCTCCGGTCTGCGCATAGGCCCACGCCGCGTCGACATCCGCGTCGCTGCGCACAAGGCTTTGGCCGTGGCCGGACGAGGACATCACCGGCTTGACGACACACGGCAGGCCGATCGCGGCGACGGCATCGCGATACGCATCGATGTCGTCGACAAAACGATAGCTCGACACCGGCAGCCCCAGCGTCTCCGCTGCCAATCGACGAATACCCTCGCGGTTCATGGTCAGCCACGCCGCACGCGCGGTGGGAATCACGCGCGTCGATGCGCCGTTTGCCTCGAATTGGCGTTCGAGTTCGACCAGCGTTTCGGTGTGGATCGCTTCGATTTCCGGGACCACGAGGTGTGGCCGTTCGTGTTCGATCAGCGCACGCACGGCAGCGCCATCGAGCATGTCGAGCACATGGCTGCGGTGGGCGACCTGCATCGCCGGTGCGTCTGCGTAGCGATCCGCGGCGATGACCTCCACGCCGAAGCGTTGCAGCTCGATCGCGACTTCCTTGCCCAACTCCCCGGATCCCAATAGCAACACGCGGGTGGCGTCAGGTGTGAGCGGTGTGCCTAGCGTGGGCATGCGAGCGTCGTCATAGGGGTGCCGGCAGGGGCGATCGCACATTTTAGCGGCAGCGCCCGGCGCGCGTTTCTTGTCGCTTCCGCGGCGTGCAGGCCGCGTGCGATCCTCTGGCGATGGCCGCGCGCTTCGTTCGATCGCATCTTCGCCTGACCTGGGTGCTCGCGCTGACCATCGCCGCGGCCAGCTGCAGTGCGCCCCCACCGCCCTTCGCGCAGCTGTCCGGGCTCATCCTGGATACGCGCCTGGCCGACCTGAGCGGCCTGGCCGCATCGCACGCGCACGCCGACACGCTGTGGGCGCTGGACGACGGAGGCAACGCACCACGATTGTTCGCGATCGGCACCCGTGGCGGCGTGCAAGCCACGTTCCGTGTCGCCGGCGTCGCCAATACCGATTGGGAAGACCTGTCGTCTTTCGATCTCGACCATCGCCACTACCTGCTGATCGCCGATACCGGCGACAACGGTGGCCTGCGCAAGACGCTGCAGTTGCACGTCGTCGAGGAGCCGGGAGCGCTGGCCGACGGCATGTTGCGACCGGCGTGGTCGATCGCATTCCGCTGGCCCGATGGGCCGCGCGATTGCGAGGCAGTCGCGGTCGATGCCGCCCGCGGCCAGGTGCTGCTGATCTCGAAACGGCGTCGCCCCCCCGAAGTGTTTGCCTTGCCGTTGCGCCCGTCCGGTCGCGGCCTGCAGGTGGCCCGACGGATCGGTCGGCTGTCCGGCATGCCCCAACCCGATCCCGATGCCCTGCGCAACGACCCGGCCCAGGCGCGGATGCGCGACCAGATAACAGCGGCCGACCTCTCACCCGATGGCCGGACGCTGGCCGTGCTCACTTATCGCTCCGTCCTGCTCTACGAGCGGCGGGGATCGACCACCTGGGCGGCCGCCATCGGTCACAAGCCGCGCATACACGCGCTGACGTGGCTGCCGCAGGCCGAAGCGCTGTCCTGGGCTGCGGACGGCCGCGGCCTGTATGCCAGCGGCGAGCACAGCCCGGCGCCACTGCTCTACCTCAACCCCTGACCGCCCGTCGAAGACCGCTTGCTTGACTGATATCTTTTTGATATCACTTGCTCACGGCAATCCCGCCTGGACCACGAGACAGCGTGTCATGAGAGAGAACCCGATCCGTTCCGCCCCCGGATTTCCGTACCTGTTCGGCGTGTTGGCGGCCGTACTGCTGGCGGGGTGGCTGCTGGCGAGCGGCATCGGCTCCGATCCGGATGCCAACGGACTGGCGTCTCCCGCGCGCATCGTAGGCGCAGTCCTGCTGGCGCTGATCGCCCTCCTCAGCCTGATTGGCCTCTATACGGTCCAACCGAACCAGGCGGCGGTGCTGAGTCTGTTCGGCAAGTACGTCGGCACCGTCAAGGACAACGGCCTGCGCTGGAACAACCCGTTTTACGCCAAGCGCAAGGTCAGCCAGCGGGTGCGCAACTTCGAGAGCGGCAAGCTCAAGGTCAATGAACTCGACGGCAGTCCGATCGAGATCGCCGCGGTCATCGTCTGGCAGGTGATCGATTCGGCCGAAGCCGTCTACAACGTGGACGACTACGAAAGCTTCGTGCAGATCCAGTCCGAATCGGCGCTGCGCACGATGGCCACCAGCTATCCCTACGACCAGCACGAGGACGGGCAACTCGCCCTGCGCAGCAACGCCACCGAAGTCTCCAAGCACCTGAAGGACGAACTGCAGGAACGGCTCACCGACGCCGGCGTACAGGTGGTCGACGCACGCATCAGCCATCTCGCCTATGCGCCGGAGATCGCCCAGGCGATGCTGCAGCGGCAGCAGGCCAACGCGATCATCGCCGCGCGTACGCGGATCGTCGCAGGCGCCGTCGGCATGGTCGAAATGGCCTTGGCCGAACTGCAGAAAAACGGCGTCGTGCACCTGGACGAGGAACGCAAGGCGCAAATGGTGAGCAACCTGCTGGTGGTTCTGTGCGGCGAACGCGCCACGCAGCCGATCGTCAATGCCGGCACGCTGTACTGAGGACCCCGACATGACCACTGCCACCGCCATTGCCGTCCTTGTCGTCATCATCGCCGCCACCGCCGCGCGTCGCCGACGCCGCAACCGGGACTGACACGGCGTGGCGGAAAAGAAGGCCTATCCGCTGCGCATCAACGTCGACGTGCTCGCCGCGGCGCAGCGCTGGGCCGACGACGAACTGCGCTCGCTCAACGCGCAGATCGAGTACGTCCTGCGCGACGCGCTACGCAAGGCAGGCCGGCTCAAATCGCCGGTCGATCCATCCGACGACGACAACATGGAGAACGACGATGGCCAGTGACCGATGGAGCTACCAGGTCGTTGAAGTGAAACCCTCCTTCCTCGGTTCCACCCGCGACGCCGCACAGGAGCGACTTCAGCAGCTCGGCCTCCAGGGCTGGGAGCTGGTGGCCGCGATCCAGCCACAGCGCTTCGCGCCGGTGCAGCTGTACCTGAAAAAGCCGCTGGCATGAGCACGACAAGGCCGTCGACCGATGCGCGCCTGCAGCTGGTTCCTGTCGGTGCCCGCAGCCGGGTCTGGCTCGCACTCCTGACGTTCGGCCTGCCGTTCGCCTTGAGTATCCTGCTGCCGCTGCTCGGTCACGGCTCGACGTCGGCGCGCCACTGGATGGGCGCAAGCCTGCTCGGCGAGCGCTGGCTGGCGTCATGGTCGGGGCCCGCCATGATCGCGCTGGTGCTCGTGACCGTCTGGCTGGTCGTCGACCGCCTGGTGCAGCGGCACCGCATGGCGATCGACGCGGCGGGGATCGAGGTCACGACGACGCTCTACCGCCAGCGCGTCGGCTGGGCCGACCTCGACCTGTCCGCTGCGCGCGTCATCGATGTGGAGGAGCACCCCGAGTCCAGACCGATGCTGAAATCCAGAGGCGTTTGGTTGCCCGGGTTCCGCAGCGGATGGTTCCGGTCGCGCAACCTCACCAAGCTGTTCGTCGCGGCGTCCGGTGGCTCGCGGTTGCTGCGGCTCCCGACCCGCAAGGGTTACACGCTACTGCTGCAACCTGGCGACCCGAGCGCATTGCTTGCACGGCTTCGCCAGCTCGCGGGCGACGCGACCGTGCCACGCACAGCCACCGCCCTTCGCGGCCGGTAACCTGTCGGCATGACGCCCGCATCCGACGTGCTGCTCAACACGCCCGACATCGAGGTCTGGCCGGCTGGCCTGCTGCGGGCGCGCAGCAACCACGACGCGCGCCTGCTGGCGCGGGCGCGGCATGTGTTGCGGCGCAAGCGCGACGGCCGTTATCTCGCCGTCGACCTGCCCGAAGGGCTGGTGCCGTTGCTGCCCGCGTTCGCAGGCGCACCGGGAATGGACGTTGCCCGGGCGACGCTACGCCGATCGCGTGTTCCGCGCGGACCGGGGATCGATGCGGTCGACCTGCTGCCCCTGACGCGACTGCACCATCGCCTGGAAGCGCTGGGCCTGGATGAAGGGTATGGCGAACGAAGCGGCCTGCCGCTGGTTCCGGAACCGGCGTGGCTGGGATTCGCCGGGTTCGATCGCTATCGACGCCCTGTGTGGTTGCATCCGCGGGCGGCGCGCGCGTGGTCGCACATGCGTGGCGACGCGATGCGCGACGGCGTGGTCCTCGAGATGATCTCGGGATATCGCAGCCACGATTACCAACTCGGAATCTTCGATCGCAAACTCGCCCGCGGATTGGCCGTCGCCGAGATCCTCGCCGTCAATGCGGCGCCTGGCTACAGCGAACATCACTCCGGTCGCGCACTCGACATCGGCGCACCGGACGAGCCAGCGGCCGAAGAATCATTCGAACGCACGCCGGCGTTCGCATGGCTGCGCCACAACGCGGCCGGCCATGGATTCGTGATGAGCTATCCGCGCGACAACCCGCACGGCATCGTGTACGAACCCTGGCACTGGTGCTGGCGCGGCGACCTGCCTGCCGGCTGATCATTCCTGCGAACGCTTGGTCGGCGTCGCCTGCGCATTGGCGGCATCGGCGATGCGCCAGAGGTAGAGGCTGGCGTAGGTGCGGAACGGCCCCCAGCGCTCGCCGCGCTCCACCAGCGCTTTTGGCGCCAGCATCGTATCGGCCTTGTCGACCGCCTGCGCACCCTTGCGGACGCCGAGGTCGTCGACCGGCAGGACGTCGGGACGGCCGAGCCGGAACATCAGCATCATCTCCACCGTCCAGCGGCCGATGCCGCGGATCGGCACGAGTGCGTCGACGATGGCGCTTTCGTCCAGCGTCGACATCTGCCGCAAGGTCGGGATCTCGCCGCGCGACTCACGCAATGCGAGGTCGCGCAACGCCAGCGTCTTGTTGCCGGACACGCCACACGCGCGCAGGCCGGCGTCGTCGATCCGCGCCAGCGTGTCGCAGTGGAAGCGGTCGCTGCCGATGGCGGTTTCCACGCGACCGACAATGGTCGATGCGGCCTTGCCACTCAGCTGCTGGTAAAGGATCGCGCGCGCCAGGGCATCGACCGGGTCGAACGGTTTGCGCCAGCGCGGGTCGGGCGCGATCGGCCCGAGTTTCCGCATCCACGTCCCGAGCTTGCGATCGCGGCGCTGCAGGTGCGCAAACGCCGCCTCGGTGTCGAATCCGCGCGTAAATCGGGGCATTCGTCCTTCCTCAGCGTCGCAACAGATCCACCGCGTACGCCAGCCACCCGGCGATCAGCAGCATGCCGCCATACGGGGCGAGCGCCATTGGCCACCGCAGCAGGACGCCGGCAGTCAGGCTGCCCGAGAACAGGGCCACGCCGAGCCAGATCGCCAGCATGGACAGGCGTCCCAAACGGGCACGCGCCAGCGGCGCCAGCGCCGCCAGCCCGACGCCGTGGCCGAACGCGAACAATGCCGCGGTCTGCAGGCGCGAGGCGTCCTGCGCCAGGGCGAGGTGTGAGGCGTACGCCGACACTGCAACGCCCGCCGCTGCGTACAACGCGCCGCCGGCCGCGAGCCAGCCGCCACGATTCCGTCCGTCCTGTCGCAATACCTGCCGCATCATGCGCCCCCGTTTGCGCTGCCGAAAATGCAGAACGCCGCGTCGAAACGCGGCGTCCCGTGGTCACGCATGCCGTCGTCGACTACTTCAGCTTCCAGTACACGTCGTACTGGCCGTTCTCGGTGATCGCCTGGTCGATGCCGTTCTTGTAGACGTCCCATGGACGGTCCACGACTTCCAGGCCCTGCGTCAGCACCCAGGCGCGCAGTGCGTTGTGGACGTTTTCCAGACCCATGAGGTAACCCGTGTAGGAGACCGCCGCGGCGCGACCGGCCTTGGTGTCCACGGCCTTCACCGGGCCCAGCAACTTCAGTCCCGTGAGCGGCGCGAAGGCCGACACCGGCGCGGTAGCGGCCGCTTCGGCGTCCGTACCGGCCTTGTCCGTACCGGTCTTGTCGGCAACCTTGGCCGCACCGCCGCGACGCACGGGCTGCGCGACATCGAAGGTGTAGTTCTCGCGACCGAACTCGGTGGAAATGATCCGCATCGGGCCGGCGGCGACCAGGCCGCTGGACTCCATGCTGCGCTTGATCCACTCCGTGTTCGCCTTCATCGACGCGGCCAGCTTGTCCGGATCGCGCGCGATCGAACCTGCGTTGACGACCAGCAGGTGCTCGGCCGGCACGTCGACGGTGCGGAAATCGGTCCAGTTGCTGCCCTGCATGCGGTAGTCGACGTTGGGCACGGTGGTCAGCAGGTTCGCGAGGCGATCCAGGCCCATCTTCATGTCGTCGCCGACGTGGCGGGCGACATACAGGCCGGCATAGCGGCCAAGAAGATCCCAGCCATAGGTGACGTCGTAAAGCTGGGTGATTTCGATGTTGCGCCCGCTATGGCCCGTCGGCTTGAAGAAGAAAGTGGAGCGCTTGTCGTGGCCGCGATGGGGATCGGTGATGGCGTAGGTGACGCTCTTGCCCGCTTCCGACTTCACGATTTCCCAGCTTCCCGTGCCGAGCGATTGATTCTTGGACACGTAATCCAGCCGCGAGCCAACCCCGGAGTCGGGACCGGACAATTTCAGCTGCATGCGCGGATCGCGCAGTACCAGCGGGTTCCAGTCCTTGAAGCGACGGACGCTGTTGAGCGTGTCGTACACGATCGTCAACTTGCGATTGGTTTCGACCTGTTCGGTCAGGTGACGGCTGGAGGGCAGCACGAAGCTGATCACCAGGAACAGCGCGGCGACGATCGCCAGGGAAATCAGCACTTCGATCAAACGGGTCATTCGGGGTTCTCCGGGCCCACCCCGGCTGGGCCGGGGCGTAGACCTGCCATCGTAACGCGCCGAGGGTAACGTGCCAACGACAGGGTCCGGCGCGGCGCCGTGGGGCCATGACCAGATCCGAGGACTTTGCCCTGCGCCGCCCAGGCTTGCGAAACGCCCCCGGATGCGGCCGTCCTGGGCCTCCGGACCCACTGCAGCTCATGCGCCGCGCCGCGTGAAGACACAACGGCAAAATCTCCCGTCGCGCCGCCGCGCGCCGAGAGATTCGCTCGTGAGGGGTTGGCTAGACCAATTGCAACTCGAAGGCCTTCAACACCGCCCGCGTCCGATCCCGCACCCCGAGCTTCGAAAGAATGTTCGAGACATGGTTCTTGATCGTGCCTTCGGCCACACCCAGCGAATTGGCGATCTCCTTGTTGGAGAAGCCCGAGGCCATCAACCGCAGGATTTCCGTTTCGCGGTCGGTCAAGGGATCAGGACGATCCAGGCTGACGAAGTCGTTGCGCATGTGTTCCAGGCCCGAAAGCAGACGCTGGGTGACCGCCGGCTGGACCAGCGATCCGCCACCCGCGACGGTCTGGATCGCGCTGACGAGTTGCTCGAGCGAAACGTCCTTCAGCAGGTAGCCCTTCGCGCCCGCCTTCAGGCCCGCCAGCACCAGTTGGTCGTCGTCGAAGGTGGTCAGGATGATCGTCGGCGGCAGCGCGCCCATTCGCGCCAAGGCCTGCAAAGCCTCCAGCCCGGACATCGCCGGCATGCGCATGTCCATCAGCACGACGTCGGGTTTGACCTGGGGGATCAGTTCGACCGCCTGCTTGCCGTCGCCGGCTTCGGCGATCACCTCGATGCCTTCGGCGAGCGCCAGCAACGACCGGATGCCCTGGCGCACCAGCGTTTGATCGTCGACCAGACAGATACGGATCATGCAGCCTCTCCAAAGGGGGCGAATCGGGATGCGCGCGTCGAGTGCTTTTGGCCCCGACTCACTTGAACGCGACCGACGCTTCGGTCGGGCCAATGGCGGAATGCGTGGGCGGCGCCGGCGCGATGACGCCGTCGTCCAGCGGTAGCGCGATGTCCAGCGCGAAACCAGTGCCCGGCGCGGTCTGGATGTCGACGCGCCCGCCGTAGGCCGCCAGTCGTTCGCGCATGCCACGCAGCCCATTGCCGGCCGTGGGAACTTCGGAGCCACGGCCGTCATCGCGCGCCTGCAGGCGGACCATCCGTCCGTCCTGCCGGTAATTCAGGCGCAGCGCCTGTGCCTGCGCATGGCGGACGGCGTTGGTGATGATTTCCTGCGTACAGCGCAGCAGCACGTGCGCGCGCTCGGGATCGTCGAGCCGGAACGGTTGCGGCATTTCCATCGCGATCCGCAATCCCGCGACATGATCGGCCAGCGGAAGCAACGTCGCCGCCATGTCGATCGAATCCTCGTCGCGCAGGCGGCTGACGGCTTCGCGCACGTCGCTGAGCAGGAGCTTGGCCAGCGTGTGCGCCTGGATGACGTGTTCCTGCGCCTTGCCGGCGACCAGGTGGCCGGCGACTTCCAGATTGAGGCTCAGCGCGGTGAGGTGGTGGCCGAGCAGGTCATGCAGTTCGCGCGAGATCCGGGTGCGTTCGTTTATGCGCGCGCTTTCGGCCAGCAGCGCGCGGGTCGCTCGCAATTCGGCATTGAGCCGGCGCTGTTCCTCGCGTGCCTGTGCCTGTTGCCGCGCCACCAGGCTGGTGACGAAGACGAAGCCCGAGAAGCCCGCGTAAAGCAGCGACTGCATCAGCGCTTCGAGCCACGACATGTCCAGCCAACGCACGTACACCGGCACGACGAGGAATTCGCTCAGCACGAGCCACGCCACGCCCGCGGGCAGCGGCAACAACCACGGCAGCACGCAGGCCGCGACCATCAGCAGGATGCTGCCCAGGCCGCTGGCGCTGTAATAGCTGATCGCGATCGCGCTGCCGGTCAGGACCGCCAGCAGGACGTAATCCAGCGCGCCGACGCGTCGCGCACCCAGGCCGCGCGTCACCCAGCCATAGCTGACGCCGAAGGCGGCGTATGCCAGCCACGCCTGCCAGTCGATATGGGCTGTCGCCACCGCCTCCTCGCCCAAGGCGGCCTGGTCGGCCGGCATCAGGGAGAGCAGCAGCAGCGGCATGCCGATCACCGCCCATGTGAACAGGCCGGCGTAACGCAGCAGACGACTATGGTTCAGGCGCGCAAACATGCCGCATCTTAGGCGCAAAGCGGCAGGCGGCGTGACCCACGAAAGTCATGGGCGCGCGGGCATTTGCGGAGCCATCCGGTCGCCCCGGCGAGATTGGCCGTGCGATAATCCCGGCGTGCATCATGGCGGCAACGCCAGGAAGTCATCTGCGGAAAATCGTTCGCGCACAACGTTTCGAAGACTGGGGGTAGGAATGTCGATTGTCATCCGCGACGTGCGTGAGCACGAGCTGGATTCCGTCCTTGCCCTGAACAATGCAGCCGGCCCCGCCATCCTGCCGCTCGACGCGGGCCGTCTCCGCAGTTTCCACGCCAAAGCCGAGTATTTCCGCATTGCCGAGCGTGACGGTGCGCTGGCCGGGTTCCTGGTCGGCTTCGGTTCCGACGCCGATCACGACAGCGACAACTTCCGCTGGTTCCGGGATCGCCATTCGCGCTTCTTCTACATCGACCGCATCGCGGTCGCGAGCCGCCGTCGCGGCGGCGGCGTCGGCCGCGCGTTCTACGCCGACGTACAGAGCTATGCCGAGTTGCGCTATCCCGAATTGGCCTGCGAAGTGTTCCTCGAGCAGGGCAGCGATCCCGCCCTGCTCTTCCATGGCAGCTTCGGTTTCCGCGAGATCGGACAGCACGTGATGCCGTCCGGCAGCGGCTCAGGCCGACGCGCGGCAATGCTGATGAAAGAGTTGTGCAGCTATCCGTGGGTGAGCGAGACCTACGGCGGGCAACTGCCCAGCGCCCCGTGGATGCCGATGCCGCGCGTCCACGCCAGCGGAATGCAGCAGCGTGCGACGGGGACCTGAGATGGCGACGGCTGCAGCGACCGGCGCCATGGATTACGAGCCCGCGGGCGAACTCAAGATCGGCCAGGTCGGCATCGCCAACCTGCGCGTGCGCACGCTCGACGTCGGACGGCTGGGCGAAGAGATGCGGGACCGCGTGGCGCGCGCGCCGAAGTTGTTCGCGCGCGCCGCCGTCGTCGTGGATTTCGGCGGCTTGTCGGCCACGCCCGACGCCGCGACCGCGCGCGCGCTGCTCGATGCATTGCGCGACGCGGGGGTCCTGCCCGTCGCACTGGCATACGGCAGCAGCGACAACGAACAACTCGCCGTGGCGCTCGGATTGCCGTTGTTGGCGAAGTTCCGCGCGCAGTACGAGCCCGCCACCAGTCCGTCGCCCGCCGATGCGTCGTCCGGCGCCATTGCGAAAGTCCCGGCCGCCGAAGCCGCGCCCGCAAGACCGCCAGCGGCGGCGCCATCGAAACCCGTCGGCGGCGAACCGGGCTTGGTACAGACCGCGCCGGTGCGTTCCGGACAGCAGATCTATGCCGAGAACCGCGACCTGACGGTCGTCACGGCCGTGGGCGCAGGCGCGGAAGTCATCGCCGACGGTTCGATTCACATCTATGGTGCCCTGCGGGGGCGTGCGCTCGCCGGCGCGCAGGGCAACGAAAAGGCCCGGATCTTCTGTCGCGAGTTCCATGCCGAACTCGTCGCGATCGCCGGGCACTACAAGGTGCTGGAAGACATTCCCAAGGAGCTGCGCGGCAAGGCCGTGCAGATCTGGCTGGACAAAGAGCAACTGAACATCGCCGCGCTCGACTGAGCGCAGCCCACCGCGTCACAAGGAGACAGAATTTTGGCCGAGATCATTGTTGTCACCTCCGGCAAGGGCGGCGTCGGCAAGACCACCACCAGCGCCAGCCTCGCCTGCGGACTCGCGAGGCAGGGCAAGAAGGTCGCGGTGATCGACTTCGACGTCGGCCTGCGCAATCTCGACCTGATCATGGGTTGCGAGCGTCGCGTGGTGTACGACTTCGTCAACGTGATCCATGGCGAGGCGACGCTCAAGCAGTCGCTGATCAAGGACAAGCGCTTCGACAACCTCCATGTCCTGGCGGCGTCGCAGACGCGCGACAAGGACGCGCTCACCAAGGAGGGCGTGCAGAAGGTGCTCGACGACCTCGCCGAGGAGGGATTCGAATACATCGTGTGCGATTCGCCTGCGGGCATCGAGAAAGGCGCGTTCCTGGCCATGTACTTCGCCGACCAGGCAGTGGTCGTGGTCAACCCGGAGGTCTCTTCGGTGCGCGACTCCGACCGCATCCTCGGCCTGCTCGCGTCCAAGACGCGGCGCGCCGAAGGCGGCGAGCGGGTCAAGGAACACCTGCTGCTGACGCGCTACAGTCCCGCGCGGGTGGAGTCGGGCGAGATGCTCTCCATCAACGATGTCGAAGAAGTACTTGGCCTCAGGACGATCGGCGTCATCCCCGAATCCGGCGACGTCCTCAACGCCTCCAACAAGGGGGAACCGGTGATCCTCGACATGGAATCGCCGGCGGGCCAGGCCTACGACGACGCCGTCGCGCGACTGCTCGGCGAAAGCCGCCCGATGCGCTTCACCCAGATCGAGAAGAAGGGCTTCTTCAGCAAGCTCTTCGGGGGTTGAGCATGGGACTGTTCGATTTCCTGAAGGTCAAGAAGAACACCGCTTCCATCGCCAAGGACCGCCTGCGCATCATCATCGCGCAGGAACGCAGCACCCTCGGCGGACCGGACTACCTGCCGCTGCTGCGCCGCGAACTGCTCGAGGTAATCCGCAAGTACGTCAACGTCGACGTCGATGCGGTCAAGGTCGACCTTGTGAAGGAAGGCGAGCACGACGTGCTGGATATCTCCGTGTCGCTGCCCGATCGCTCGGCCGCGGCATAGCAATGTGGGAGCGACGAAAGTCGCGATCCGTCAATGAGTGAAAGTGCAATCGCGACTCACGTCGCTCCCACATTGGCTTCTGACACGGTCCTGCTCCTGCGCGACATCGCAATCGCCGATGTCGCCACCCTCCTCGCCCGCTACGACCTGCATCTGCAACTGGCCGAGGACGATGCGCCGATCCCCGGCAGCTACTGGGGAGAACCCGAAGCCGGCATCGTCGGCTCGACCGTGCACGCGCGCGCCGACACCCCGGTGCATTCGCTGCTGCACGAAGCCGCGCACCTGGTCGTGCTCGATCCCGGGCGCCGCGCGCTGGTGCATACCGACGCCACGGATTCGATCGAGGAGGAAGACGCGGTGTGCGTGCTGCAGTCGCTGCTCGGCGACGCGCTCCCGGGCGTGGGCGCGCAGCGCGTACTCGCCGACATGGATGCCTGGGGCTATACCTTTCGCCTCGGATCGGCCCGGGCATACGTCGAACAGGACGCCGATGCCGCGTGGTCATGGCTCCTCGCACGCGGCCTGGTCGGCGCGGACCGCCGGCTGGCGCACACGTTTCCACCGGGCTGAACCGGTTGCGCCTGCTGGCGCCGCGCACTAGCCTGCCGATTCAGACACGCATCGCGCCGCCGAGGATTCCGATGAAAGTCCCCACCCCGATGCGTTCCCGCGTCCTGCCCGCGCTCGCCATCGTCGCGGCGCTGGTCTCGGTCCAGGGCTGCAAGCGCACCCCGTCGCCCACCGAGCAGCCGGCGTCCGCCGGCCCGCCCGCCCCTGCGAATGAAACGGCCGACCAGTTCATCGCGCGCGTCAATCAGGAATACCGCGACAGCTATACCGAGCTCAGCGCGGCGCAATGGATCTCGTCGACCTACATCACCGACGACAGCGAATTCATCGCGGCCAAGGCCAACGAACGCTGGCTGACGCAACTCAATGGCTGGATCGCGCAGGCGCGCAGGTTCGAAGGCCAGCCCATGTCGCCGGCGACATCGCGATCGATCGCGTTGCTGAAGCTGATGACCGCCATGCCCGCACCACGCGATCCGAAACGCCTGGCCGAACTCACGCGGATCGCCGCGCGGATGGAGGGCATGTACGGCGCCGGGACCTGGTGCGCGACGCCCAAAGACCCATCGTCGTGCAAGCAGCTCGGCGAACTCGAAAACGTGCTGCGCAGCAGCCGCGACTACCAGGTGCAACTCGACGCCTGGAATGGCTGGCACACGATCGCAAGACCCATGCGCAAGGACTACGTGCGCTTTGCGGCGCTCGTCAACGAAGGCGCCAAGGACATGGGCTTCGCCGACGCGGGCGAGCTTTGGCGCTCGGGCTACGACATGCCGCCGGCGCAGATCGCCGTCGAAACAGACCGCCTGTGGAGCCAGGTCAAGCCGTTGTACGAACAGCTGCACTGCTACGCGCGCACCAAGCTCGACGCGCGCTATGGCCCCGACAAGGGCGAGGTCGCCGGGCGCATGCTGCCCGCGCACCTGATGGGCAACATGTGGCAGCAGGACTGGAGCAACCTGTGGGACATGCTGCAGCCGTATCCGGATGCCGGCAGCCTCGACATCAGCGGAGCGCTGCAGCGGCAATACCAGCAGGATTACGCGACCGAACTGTCGAACCTCACAGGCGTGCCGAGCCCGGCACAGCTCGTCGAGACCGAGCGCGCCGCGCACCTCGACGTCGCCCGCCAGATGGCCCGTCGCGCGGAGGACTTCTATGCCTCGCTCGGGATGCAGAAGCTGCCGGCCAGCTATTGGGTCAAGACGCAGTTCATCAAGCCGCGCGACCGCGACGTGATCTGCCACGCGAGCGCCTGGGACATGAACATGGCCGGCGACGTGCGCACGAAGATGTGCATGCAGCCGGACGAGGACAGCTTTACCACGATCTACCACGAACTCGGTCACGTCTATTACGACCTGGCCTACAACAAGCAGCCGCCGATCTTCCAGCAGGGCGCGCACGATGGTTTCCACGAGGCCATCGGCGACACGATCGTGCTGTCGATGACGCCTGCGTACCTGCAGTCCGTGGGACTGGTCGACGCCCAGCAGCAGACGCACGAAGCGCTGATCAATGCGCAGATGCGAATGGCGCTGACCAAGGTCGCGTTCCTGCCGTTCGGCCTGATGATCGATCGCTGGCGCTGGGGGGTGTTCGACGGCTCGATCAGCCCGTCGGAATACAACAAGGCGTGGTGGGACCTGAAAGCGCGATACCAGGGCGTCGCGCCTGTGAACCCGCGCGGGGAGGAGTTCTTCGATCCGGGCGCGAAGTACCACGTGCCCGGCAACACGCCGTATACGCGATATTTCCTCGCCAACATCCTGCAGTTCCAGTTCTACAGGGCGCTGTGCGATGCGTCGGGATTCAAGGGCCCGCTGTACGAGTGCAGCTTCTATGCCAACAAGGCCGCGGGGCAGAAGTACATGGCGATGCTCGGCAAGGGCGCCAGCCAGCCGTGGCAGGAAACGCTCAAGACGCTGACCGGCGGAGAAAAGATGGACGCCTCCGCGCTGCTGGAATACTTCGCCCCGCTGCAGGATTGGCTCAAGCAGCAAAACGAAGGCCAGGTGTGCGGCTGGCAGGCGCTGGCCACACCGGGCGCGACCACGCCAGCCGCGGCGACGGAACCGCCTCCACCGAAAAAGCATTGAAGTAAGACGCGCAGCGCCGATCTTCGCAGAAGCGCGCCAGTCGCGGCTCCTGGTCCACGATCGCGTACGACCGTGGGTGATCGCGGACAGGGCCGCTCCTGCGAAAGGCATCGGCATTGCATGGGGGAATGCATGAACGACACGCTCGCGGCGCCGGCGGTGCAGCAACCCGCCGCATCTCCTCGCCCACTGGGCCTGTGGTCCGCCACCGCGCTCGTCGTCGGCAGCATGATCGGCTCCGGCGTATTCCTGCTGCCCGCCTCGCTCGCGCCCTATGGCGCGTCAAGCCTGCTCGGATGGGCAATCACGCTCTGCGGGGCAATGTTGCTCGCGCTGACGTTTTCGCGCCTCGCGCGGCGCTGGCCGCAGACCGGTGGGCCGTATGTGTTCGCGCGCGAAGGCTTCGGCGATCTGTCCGGATTCGTCGTGGCATGGAGTTACTGGATCTCGACCTGCTGCGGCAATGCCGCGATTGCCGTCGCGTTCGCGGGCAGCCTCGGCAACGTGTTTCCCGCGCTGACGGCGACGCCGTTGCGCGCGGCCGGATGCGCACTGGGCGCGTTGTGGCTGTGCAGTGCGGTCAACCTCGCCGGCGTGCGCGAAGCGGGACGGATGCAGGTGATCACGACGGCGCTGAAGCTGCTGCCGCTGGTGCTGTTCGGCGGCGTTGCGTTGTGGTTTGTGGACTCCAGCCACTTTCATCCGTTCAACCCGAGCGGGGAATCGTTGCCGAATGCCGTGCAGGCAACCGTCGCACTCACGCTATGGGCATTCCTTGGCCTGGAGGTCGCCACCGTGCCGGCGGGCGCCATTCGCGATCCGTCGCGGACGATTCCCCGCGCCACGGTGTTCGGCACGCTGCTGGCCGGCGTCGCGACGATCCTCGCCTGCACGGCGGTACTTGGACTGTTGCCGATGGATGCCGTCAGGTCGTCGCAGGCGCCGATGGCCGATGCGGCGCGTCACCTGTGGGGCGCCGCGGCCGGGATCGGCATTGCGCTGGTCGCCGCGGTGTCGTGCTTCGGGGCCCTCAATGGCTGGGTGCTCGTCGCCGCGCAGGTTCCGTTTGCGGCCGCGCGCGACGGCGTGCTGCCAGAACGCTTCGCCAGGCTCGATCGCAACGGTACGCCGGCCTTCGGGATCGTGCTCAGCGGCGTGATCGCCTCGATCCTGGTGCTGGCCAACTTCACGCATACGCTGGCGCAGCTGTTCACGTTCTCGATCCTGCTGTCGACTGCCGCCGTCCTTCTGCCGTACGTCGTCAGCACCGCGGCGTGGCTGCGCCGTGGCGATGGCGGTGGGCGCGCCGTCGCTGCACTCGCATTGATCTACAGCGTGTATGCGCTGATCGGCACTGGCAAGGAATCGCTGCTGTGGGGCGCGGCGCTGCTCGCCGCGGGCTTGCCGGTGTACTTGTGGATGCGCGGCCGGGCGCGCCTGTAGCAGCGGCTACATCCGGTCGGTCGGCTCGAGCGCCGGAACGATCGCCGGCGCATCCGGAACGCGATGACCGGCGTGCATCTCCCAGCGCCAGAATGCCCAGCCAAGGAACGCGAACACCGCGGTCCCCAGCGCCAGTTGCAGCGGCGACCGGCTGAGCATCGGCGAGAGCACGCCCGCGATCAGTGCATTCGACACCAGGCTGGTGAAGGCCTGCAGCGACGATGCCGCACCGCGCTGGCGCGGATACATGTCGAGGATCGCCAGCGTGAGGATCGGGAACACGAGGCCGACGCCGAAGGCATTGAGCATCATCGGCAGCACGGCCCATGGCACCGACGGCTGCGCGACCAGCAGGTTGTAGATAACGTTCGCCGCCACGGCGATGCCACAGCATACGAATCCGATCTTGCTTTGCAGGCGCCCGCTCATCCGCCCGGCGGTGCGCCCCGACACGAACGCACCGAGCATCATTCCGCTGATCATCGGCACGAAGAACCACGCAAAGCTGCGCTCGTTCAAGCGCAGGATGTCGAGCACGAATGCCGGTGCCGACGCGATGTACAGGAACAGCGCCCCGAAGTTGAAGGTGCCCGCGGCCGCCAATCGCTGGAAGCGCGGGTTGAGGAAGATCGCCATGTAGTCGCGCGACAGGCGCCTTGGATGCAGCGGCAGTCGCGCCGACGGCGGATGTGTTTCGGGCAGGGCAAACCAGGTCGCCAGCCACAACAGCACCGAAAAACCGACGAGGAACCAGAAGATCATCGGCCAGCGCTGCCAGCCGAGGATCCAGCCGCCGATGATCGGCGCGATCGCCGGCGCCACGCTGAAGATCATCGACACCTGACTCATCAGGCGCTGCGCATCGTCGCCATGCAGCAGGTCGCGGACCACGGTACGGCCGACGATCAGGCCAACGCCCGCCGACAGTCCCTGGATGGCGCGGTAGACCAGCAGCACGCCCAATGTCTTCGACAACGCGCAGCCAACCGATGCCAGCACGAACACCGCCAGGCCACCGAGGATGACGCGGCGCCGTCCGATCGCATCGGACAGCGGCCCGTGCACGACGCTCATCAACGCGTAGGCGATCAGGTACACGCTGATCGTCTGCTGCATCTGCACCGGGTTGGCCCCCAGTTGCTCTCCGATCTGCGGGAAAGCCGGGAAGATCGTGTCGATCGAAAACGGCCCGAACATCGCCAGGCCGCCCAGCAGGAACGCCAGCCGCCGCAACGATCGACTGGTGACGGGCACTGCGCTCAACGCGGGTTGCTCCGGGTTGCTCGGGGATGGGCCGGGCATGGTAAAGGAAACCGGGCGTCGCCCGTTCCGATCCGGCTACGCGAACCAGCGACGCAGGTACGGTGCAGTGACGCTGTCCTTGGCGCGGCTGACATCCCGCGGCGTGCCCGCCGCCACGATGCGACCGCCTTCCTCGCCCGCGCCGGGACCGACATCGATGACCCAATCGCTGTCGGCCACCACGCGCAATTCGTGCTCCACCACGACCACCGTATTGCCTGCGTCGACCAGGCCCTGCAGTTGTGCGATCAGCTTGTCGACATCCGCCGGATGCAGGCCGGTGGTCGGCTCGTCGAGCACGTACAGGCTGTCGCCGCGCTGGCTGCGTTGCAGTTCGGTCGCGAGCTTGATGCGCTGGGCCTCGCCACCCGACAACTCGGTCGCCGGTTGCCCCAGGCGCAGGTAGCCGAGGCCGATGTCCTGCAGCAGCCGCAGTGGCCGCTGCAGGCTCTCCTCGCCGTCGAAGAAGTCGCGCGCTTCGTCGACGCTCATGTGCAGCACCTCGGCGATGTTGCGTGCGTTCCAGGCGACTTCGAGCGTCTTGGCGTTATAGCGCGCACCATGGCAGGTCGGGCATGGCGCGTAGACGCTCGGCATGAACAGCAGCTCGACGCTGACGAAACCCTCGCCCTCGCAGGTCTCGCAGCGACCCTTGGCGACATTGAAGGAGAAGCGGCCGGCGTCGTAGCGGCGCGCCTTCGCCATCTTCGTCGCCGCGAACAGCTTGCGCACGTGGTCGAACAGGCCCGTGTAGGTGGCCAGGTTGGAACGCGGCGTGCGACCGATCGGTTTCTGGTCGACGTTCACGATCCGCCGGATCGCGTCGGCGCCGGCAGCGATGCGGCCCGCCGTGCGCGTCGCGATGGTCGGCGTCGGGTCATCGCTTTCCTGCACGTCCTGCGCCGGTTCGTGGCCGAGGTGCGCGCAGACGAGCTCGACCAGCGCCTGGCTGACCAGGCTCGACTTTCCGGAACCGGACACGCCCGTGACTGCGGTGAACGCCGAGAGCGGGAAACGCACGTCGACGCCGTGAAGGTTGTTGCGGCTGACGCCTTCCAGTTCGAGCCAGCGCTTGGCGGCGCGGGGCTTGCGATGCGCGATGGCATCGTCGGCGAACAGGTAGCGCGCCGTGTGCGATTGCCGCACGTCGCGCAACCCACCCGGTGGACCGCTGTACAAGACCTGCCCGCCGTGCGCGCCGGCATCCGGCCCGACGTCCACCAGCCAGTCCGCGCGCCGCATCGTGTCCAGGTCGTGTTCGACCACGAAGATCGTGTTGCCGGCCGACTTGAGCTGGTCCAGCGCCCGCAGCAGTGCCTCGCTGTCCGCCGGATGCAGGCCGGCGGAGGGCTCGTCGAGCACGTAGACGACGCCGAACAGGTTCGAACGGATCTGCGTGGCCAGGCGCAGGCGCTGCAGTTCGCCCGGCGACAGCGTCGGCGTCGCTCGGTCGAGCGACAGGTAACCGAGACCCAGTGCCTGCAGCGTGCCGATACGTTCGACCAGATCCTGCGTGATCCGCTGCGCGGCGATGCGCTTCTCTTCCGACAGGTTGGGCGTACGCCGAACGTCCGCCGCACCCACGTGCGCCGAACCCCCAGCGGCGACGCGGCGACGGGCACCGGCCTGCGCTTCGGCGCGGCTCATTGTGGCCGAGTCGCGCGCACCGGCGCCGTCGAAGCGTCCCTGCGCCGACGGCGCCAGCACCTCGGCCATGCGGTTGAGCGGGAGTTGCGACAGTGCACCGATGTCGAGCCCGGCGAACGTCACCGACAGGGCTTCGCGCTTGAGCCGCTTGCCGTCGCACACGGGACATGCGCTGCCCAGCATGTAGCGCGCCACGCGCTTCTTCATCAGTGCGCTCTGGGTGGTGGCGAACGTGTGCAGCACGTACCTGCGCGCGCCCATGAAGGTGCCCATGTACGCAGGCTCCTCCTTGCGCCGCAGCGCCGCGCGCGTTTCGGCAGGCGTGAACCCCGGATACACCGGCACCGTGGGTTGCTCCTCGGTGAACAGGATCCAGTCCCGTGTCTTCTTCGGCAGCTTGCGCCAGGGAATGTCCACGTCGTAACCCAAGGTCACGAGGATGTCGCGCAGGTTCTGGCCGTGCCATGCCGGCGGCCATGCGGCAACGGCGCGATCGCGGATCGAAAGCGAGGGATCCGGGACCATCGACTGCTCGGTGACTTCATACACGTAGCCCAGGCCATGGCAGTTCGGGCACGCACCCTGCGCGGTGTTGGGCGAGAAGTCCTCTGCGAACAGCATCGCCTGCCTGGGCGGATAACTTCCGGCGCGCGAATACAGCATGCGCACCAGGCTGGACAGCGTCGTCACGCTGCCGACCGACGACCGCACGCTCGGCGTCCCGCGTTGCTGCTGCAATGCGATCGCAGGCGGCAGCCCGTCGATCGAATCGACGTCCGGCACGCCGACCTGGCCGATCAGCCGACGGGCGTACGGCGCCACCGATTCCAGGTAGCGTCGCTGCGCTTCGGCGTACATCGTGCCGAACGCGAGTGACGACTTGCCCGATCCCGACACGCCCGAGAACACGACCAGTGCATCGCGCGGGACGTCGACGTCGACATTCTTGAGGTTGTGTTCGCGCGCGCCGCGCACGCGCACGAAACGATCCACCGCGTTCGCGGCTCCGTCGCTGGATGTGGCGAGCTTGCGTTTCAGCGTCCGATGCCTGCGAGGGAAAGGCGTCATGTAGCGCAGCCGGCGGGCACGGCCGGTGAAGGCTCAGGCGGGGCCCGGCGGCCCCTTGAGCTCGACCAGATTTCCCTCGGGATCGAACAGGTACTGCGACGGGCCTTTGCCATCGGCGCCGTACCTCGATCCATAGTCGCCCACGCGTACGCCATGCGCCTGCAGGTGCATCAGGATCGCATCGCGGTCGAACGGCTCAACGCGGAGGCAGAAGTGGTCGACATTGCGCCCTTCCACGCCGGGTGCCGCGCCTCCCATGCGACCGAGCCTGCCGTCGAGCGATACCAGGTCGATCAGGGACGCGCCTGCACGCAACTGCAGCAGGCCGATCTCGTCCTGTCGCCGTTCCTCGCGACAGCCCAGCACGTCGCAATAGAACGCCCGCATCGCATCGATGTCCCGCACGCGCAGGACGAGATGGTCGATCTGCCGCACGTCGAATGGAATGTCCGCCATCACCAAGTCCAGCACCGGGGGCAGGCCGATAGTAGCCGTCGCACGGGTCCGCAGACACCTTGCGCGATTTGGCTTTTGACGCACTGGCGCCGACATTGGCGCCGGCCTACATTCGCGGCGTATCGCTAGGGAGCCGTGCCATGCCACGCGTCATGATGCTCGCTTTCCTTCTCGCCGCCATCCACGCCCCTCCGGTTTTCGCCCAGTCGGAACCCCTGGGCCTGGCGTGGCAACTCACCTACTCGTTCAACATGGACAACGCGCTTTCGCCCGACGGCGGGCGCATGGTGTTCATCCGGATCATCGAAGGCCGCGAACAGCTGTTCGTGATGAATACTGACGGCCGCGGCGAGCGCCAGCTCACGCGCGAGGATGCCGATCACGAAGACCCTGCATGGTCGCCCGATGGACGGAAGGTGGCCTTCATCCGAATCGCTGGCGGAAAACAGGTCGTCGCCATCATGAATCCCGACGGTTCCGGCATTGAGGTCGTAACGCCTGACAACCAGAGCGCGCTGCACCCGAGCTGGACACCGGACAGCAAGCGGATCCTCTATTGCACCGACGACGACCTGCACCCGCCTTTGAAGAACGAGGCGCAGGTCTACGCCATCGATCTGGCGACGAAGAAGATCGCCACGCTCATTTCCGGCGGCGTCAACACCTTCCCGGTGATGTCGCCGGACGGCCGCCGGATTGCCTACCGACACATGATCGGCGAGATGAATTCGGAGGTGTTCGTCGCCGATGCCGACGGCTCGCATGTGCGCAACCTCACCAACCACCCGTCGTTCGAAGGCTGGCCGGCGTGGTCGCCGGACGGGAAGCAGATCGCCTTTGCCGGCAATCGCAATTCCAGCTACCAGATCTTCGTGATGGATCGCGACGGCGGCAACGTGCGCCTCATAGCCAATACCGAAGGCCGCGCAACTGCGCCGAAATGGTCGCCGGACGGAACCAAGATCTACTTCACCAACTGCCGGAACGTCGACTTCGGGCGTGGCTGCGAGATCCTGGTGGCAAAGGCGCCGCCAGCTGCAAGTAGCGGCTGACTGCTCTTCGTAGGAGCGATGTAAGCCGCGATGCTCCTGGATGACCGAAGGTCCACCGCGATGCGAGTCTCTCGGTCGCGACTCACGTCGCTCCTACGAAAAGCGCGCCTAACCCCCGTGCTTGCGACGCGATTGCCGAGCTTCCGCTGGTTCCCAGCCGAACACGCTCCGGCCGCCGTAGGCATGCGCGTTGTGCATCTCCTCGGCGATCAGCGCGTCCACCGTCGGACCCTTCGCATGCGCTTCGAGCCGTCGCGCCTGCGCGTCCAGGCGCTTGATCGCTTGCAGTTGTTCTTCGCGACCAAGCCTTGCGTTGCGCACCGCGCCCTTCAACACGTCGATGGTGTGGTCGTACACCTTGGTCGGCACCGGGAAGGGATGGCGGTCCTTGCCGCCGTGGGCGAGCGAGAAACGTGCGGGGTCGGTGAAGCGGCACGGCGCGCCATGCAGCACCTCGGCGACCAGCGCCAACGCGCGCACGGTTCGCGCACCCACGCCTGGCACCTGCAACAGTTCCGCGAAATCCTTCGGCGCGCATTCGGCCGCCGCCGCGAGGTTGCCGTGCAGGCGCCGGGTCACGATGTCGCTGCCGCGCACATCGTGGCGGTCGGGCATGCTCAGGTGCGGTAGCAATCCAAGCTGGAATCCTTCCTCGCGGGTTTCCTGCTTGGTGCCAAAAGAACGAGTCGGGACGTAACGTGCCTGGATACCTGCGAATTCCCTTGCGATCGTGTCGGCATCCATCACCTGCAGCAGTTCCACCTGCGCGCGCCGTGATGCTTCGGCGCGGTGGTCGGCCAGGTTGACGATGTTGCCCTGCGGTGGTCCGTCGATCGCAGCATGCGGCGCGTCGACGAAACTGGTCAGGTTTTCGGAGAGCCAGTGATAACGTCGCGCCTGCTTCGATGCGCCGTTCATACCCTGCTGCACCACCACCCAGCGACCGTCGTCGGTGACGATGAAGCCATGCAGGTACAGGTCGAAACCGTCCTGCACCGCCGCGCTGTCGACCTTGGCGACCAGCCGACTCGATTGCGCCAGCGCCGCACCATCGAACCCGACGCGCTCGCCGATCGCGACGAGTTCGCCCGGCGTCGCACGCGAATGGCGCCCCCGCCCGCCGCAGACATGGATACCCAGCTCGCCCGCCAGCGGGGTGAGCCCGCGTTTCAGCGCGCCGACGACACTTGTCGTGATCCCGGACGAATGCCAGTCCATGCCCATCACCGCGCCGAAGGACTGGAACCAGAACGGATGCGCCAGCCGCCGCAACAATTCGTCGCGGCCGTATTCATGGACGATCGCCTCGGCCATCACCGCGCCGAGCCGGGTCATCCGATTGGCCAGCCATTGCGGAACGCGGCCGCCATGAAGCGGCAGATCGGCACTGCCGGCGCGGCGTGTCATAACGGAATTCCTGTCATCAGTCGGCAGCTTGCGCCGGGCGAATCTCCCTGCCTGCGACTGCTTCACGAGGACCGGCGCGCCGGTTCATGTTCCTGAGCGGAAGAAACCGAAGCCTTCACTTGGCACTCGCATTCTCCGACGTAAAGCAGACGCCTACGTATTGATGCGCAGGTCGCCAATGGGCGCCGTCGAACTGCTCCAGGCGATTGTCGACAGCCCAACCCGGCACGGGATCATCGTCACCGACGTCGACGGCACCATCATCCTTTGGAACCGAGGCGCAAGCCGCATCTTCCAGTATTCCAACGACGAGATCGTCGGCAGCAACGTGCGGATGCTGTTTGCAGCCGACGATCTCGCCCGCGGCATCCTCGAGAAGGAAATGGATCGTGCCCGTCGCCACGGCTGCGCCGGCGACTTCCGCTGGCACGTGCGCAAGGACGGGGCGCTGTTCTGGGCCGACGGGATGCTTTATCCGGTGCGCGACCGTGCCGGCGAACACCTGGGCTACGTCAAGATCCTGCGCGACGCCACCGAGGAGAAGAAGACCGGCGAGGCGGCATCGCGCCTGGCACTGGAAGACAGCCTGACCGGCCTGGCGAACCGCCATGAATTCCACAGCCGCTTCGTCGACATGCGCGCGGCGGCGCAGCGTCATGGCAAGTTGCTGCTTCTGTTGTTGATGGACCTGGACCGTTTCAAGGCCGTCAACGACAGGCTCGGCCATGCATTCGGCGATGCGCTGTTGCAGCAGGCCGCGCACCGGATGCGCGCCACGGTCCGCGACACCGACTTCATCGCGCGCCTTGGCGGGGACGAGTTCGCCATCCTGATGCCCGATGCCGATTCCCCTGAAGTCGGCGGCGCCATCGCGGAAAAACTCGTCGATACGCTGTCGCGCCCGTTCCAGATCGACAGTCACGAAGTGAGTGTCGGTGCGAGCGTCGGCGTCGCGGTCTATCCGCAGGATGCAGCCGAGCTCAAAGGGCTGTTCGCCAAAGCCGACGTGGCGCTGTATCGCGCAAAGGACGAGGGTCGGGGCGGCTATCGTTTCTATACCGCCGGCATGGACGCCAGCGCACACCTCCGCACCCTGGAATACACACAGCTGCGGCGCGCGATCAAGGATCGCGCCTTCTCGTTGCACTACCAGCCACGCATCGACGCGGCAACGGGCGAACCCACCGCGGTGGAAGCGTTGCTACGCTGTTCCGATCCGTTTTTTTCCGACTACGCCATCGCCGACGTGATTGCGCTGGCCACCGAAACCGGGCGCATGCGCCGGCTCGGCCTCTGGGCGTTCGCCGAAGCCGTACGCCAGGTGCGCCGCTGGCAGCAGGAACGCCGCTCGGACCTGAAGCTCAGCATCAACTTCAGCCGCGTGGAGTTCACCGAATCACGTTTCGCCGATCGCCTGGGCGGCCTGCTCGCTCGCGTGCACCTGCCGCCTTCGCAACTGGAGATCGACATACCCGAAGCGGAGTTGTCGGGCGACCTGGATGCGAGCCAACTCATCGCCCTGCACGAAACCGGCGTAACGATCGGCATCGACGACCTCGGAACCGGCGGGCTGTCGCTGCAGCACCTGTTCGACCTGCCGATCAGCAGCGTCAAGGTCGACCTGCGCTTCCTCCCCGACCTGCCAGCCAATCCTCGCAGCCGTGCGATCGCTGGGGCCATCATCGACCTCGGCCACACGATCGGCATCCGCGTGATCGCCGAACGCGTCGAGTCGGCGTCGCAAGCCGAGTTCTTCCTGCAGAAGTGCGATGGCATCCAGGGGTACTACGTCGCCACGCCGATGACGGCCGAGGAGATGGGACCGTGGTTGCGGGGCTATGTCGCGAAACCGGCTGCCGTGCGTCGGGAGGTACCAGCGGTCCCTTGAGACGACGCACGCCCCGTCATCGGCCTGCACGCGCGCGACGCAGCGACCAGAACGGGATGTCGCGGCGATACCGATAACCGAGCTGTTCGTACAGTCGTTTGGCGCGGTCGTTCTCGTGACTCACGTGCAGGAAAGGCGTACGCCCCAGCGTCAGTGTCGCGTTGGTCAGCCACGCCGTGAGCCGGCGCGCAAGGCCGCGGCCGTTGAAGTCAGGATGCGTGCAGATCGCGCTCATCTCCTGCAACCCGTCCATGCCCAGGCGCTCGCCGATCATCGCCGCGAGCCCGCCATCCTGGTAGATACCGAAGTAGCGACCAAGCTCCATCGTCCGCTCACGGAAGTAATGCGGATACACCAATGCGGTCAATGCCAGCACGTCGGCGCGATGGGCCTGCGTGAGTTCGATGATGTCCGGACCTTCGACCACATCGATCGGCGTGATGCAGATCATCTGCGCCAGGTCCGCAAACGCATCCAGTCGCCAACCACCCGGGACGCGTTGCGGTGCAACTCCGAGCAGGTAGGCGCTCTCGTCGGGCGCGACCAGGCTGTCGATCGCCGCGGCGACGTCGACCGACGCATCGGCAATCCCGAGGAACGGGGCGTAATCGGAGGGAAACCGCGCGACGTCGCCCAGGCGCAGGGCAACGTCGCGATGGCGGGTCGTCAACGACGACCAGAAGGGATTGTCCAGTTCCAAACGCGCACCTCCAGTGGCGCCATTATCCGGGTCCCGACGTTGCTCGCCTGCCGACCGGACCGCATGACCATGTGCCTGGCCGGTCGACCCCTGCCAATCGTTGGATTGGCACTGGCTGTCGCGCATGACAGCATCGAGGCCCTCTGCCCTCGCCGGCCACCACTTCGGGATCCTGATGAAACGCATGACGCTGCTGCCCTCCGCGCTCGCGATCTGCATCGTCCAGTGCCTGCCGATGGCCGGCGCGCATGCGCAGGACAGCGTGGAACTGGAAACCATCGAAGTGACCAGCGCCAAGCTGCCGGTCAACCTGCGCGATTCCACCGCCACGGTCACCGTCGTCAGCGGCGATGACCTGCGTGCGCGCGGTGCGACCGACCTGCGTACCGCGCTGACGCTCGTCGCGGGCGTCGACATCGCCCCGGGCGGCGATGGCGGTCCCGCGAGTTCGGTTCCGGCGCTGTGGGGCCTGCGCGAGTTCGACGCATTCCTGCTCGTGGTCGACGGTACACCGTGGGGCGGTGCGTTCTCGCCGGCGTTGGCGACGTTGGACCTCAACAACGTCGATCGCATCGAAGTGATGAAGGGTGCCGCGCCGGTCAGCTACGGCGCCACGAGTTTCGTGGGCGTCATCCACGTGCTGCATCGCGCGGCGGGAAAAGGCCCGGCGAGCGTGGAAGCGGGCTTCGGCAGCCGTGGCAGCACGCGATTTGCGGCGGCGCTACCGCTGTCCTCCGAAGACCAGCGGTGGCAGCAATCGCTGTTCGTGGATGCGGACCATCAGGACCTGGCACCGGATCGCTCCGGCTGGTCGCGCCTCCACGGGCTGTACCGTGGCGAGGCGACGATCGGCACGGGCGACTTCACCTTCGACCTCGATGCCTCGCGCGTGGACCAGGATCCGGTCAGTCCACATCCGCGCGAGGGCGCCACGCTCAGCCCGCGCGTGCCGCTGGACGCCAACGACAATCCCCTCGGCGCGCGCCAGGACGAGGATCGCACGCAACTCGCGCTGGGTTACGTCCTCCCCACCGCCGCCGGCGAGTGGAGTACGCGACTCGCCTTCTCGCACAATCGCGGCGACATCGTGCGCGGCTTCCTGCGCCCGGATTTCGCCGACGACGGCATCACGGTCAATGCCGATGGCTATCAGCAGGATCGGCAGACGCAGGAACTGTATTTCGACACGCATGTCGCCACGCCGCTTGGCGATGACGCGACGCTGGTGTGGGGTGCCGACCACATGGACGGCAGCGGCGAACAACGCAGCGCGAATTTCGAATACGCCGTGCTGCCGGACGGCAGCAACGCGCCGGACTGGCGGGAATTGCACATCGACGAGCGGACGCGGCTTTCCGACGATCGCCACTTCAGCGGGCTCTACGCTGCACTGGACTACGCGATCACCGATGCGTGGCGCTTCGACCTGGGCGTTCGTTACAACCGCACCCGCGAAACACGCAGCGGCCAGGAAACCGACCTGACCGGACCCGGGCCGGTGGTTGGCGAGGAGGAAACACAGCACCGCGAAGACAGCCGCTGGACCGGCGCATTCGGCACCAGCTATCGCCTCTGGCAGCACGACCACGACTACGTCACGGCCTATGCCAACTATCGCGACAGCTTCAAGCCGGCGGCGATCGACTTCGGGCCCGAAGCTGAGCCGGACATCCTGGAGCCCGAAACCGCGCGCAGCGCCGAACTGGGCCTGCGTGGGCTGCAGCTGGACGGCCGCCTGCAGTGGGACGTGTCGGTGTTCCGGATGCGCTTCAACAACCTCGTGGTCGCACAGGATCTTGGCGGCGCGCCGGGACTGACCAATGCCGGAAGCGAGGATTTCAAGGGCATCGAAGGCGAACTGCGCTGGCAGTTGCACGATGACTTCAGCGCGGTCGCGACGTGGGCGCACCACGATGCGCGCTTCGCAGATTACGAGCAGCTGTTCGACGACGTCCCGACACAACTGGACGGCAACCGGCTTGAGCTCTCACCGCAGCAGGTCGGCAGCCTGGGGCTGCTGTACGCGCCTGAGCAGGGGCTGCGCGCCTATGTCACGGTCGGCCACGTGGGTTCGCGATATCTCAACAAGCGCAACACGGCGCTCGCGCAGGGGTACGAAACGTTCGACGCCGGGATCGGGTATCGGCAAGACCGCTGGGAAGCGCGGCTGGATGGCACCAACCTCAGCGATCGCCGCGATCCGGTGTCCGAAAGCGAACTCGGTGAGAGCCAGTATTACCGTCTGCCCGCGCGATCCGTCTGGGCCAGCGTGCGCTTCGATTTCGACATCTGAAGGACGCTCGTCCGCGGCGCAGCCAGGCGATCGTCGCTAGTCTTCCGAGGATGACGCGAAGCCGTCGAGGATTTCGCTGATCAGTTCGACCTGCGCCTGGGTCTGTTCGGCGCGGATTTCCATGGCGGCGTCGTCGGGTGGCCGAATCTGCGAGCTGGCGACGATCAGGGACGAGATGCGACGCCATTCCTCGCGCAGGGCAACAGGATCGGGATGGGTCGCGGCGACGGCACTGAGCAGCGCGTGGTGCGCGTCGGTAATCGCCTCGAGCTGGATCGTGCGGGCGAGCGCCACGTCGATGCGGTCGTTGGCGTGCTGCAGCGCGTCCTGCAAGGTATTGAAGTGGATTTCGGACATGGACGTCTCCGGCGATGCCTCGACGCTAGCTCAGCGACTGTATTCACGCCGCGAAAAACCGGGCCATGCCGGCACCACCGGAACCCGCTCGTCAGCCGGGTCGCGCGTCACGACATCGGATTGGGCGGTGCTGGTTCAGGCGGGAGCGGTATCCATTCCTCGCGGTCGAGATCCGGCAGCTTCATGCGTCCGGCCGCCCAGTCGGCCTTGGCCTGCTGGATGCGTTCGGGCGAAGACGCTACGAAATTCCACTCGATGAACCGCTCACCGACCGGTTCGCCCGCAAGCAGCATCAGCAGCGCCGGCGACAGGGCAGTAACGCTCCCGACAACGCGCGGCGACAGCACGATCATCCTGCCCGCCTCGAATCGCTGGTGGTCGATCTCGACCACGCCGCTGGCCACGTAGATCGCGCGCTCGGCGTAGTCGACGGGTATCGACAGCCGCGCACCGGCTTCAAGCGTGCAATGCGTGTAGGCCATCGGCGAATGGGTCGTGACCGGCGCGGTGACGCCCCAGGCGCTGCCCGCGATCAGGCGCATGCGCGCACCGGGGGATTCGATCACAGGCAGTTCGTTCGCATCGTGGTGGGCGAACGCGGGATCAAGCTGTCGGGCGGTCAGCGCCAGCGGGTGTCGATCGCGCGCGCGATTCTCGCCAGCCCGCGCATCCTCATCCTGGACGA
>Ga0207691_10000186_pt1 | contig 58949 bp, 53 predicted proteins | sample KBSM13metaG_FD_184327 | JGI IMG/M metagenome (GOLD analysis project Ga0207691, IMG submission 184327) | Miscanthus rhizosphere microbial communities from Kellogg Biological Station, Michigan, USA - KBS M1-3 metaG (SPAdes) (version 2) | ecosystem: Host-associated > Plants > Roots > Rhizosphere >...
GGGGCAGCAGCAAGACGCCGTGCATAAACTCGATCGAGCTCGACATCGAGATCGACTATGTGGAAGCCGCCGCCAGAACGGAAGAGACAGAAGCGCTTGAGGCCTCCAAGAGCATCGACCGCATCGATGCCTAGTCCACGCTCGCATTGATCGACGCGCGGGGGACTTCGCTCGAGCGAAGCGGGTCAGATCAGCGGAAGGAACACGCGGCGCACTTCCGACGCGCCGATCAGGCTCGGCTCGATCGTCCGCGTGAACCAGGACGGTTCGCCGCGCAGAAAGTGCGCATGGATGTCGGCGAGGCGACCGTCGCGTTGCGCGAACGCGCCGATGATGTCGTTGACCCGGCGCAGGTTCGCGCGGACGATCGCCGGCGCCACGTCGAGGAAGTTGCGGGTGTCGTCGCCGAACGTCGGGTCGTAGACCGTGCCCAGCACGACCGGGCGGATCGGCAATGCCTTGAGGAAGCCGTGGAGCGCGGTCTCGAAGCGGCGCATGCCGGTACCGCTGTCACGAGCGAGCCCGCGCAGCAGGTCGTTGCCTCCGATCGTCAGCAGCGCGACACCCGGTCCGCTCGTGCGAAGGCCGCGCGCTTGCGCGGCCAGGTCGTCGACGGTTGCGCCATCGACCGCGCGGTGCTCGAGCCGGACCGGGCCGCGCGTCTGCAGATCGCGACCTTTGAACTCGGGGAACAGCACGTCGTCATTGCGGACCAGCAGTTGGCCGGGGTCGATGCCATGCGCGTTGTAGCGACCGCAATCGAGGATCGAATCGCCGAACGTAAACAGCGTCCATGGCGGGTCGCCGCCGGTGGCGGCGTCGGCATGGCTGCGCGCCGAGGGCGTTGCGATCAGCGGTGCGGTCAGCATCGCCAAGCAGCGGCGGCGCGCGATCGAAAGTCGCATCGACGCTGCGCGTCAGGAACCGCCCTCGGCGTTGTCCCCGGCTCCATCGCGATCGTCACCGCCTCGATGCGCATTGCGGTCGGCGTGGCGAGCGTTGCGGCCCGCGTCTTCCGGCAGCGGTGCGGTCGGGGCCGTGTCGGCCTCGAGCTCATCGGTCTCTTCCTGCGCCGTCACGGCATCTCGCCGTTCCTTCAGCGGCTTGCCGGGCCCGGACGGGCGGTCTGCGTGTCGCATCGGTGTCTCCTTGCGTGAGGTCCGCGTCAGCGGGGGTTGGTCGGGTCGCGAGACCCGGTCGTCTTGCCGGGGTTCGTCGAACCGGAGGTACCTGTCGGTCCGCTGGGGTTGCCGCTCGACGTTCCGCCGCTGCTGCTCGTACCGCCGGTGCTGCTCGTGCCGCCGGTGCTGTCAGCAGGCGGCGCCGTGCCGCTCTGGCCGCGTTGCTGGGCCGCAGTGCCTCGCTTCAGAGGCGAGTCCTTGGGGAGCGTGCTGCCGCTGGGATCTGCGCTGCCGGTCTTCGACGTGCTGGCAGAGCGCCCGTTGCCGGTCATTGCGCCGCTCGCCCCCGCCAACTGACCGGCGCGTGCCGAGCCGGTCGAGTTCGCAGGTCCTGAAGCCGACGCGGATGACCCGGACGGCGTCGTCGCTGCGCGAGTGGAGCCGGTCATGCCCTGCGATCCGGGATTGACGGTCTGCGCGATGACGGAGCCCGTCGAAAGGCCGAGCGCGATGACGATCAGCGCCGAGGCACACGTTGATGGCGATGCCAGCTTCATGACAGTCCTGCCTCCGAGATGGGTCAAGCGGCGACACGCTGCGCCGGTGTTGATGCGGCAATCGGCGTACCGATCAGGACCCCTGCCATCCTCGAAGGCACGGGATGCAGACCGTTGCCCGAGGTCGCTCGGCGACATGCAGGGTGAACGTGATGTCAGCTTCAGGGCGCCATCATCGAGCGCGCCGGTTCCTCCTCGATCGCACGCTCGATCGCTTCGCGATTCGGTGTGCCTTGCTCGAGCGCCTTCTTCAGGTTGTCGGCGTATTGGGGCATGCGCTTGGGCGGCAGCAGCGGCTCGTCCGGGTCGATCACCGCCTCGACGAGCACCGGGCCCGGATGCGCCAGCGCTTCGTCGAGCACGCCGCCGCAATCCTCGGCCCGCTCGATGCGGAAGCCGCGCAGGCCGAACGCTTCGGCCGCCTTGACGAAGTCGATCGGCTGCAAGGCGCACTCGGTCTCGGGATTGCCGAGGAACATCATTTGCTCCCACTTGATCTGGCCGAGGGAGTCGTTGCGGACGACGACGATCTTGATCGGCAGGCGGTAGCGCACGACGGTCGCGAGCTCGCACAGCAGCATCGCCATGCCGCCGTCGCCGGCGAAGGCGACGACCTGGCGGCCGGGAAAGGCGAACTGCGCCGCGATCGCGTACGGCAGGGCGCAGGCCATCGAGGCCAGCAGGCCCGAGCCGGCATAGCGCTGTCCTTCGCGCGCGACGCAGTAGCGCGCGAGCAGACCCGTGTTGTGCCCCGAATCCCAGGCGACGATCGCGTCGGCCGCGAGCCGCTCGCCGAGGTCGCGCGCGATGCGGCCCGGCTTCATCGGCGCGCCGGGCCGCTCGACCGCGTCGTGCAGCAGACGGCGCCAGGCGGTCGCGCCGCGCTGCGCGCTTTCGAGGAAGCGGCGATTGTCCTTGTGCCGCAGTCGAGTCAGCAGCCCTTCGAGCGTCGACCGAGCATCGCCGACCAACCCGACCTCGACCGGAAAGCGAAGGCCGATGCGCGCGGCGTCGCGATCGATTTGCACACCGCGCGCCTGACCCGGCTTCGGGTAGTACTCGATGTAGGGAAAGGTCGAGCCGACGATCAACAGCGCGTCGCACTGCTCGAACGCCTCCTGCGACGGCCGGGTGCCGAGCAGACCGATGCCGCCGGTCGTCAGCAGGTGATCGTCGGGGAGGAGCGCCTTGCCGAGCAGCGCCTTCACGATCGGAGCACCGAGCCGTTCGGCGACGGCGACCAGCGCATCGCGCGCCGCGAGTGCGCCCTGGCCGGCCAGGATCGCGATGCGCTCGCAAGCGTTCAGGAGGTCGGCAGCGCGATCGAGATCGGCATCGGACGGCAGGCGCCGACCTTCCGCCGGCGCCATCGATGCATGGTGCGCGACGTTGCGGTTCGAGCGCTTCGTGTCGGCGGCCGGCTTCTCCTGCACGTCGACCGGAATCGCGACATGCGCGACGCCGCGCCGGGCCAGCGCGGTGCGACAGGCGAGGGCGACGACGTTCTCGACGTGCGCCGGATTCATGATGCGCGCCGCGTATTCGGCGACGTCGGCGAAGACCTTCGTGTGGTCGACGTCCTGCTGCGTGTAGGTGTCGGCGAGGTCCTGGTAGGGCAGGCCGGTGATCGCAAGCACCGGCGCCTGGTCGAGCTTGGCGTCGTAGAGGCCGGTCAGCAGGTGCAGCCCGCCGGGCCCGGTTGTCGCGAGGCAGCAGCCGAGTCGGCCGGTCCACTTCGCATGGGCGCAAGCCATGAACGCGGCGGCCTCCTCATGGCGCACCTGCACGAAGGCGATTTGGTCCTTGCGTCGGCGCAGCGCTTCCATCACGCCGTTGATGCCGTCGCCCGGCATGCCGAAGACGCGGTCGATGCCCCACTCGATCAGGGTGTCGACGAGGAGCTCGGCGCCGTTGCGCGGATCGCTGTTGTTGTCCATGGGATGCCTTGTCGTGGACCCGTCAGCTGGCAAGGTGCATTCCCGCGGTGGCAGCAATCCCAGGCGTTGATCGCGGACATCACGACCGATCAGTTCGACACCACGATGAAGACGAACCTGTACGCGATGTGCTGGATCACCAAGCCGGCCCTGGCGTCTACCGCCGGGGGCGACGATCATCAACACCGCATCGATCGTCGCGCAGGATCCGCCCGCCCAGCTGCTCGATCACGCGTCGACCAAGGCCGGGATCATCGCGTTCACGCAGTCGCCCAATCTCCGCGTCAAATTTGCGACCTCGTCGTGCGACCGCTGCGTGCGACAGATCAATGTCGGTCGTAGCCCTCGCGCACGTTCTCCAGCGCGGCGTCGCTTTGCTGCTTCTGACGGGCGACGCTTTCCTCGGCGCGGTCGGTGTCCGTCGGCGGCGCCAGCGCATCGTCCGAGTCGCCATCGGATTGAACGTCGTCGCCGCGACCCGGCCGGTCGGGCTGCAGGGGCTCGGCGCGCGGAGGTTTGCTCGAAGGCGAGGGCGTATCGATGGTCATGACGAACCTCTGGAGAGCTGATGTTCGTCGATGCGGCAAGCGGCATTCCGGGCGTCTTGACAGTCCCGGCTCACTGCACTGCACCTGGCACGAGCCCGCCAGGCCGCGCGTCATCCGCGCCATGGGTCGGTACCGAGCTGCTTCCAAACCGTCCCACGATCGGCAGCTTCACGCCGTTCGGGCTGACGCCGAAGTTCAGACCGAGCAGGTTGAACTCGAGGCCGTCGACGGCGCTGACGGCCATCCCGAGCACGCCACCGAGCGAGACCTGAAAGCCGCTGCCGCTCGGTGCGGCGCCGAAGATGGCGCTTCCGAGGTAGTCCTTGCCGATCGCGGTGGACGGCAGATCGACCGCGAGCTCCGGCACGGCGCGCGCAATCCAGGCGGTGAAGGTGTTCGAGTTGGGGCCCGGCCACGCGCGGTATTCGGTGCCGTACGGATAGCTGTGTGCCGCCTTGTCGATGCGCTCGATCAGCGCGTCGACGCCGGGTCCGCGCCGGTCGACGTAGAGCTCGGGCGCCGCGCCGAACCAGCGCGCATCAGGCGCTCGGCTGTGCACGACGAGCGCGCTGTCCGACCAGCCCAGCCGCCATCCGATGACCTCGTATACCGTCCACCCGTCGGCATCCGCCGGCTTGACTGCCACCCACGTGTGGACGCCGAAGATGCCCTTGGCGCCGACCGTGCGGGCGCCATACACCTGGACCACCGCTTCCCTGACCTCGGCAGGGTCGGGTGCGAGCCCGACCGGCTCACGACTGGCGGTGCGCCAGTCGGAACGGAGCTGCATGCACGACGTGACACCGGTGATGGCGGTGATCACGACTGCATAAAGGGCGAACTGGAAGGGGCGTTGCATGCGGGTCGGAAAGACGGGCCGGGTGGCGAAGCAACCGCGACTCACGGTGCGCGAGGCACCGGTCACCCATCAGCGATCGACTTTACCCTCGCGCACGAGTAACCCTTTGGCCCCACGATCACGGCGGATCACGTCACCGGCGCAGGGTTGAACAGCACCAGCGCGTTGTGCAGCTTCCATTGCTCGGCCCACGTCTTCTTGCGGCCGCTGGCGACGTCGAGCATCGTGCGGAACATCTCCCAGCCGACGTCCTCGATCGTCGCGTCGCCGTCGGCGATGCGGCCGGCGTTGATGTCCATCAGGTCGTGCCAGCGGCGCGCGAGGTCGCTGCGCGTCGCGACCTTGATGACCGGCACCGCCGCCAGACCGTACGGCGTGCCGCGGCCGGTCGTGAAGACATGCAGGTTCATGCCTGCGGCCAGCTGCAAGGTGCCGCAGATGAAGTCGCTGGCGGGCGTCGCGGCGTAGACGAGGCCGCTCGTGATGCCGCGGTCGCGCAGCTTCTCGCCCGGCGACAGCACGCCGGTGATCGGTGCGCTGCCGCTCTTGATGATCGAGCCCATCGCCTTCTCGACGATGTTCGACAGGCCGCCCTTCTTGTTGCCGGGGGTCGTGTTCGCGCTGCGGTCGACCTTGCCCTTGTCGAGGTACGCATCGTACCAGGCCATCTCGCGGATCATTGCGTCGGCGACCTCCGGGGTCGATGCGCGCGAAGTGAGCTGGTCGATGCCGTCGCGCACCTCGGTGACCTCCGAGAACATCACGGTCGCACCGGCGCGCACCAGCAGGTCGCTGCAGAAGCCGACGGCCGGGTTCGCGGTCACGCCGCTGAACGCATCGCTGCCGCCGCACTGCACGCCGACCACGAGTTCGCTGGCCGGCACCGGCTCGCGGCGGCGCGCGTCGAGGCGCTCGAGATGCTCCTCGGCGGTGGTCATGATCGAATCGATCATCGACATGAAGCCGACGTGCGCATCATCCTGCAGGCAGACGACGTCGAGCGTCGCCTCGCCGGTCGCGCCGATGTCGGCGACGTTGCGCTCATCGACGATCTCGAAGCTGCCGGGCGGCAGCAGGCGCTCCGGCTGCAGCTTCTCGCAACCGAGGCTGACCACCATCACCTCGTTGCCGAAGTTCGGGTTCAGCGAGATGTTGCGCAAGGTGCGGATCGGTACATTCGCGTCGGGCGCGTCGATCGCGACGCCGCAGCCGTAGGTGTGCTCGAGGCCGACCACGTCGTCGACGTTCGGGTACTTCGGCAGCAGCTCCTGCTTGATGCGCTGGACCGCGAAGTCGACGACGCCGGCGACACATTGCACCGTCGTCGTGATCGCGAGGATGTTGCGCGTGCCGACCGAGCCGTCGGCGTTGCGGTAGCCCTCGAAGGTGTAGCCCTCGAGCGGCTCCAGCGGCGGGCGCCGGACCGTCGCGATCGGCAAGCCTTCGAGCGAGCGCGCCTCCGGCATCTCGAGCAGCCGCTCGTGGACCCAGCTGCCCTTGCGGATCGGCTTAGCGGCGCGACCGATGACGACGTTGTAGCGCCGCACCGCGTCGCCGGCGGCCAGGTCAACCAGCGCCACCTTGTGGCCCTGCGGCACGCGCTCGACCAGCGTCAGCCCGTCGGCGAACGACACACCTGCGGACAGGCCACCGTCGTTCGCGACGATGGCGACGTTGTCCCGCTCGTCCATGCGGATGTAGAGGGGGTCCATGCGCGCGAATCTCCGTGTATTGCCAAGCGAATCAAGCAGCCACCGCGGAACCGGCTTTGGCGGGCCGCTGGTGGCGCCCCCTGGGGGGAGGCGCCGGAGGCGCTTCGGGGGGACCTATTTATTCAGCCGTGATCTTGCCGACCTCGATGACCTTCTTCCAGCGCGCGAACTCGCTCGCCTGGAACGCGGTGAACTGCTCCGGCGTGTTGCCGACGATCTCGAAGCCGAGCTCGAGCAGCTTCGGCTTGACCGCGGGGTCGTTCAGGCCCGCGACCAGCGCATCGTGCAGCTTGCCCTTGATGTCGGCCGGCAGACCCTTCGGCGCGGCGAACGCCTGCCACGAATAGACCGTCACGCCCTTGATGCCGAGCTCTTCCATCGTCGGGACATCGGGCAGCAGCGGCGAGCGCTTCGCGCTCGTGATCGCGAGTGCGCGCAGCTTGCCGGCCTTGATGTTCGGCAGGCCGGTGTTGATGTTCATGAACGTCGCATCGACCGTGCCACCGAGCAGGTCCTGCATCGCCGGCGCGCCGCCCTTGTAGGGCACGTGAACGCCCTTGGTGCCGGTCTCCTGCCAGAACAGCTCGGCGGTCAGGTGGTCCGAGGTGCCGTTGCCGGCCGACGCGAATGTCATCTTGTCGGGATTGGCCTTGATGAACTTGAACAGGTCGGCGAAGGTCTTGTGCGGCGAGTTGGCCGGCACGGTGAGCACGTTCGGCGCCTGCACCGCGACCGTGATGTAGTCGAAGTCCTTCAGCGGGTCGTAGCCCGGGTTCTTGACGAGGTGCGGGCCGATCACGAATGGCCCGAGCGACGAGACGAAGATCGTGTAGCCGTCCGGCGCCGAGCGCTTAGCCTGCGCCGCGCCGACGGTGCCGCCGGCACCCGCCTTGTTGTCGACGAGGAAGGTGCCGCCGAGCTTTTCCTGCAGTTTCGCGCCGAGGGTGCGCGCGATCAGGTCGGTCGAGCCGCCCGGCGGGAAGGGCACCAGCAAGGTCACCGGCTTCGAGGGCCAGGCCTGGGCAAGGGCACCGGTGACCACGGCGAGGCCGAGGGCCAGGGTCGCAAGGATCTTTCTCATTCGAGTCTCCTAAGGGGCGGGGCAGAGTACCCCATCTTGAAACGTTCCCAGCACTCGCTGGGAGAGGGGGTTTGTGGTGCTATCGCGGCGCTGCGAAGTCGGCCTGCTCGCGGGTCCACGCGCGCGCCTGGTCGCTCAGGCTCACGCCGAGCCCGGGGCGCGTCGGCACGAGCATGCGACCGGCCTTGATCTCGAGCCGCTCGTTGAACAGCGGCTCGAGCCAGTCGAAGTGCTCGACCCACGGCTCGGTCGGATACGCGGCGCCGAGGTGGACGTGCAGCTCCATCGCAAAGTGCGGCCCGAGCATCAACCCCGCCTGCTCGGCCTGCGCGGCGATCTTCAGGAATGGCGTGATGCCGCCGACGCGCGGCGCGTCCGGCATCAGGTAGTCGGCGGCCCGATGGCGGATCAGCTCGCCGTGCTCCGCCGCGCTCGTCAGCATCTCGCCGGTCGCAATCGGCGTGTCGAACTGCGCCGCAAGGGCGGCATGGCCTTCGTGGTCGTACGCATCGAGCGGTTCCTCGATCCAGACCAGGTTGAAGTCCTCGAACACGCGGCACATGCGCTGCGCAGTCGGCCGGTCCCATTGCTGGTTGGCGTCGACCATCAGTGGCACGTGATCGCCGAGGTGCTTGCGGACCGCGGCGACGCGCTCGATGTCGAGCGCGCGGTCGGGCTGCCCGACCTTCAGCTTGATGCCGCCGATGCCGCGCTCGATCGAGGCCGCGGCATTGACGAGCAGCTGGTCGAGGGGCGTGTGCAGGAAACCGCCCGATGTGTTGTAGCACGCCACCGAATCACGATAAGCGCCGAGCAGCTTGGCCAGCGACAGGCCGGCGCGCTTTGCCTTCAGGTCGTAGAGCGCGACGTCGAAGGCGCCGATCGCCTGTGTCGACAGGCCGCTGCGGCCGACCGATGCGCCAGCCCAGCACAGCTTGTTCCACAGCTTCGCGATGTCGCTCGGATCCTCGCCGAGCAGCGCCGGGGCGACCTCCTTGGCGTGCGCGAACTGGCCGGGGCCGCCGGCCCGCTTCGAGTAGCTGAAGCCGAGCCCTTCGTGGCCGTTCGCGGTGCGCACTTCGGCGAACAGCATCGCGATTTCTGTCATCGGCTTCTGGCGCCCGGTGAGCACCTTCGCGTCGCTGATCGGCGTTGCCAGCGGCAGACAACAGGAGGAGACGCGAACCCATTCGATCCGGTCCGGCGAGCCCGAAACGCTCATGGTATCGTTGTCTCCAAGATGAATCTCAAAAAGCGCATAGGTCCGGTCGCAGCACTGCGCAAGAGTGTCAAGTCGCAGGCTGAAGCGACGAATGATACCGTTATCATTAGCGCGGTCAAACACCCTTCACGATTGTCGGACAAGCGCCGCGGTTCAGCTCACGCCCCTGAGACCCCTTCGCGCGATTCCGCAGTCTCCAAATCAGTGACCTTGCGCGACGTCGCGCGCGCCGCCGGGGTCTCGGTCATCACCGCCTCGCGCGCGCTCAGCCACCCCGAGGTGGTGTCGCCCGAAACGATCGAGCGGGTGCGCCACGCGGTGGCTGCGACCGGCTACATCCCGAACCTGCTGGCGGGCGGGCTCAAGTCGAAGCGCAGCATGACGGTCGGCGCGCTGGTCCCGTTCGTCGGCGTGCCGCAGTTCCTGCCGACGGTGCAGACCTTGACCGAAGAGCTCGACCGCGCGGGCTACCAGTTGATCCTCGGGCAGACCGGCTACGACAGCGCGCGCGAGGCCGCGCTGCTCGACACGTTCCTCGGCCGTCGCGTCGACGGCATCGTCGTCGCGGGCTTGCTGAAGAGCAGCGCCGCCGCGGAGCGCTTGCGCCGACAGGTGATTCCGGTCGTCGAGACCTGGGACCTGACCGATCGACCCTTGGACATGCTGGTCGGCTTCTCGCACGTGAAGGTCGGCAGCGCGGTCGCCGGGTACTTCCTTGGCAAGGGCTGGCAACAGGTCGGCATCGCCACCGGCAACGACGATCGGGCCCTGCGGCGGCGCGAAGGTTTCGTCGCCGCGATGGGTCGCGAGGTGCCAACGGCGGTGGTGACAGCGCCCAGCAACCTGGCGCTGGGGCGGCAGGCGCTGCGCGACCTGCTGGACCGAGGCACGCCGCTGCGTGCGGTCTTCTGCAGCTCCGACGGATTGGCGCAAGGCGTGCTGACCGAAGCGCGTGCGCGCGGCATCCGCGTGCCCGAAGACCTCGCGGTCGTCGGTTTTGGCGGCACCGATTTCGCGGCGCATCTCGAGCCGAGCCTGACCACCGTCCACATCGATGGCTCGGCGATCGGCGCGCAGGCCGCGAGCCTGCTGCTGGCCCGCTTTCGTGGCGAGCCGGAAGGCCGACGTGTCATTGACGTCGGGTTCACGATCGTCGAGCGGCAGTCCACGGCCGCGTGATCCGGCCGGGTTGTCATCCAAACCGTGCTTGCGGCGCGCCCGGACGCTGACGAGCCAGTAAGGGTTCTACGCCCCTCGGACGGCTTCGAGCTGGTCGTGGCGCTCCGCAGTTCCGAAGCGGGCCGAACCCGCATGCCGATCGTCGCCCTGACAGCCACCGCGCTGGTCAGCGAGGCCATCTCGGGCATCTGCAGATCGGTCAGCAGCAGTCATAGCCGCCGGTCTGCCAGCGCTCGAAGGCGAGGCGGCCGTTCTCGGCGATGTCCGCAGTGAAGTCGAAGATTTCGAGCTGACGCGTCACGACCGCCTGGTTCACCTCGTTGTCCGGCCGAAGAAAGATGTCGGTCTCGAACAGGTCGACGTCGCGCCGGCGGCACTCGCGGGAGACGAAGCCGTGAGGACAGCAGGAATGCGGCTTGCAGCAACAATCGAACGCTCCCGTTGCGAGGGGCTGCGAGCGTCCGTCTGAACATCCTGCTGACCGGCTTCACCGGGTTCATCGGCCATGCGCTGCGACAGCGGCTGGTCGGCGAGGGCCATCGGCTGCGCCTCGCCGGCCGGCGTCACCCGGTTGCCATGCAACCGTCCGAAGACTGGCTGCCGTTCGACATGGCATGTCCTGAAGAACCGCCTTGGACACTCGACAGCCTTCGGGGCATCGACGTGGTCGTCAACACCGTCGGCATCCTCCGCGAGACGCGGGACCTTCGGTTCCAGGCCCTGCACGTCGACGGGCCCCGCCGGCTGTTCGAGGCCGCGGTGCAAGCAAAGGTCGGCCGGATCGTCCACCTGTCGGCCCTCGGCGCGGACGACGCTGCGCAGACTCGGTATCACCGCAGCAAGAAGGCGGGCGACGATGGCCTGTTGCGACTGCCGATCGCATCGGTCGTGGCTCAGCCCTCGCTGGTCTACGGACCCGGCGGTGCCAGCGCCCAGCTTTTCACCCAGCTCGCCGCAGCGCCGGTGCTGCTGCTGCCGGCCGGCGGACATCAGCACATCCAGCCGATCCACATCGACGACCTCGTGCAGGCGCTCGCGGCGCTGGCGACGCAAGCCACTCCGTTCACCGGCCGAATCGCGCTGGTCGGTCCGGAGGCGCTTGCCTTCCACGACCTTTTGCGGCGGCTGCGCGCGTCGCTCGGCCTTTCTCGTGCCTGGAGCATCGCAGTGCCGGCGCCGCTGGTTCGTATGGCCGCGGCCATCTGCGACCGCATCCCGTCGAGTGCTCTCGACACCGAGACCTGGCAGATGCTGCAGCGGGGCAACGTCGCTCCGGCCGAGGCCACCCGGACGGTGCTCGGACGCGAGCCGCGCGGCGTCGAGAGCTTCATCGCGCCCGAGGATGCGAACGCGTTGCGGCACGCGGCTCAGCTCGGCGTCTTCCTGCCGATCCTGCGCCTGTCGGTCGCAATCGTCTGGATCGTCACAGGCGTGCTGTCCTCCGGCGTCTACCCGGTGGCCGAGAGCTATGCACTACTCGCACGGGCGGGCGTGCCGACGGCGCTCGCGCCGCTGTTCCTGTATGGCGCCGCCGCACTCGACCTTGTCCTCGGTGTGCTCACGCTGGTGCTGAAGCGGCGCTCGCAGCTGTGGCTTGCGCAGATCGCGCTGATCGTGGGCTACACCGCGATCATCAGCTTGCGCCTGCCCGAGTACTGGCTGCATCCGTACGGTCCGGTGCTCAAGAACCTGCCGATGCTCGCCGTCCTGTGGCTGCTCTACGTCGTCGATCGTGGCGACTCGCGCCGATGACCTACCTCATTGCGAAGTGGCTCCACATCCTGTCGTCGACGGTGCTGTTCGGCACCGGGCTCGGATCGGCCTATTACATGTTCTTCGCGAGCCGGAGCGGTGATGCGCGGACGGCCGCGACGGTGGTCCGCTACGTCGTTATCGCCGACTGGCTGTTCACGACGACGACCATCATCCTGCAGCCGCTGACCGGACTGTGGCTGGCCCACCTCGCCCAGATTCCGCTGACCAGTCGCTGGATCCTCTGGTCGTTCGTCCTCTACTTCGTCGCCGGCGCCTGCTGGATCCCGGTGGTCGCGATCCAGATCCGGATGCGCCGGCTGGCCGAGTCGGCAGCCACGCGCGGCGAGCCGTTGCCCCCTGAATATCGACGCTACCTCCGCATCTGGACCGCGCTCGGTGTGCCGGCCTTCGTGTCGCTCGTGATCGTTTACTACCTGATGGTGGCGAAGCCGGTCTGAGGGCAGCGGCCTCGCCGCTTTGGATCGGTCGTGCGGTGCGAAAGACTTTCGCCTGCACGTAAAGATTGCTGCCGGCGCCGCCCGACCGGTGACTCAGAGCAAGGCACCGCACTTGCCATGTTCGAGGTTCCCGCGGCTGCCCCTGCGTCGGGCGCTTGCCGCTTTCCACCGCCGTTCACGCACCTCCGACTCGCATCCCCTGCGTCATGAAGATCGTCGTCATCAATCTCGCTGCGGACCAAGCCCGATGGGCTGAGGTCCGTCGTCAGTTCGAGCAACTGGGTCTGCCGGTCGAGCGCTTCCAGGCCGTTGTCGGTCGCGACCTGACCGACGCGCAGCGCGCGCGGCTTTACAGCCCGACGCTGAACGCGCGCCAGTACCACAAGCCGCTGCAGCCGGGTGAGATCGGCTGCTACGCGAGTCACCTGAAGGTATGGCAGCGCCTGCTCGATGGCTCCGACTCGCGGATCGCCGTGTTCGAGGACGACGTCGACCTCGATCCTTCGCTGCCGGAGACGCTGCAGGCGATCGAACGCACCGAACGCCCGTGGGACGTCGTCAAGCTGATCGGACGCCGGCGCGAATCGATGTCGTGGCGCTGGCCGCTCGCGCCCGGCAAGCACCTCATCTCGTACCGACGCGTGCCGGGGCTCACGTCGGCCTATGTCATTCGTCGCGAGGCGGCCGAGAAGCTGCTGGCGCACCGCATTCCGTTCGGCCGCCCGATCGACGTCGACCTGCGCCACTGGTGGGAATGCGACCTGCGTGTGCTGGGCGTGTGGCCGTATCCGGTTCACGCGGCGCCGTCGAGCCTTCAATCGACGATCGAAGGTCGGCGCGGATCGCCCGATGCGACGGTGCGGATGCGCAAGCTGCTGCTGCAGGCCCGCTATTCGATCCTCAACTGGCAGGCGCGCCAGGGTGCCCGGCTCGGCTTTCGTCCAGGTGCCGCCGCATCGCTGCCAGCACCGCTCTTCAATCGACCGGCACGATGAAAGACGCCCAAGAGCGGAGCGTTCCGTGACGGTCCAGCGTGCGCGCCGTTCGCGCAACCTGATCGTGCTGCGCGCGGGTGATGCCTCACTGCACCGCGAGTGGATCGCCGGCCCGCAGCGCGACTTCGATCTCTTCATCAGCTACTACGGCAGCAACCCGGGCCGATGGCAGGCCGATGCCGATTTCTACGAGCAGCGCATCGGCCCGAAGTGGCCTTGCCTCGCGAACGTGCTGAGCGAACACCGCCAGTTGATCGACCGCTACGACGCGATCTGGCTGCCCGACGACGACCTGTCGGCCGACATGGACGGCATCAACCGGATGTTCGCGTTCTTCTGCGCGCATCGCCTCTGCCTTGCGCAGCCGGCGCTGACGCGCAATTCGTACCACACGTGGAACACGCTGTTGCAGGACCCCGATTGCCACCTGCGCTTCACCCGCTTCGTCGAGGTGATGGCGCCGATCTTCAGTCGCGACGCGCTGCGCGCCTGCGCGCCGACCTTCGCCGAGAGCCGCAGCGGCTGGGGCCTCGACTGGGTCTGGCCGACCTTGTGCGAACGCGAAGGGCTGGATGGCATCGCGATCATCGACGCGACGCCGGTCCGCCACACCCGACCGGTCGGCGGCGAGCTGTACAAGAACCACCGCGATCTCGATCCGCAGGCCGATGCCAGGCGCGTGGTCCGCAAGTACGGCCTGCAGGAAGTGCGGGCGGTCGCGAAGTACTCGATCGAACGCAAGGTGAAGGACGTGCCGCTCGCCCCGATCGAGCGCCTGTCGTACTGGTTGAGACGGATGAATGGACGTCGCAAGCACCTGCTCGCCCGCTGAATCGGCCGCGCCGGTGCGGGCGGCGGCAGTCCCGAACACGCTGTCGGCGAGTGCGCTGCGCCTCTCGCGCTATCTGCGGCCGCACGGTCGCGCGGTCGCGCTCGGCATCGTCGCGTTCTTCGCAGCGGCCGGCATCGATCCGCTGTTGCCGGCGCTGTTCAAGTACCTGATCGACAACGGCTTCCAGACGCACGCGGCATTCCCGATCTGGCTGGTGCCGGTCGCGATCGTCGGCCTCTTCGCCGTGCGCGGCACGCTGGCGTTCGCGGGCAACTACCTGTTTGCCTGGGCCACTGCAAAAGCGGTGCTCGTGCTGCGCTCCGATCTGATCGAGTCGATCCTGCGGGCCGACTCGACGCTCTATGCGCATCTGAGCCCGGGAGTCGCAGCGACGCGCATCATCAACGACCCGAAGAACGCGACCGACCAGCTCGTCGGGGCGACCACCACGGTGCTGCGCGACGGCACGACCCTGTTGGCGCTGCTCGGCTACCTGTTCTATCTGAACTGGAGGCTGACCCTGGTGTCGCTGATCTCGTTCCCGCTGCTCGCGCTCGTCGTGCGCCGGGTCCAGCGCCGGGTCATCGCGGTCGGCGGCCGGGCCTATGAAGCGCAGATCCGGCTCACCGGTGTCGTCGACGACATTGCCCGCGCCTGGCGGGTCGTCCGCACGTTCGGTGCAGAAGCGTTCGAGCGCGGTCGCTTCGAGGGCGAAGCGCAGCACCTGCGCCGCATGACGATGAAGGCGACGTCCGCCGGCGCGCTGATGACGCCGCTGACCCAGCTCATCGCCAGCATCGGCGTCGCGCTGATCATCACCCTCGCGCTCGCCGATGCGGGCCGGGCCGGCGCCACCGTCGGCGACTTCGTCGGCTTCGTGACCGCGCTGCTGATGACGATTTCGCCGCTTCGCCATCTGACCGACGTGACTCAGCCGATCGTCGGCGGCCTGATCCAGGCGCGCGCCTGTTTCGATCTGATCGACACGCCGCCCGAGGCCGACAGCGGAACACGCCCGCTCGACGCGTTCCAGCACGAGATCCGCTTCGAACGGGCGCGCGTGGTCCATGCCGGCAGCGAGCGGCCGGCTCTCGACGGCATCGATCTCTCGATCCGCGCCGGCCAGACGGTCGCGCTGGTCGGGCCGTCGGGTGCCGGCAAGTCGACGCTCGTCAGCACGCTGCTCGGCTTCGTCCCGCCGGCCCGCGGCCGCGTGCTGATCGACGGCATCCCGGTCGAGTCGATCCGCAAGGCGGCGCTGCGGCGCCAGTTCGCGGTCGTGTCGCAGGAGCTGGTCCTGTTCGACGGCTCGATCGAGGACAACGTCGCCTATGCGCAGCCGAAGGATCCGGCCCGCATCGACGCCTGTCTGCGGGCGGCGGACCTCGAGGGCTTCGTCGCCGGCTTGCCGGAAGGCAAGGCGACCCGCATCGGCACGAACGGCAGTCGCCTGTCGGGCGGTCAGCGCCAGCGCCTCGCGATCGCGCGGGCGCTTTACAAGGAAGCGAGCATCTGGGTCTTCGACGAGGCGACGGCGTCGCTCGATTCGGAGTCTGAGCGCGCCGTCCACCAGTCGATCGAACGCTGGCGCGGCGAACGCACGCTGATCCTGATCGCGCATCGCCTCAGCACCGTGCGCCATGCCGACTGCATCCATGTGCTGGACCAGGGGCGCGTCGTCGAATCGGGCCGGCACGACGAGCTGGTCGCACGCGGCGGTCTCTATGCATCGCTGGTGCGCGCGCAGGTCGTCGTTTGAACTTCGAAGAACACCCCGATGGGAGTGCGATGAACACGCTGCAAAGCCTGGTGCTGCCGAACCTCGAGGTGCACGCCGACGCCGAGATGTACATCCGCCACAACGAGAAGGCGTGGACTTCGCTCGCGACGCCCGCACTGCACTTCGAGGCCGGCGGCATTGTCAGCACCGACACGTTCTACAACGGGGTGACAGTCGGCGCGTGGAAGCGCCATTGCAGCGTTCGGAGCCTCGCGCTGCGGCTGGCCGGAGAGGGCGGCTTTGTCATCACGGTGGGATTGCATCGGCTCGCACAGGCGACCGTCTGGCTTGGCGAATGCAGTGTGCAGCTGCGCGCGGGCCAGCCGGCCGATCTGCCGATCGATCCGTGGCACGGCCTGCGCGACGGAATGCTGTTCGTCCGCATCCGCGCGCTGACGACCGGACGGCTCGAGGCGGCTGACTACATGACGCCGGACGAGCCCGTGCGCGACGTGCGCCTCGGGCTCGTCATCACGCACTTCAACCGGCAGGCGCAGGTCGGCCCGGCGGTCGCTCGGATCGCCGCGCTGCTCGACCGGCCCGATCTGCGCGATCACGTGACGCTGACCGTCGTCGACAACTCGCGCAACCTCGCGGTGCCGGCACATCCGTCGATCGAGCACATCCCGAACCGCAATCTCGGCGGGACCGGCGGCTTCGTGCGCGGCCTGCTCTCTCTGCTGAACGGCCGTCGCCACACGCATGCGCTCTTCATGGACGACGACGCGTCCTGCGAGACCGAATCGATCGCCCGAACCTTCGCGCTGCTGCGCTACAGCGATCGGCCGCGCCTCGCGGTCGCCGGCGCGCTGCTGCGCGAATTGGCACCTTGGCATCTGTTCGAGAAGGGCGCTCGTTTCGACGGCAAGGTCGAGCCGCTGCACAGCGGGCTCGACGTGCGGCGGGTCGGCGACCTGCTCGAGGCGGAGCGCTCGCTGGTCCGGCCCGACTACGGCGCCTGGTGGTTCTTCGCGTTCCCGATCGCCGAGATCCGCCAGTACCCGTTTCCGTTCTTCGTGCGCGGCGACGACATCTTCTTCGGGCTCGGCAATGCGTTCGAGATCACAACCCTGAACGGCGTTGCCTGCTACGGCGAGGACTTCGGCGCCAAGCATGGTCCGCTGACCGCCTACCTCGACGCGCGCTACCACCTCGTCCACGCACTGCTTTCACCGCGCCGGACGGTCAAGCGCATCCTCTGGGTCGGCACACGGCTCTTCATCAAGGCCTTGACCTCGTACCAGTACACGAGCGCGCGTGCCGTCACGCTCGCAATGCGCCACGTGCGCTTCGGACCGGCGTTCTTTCGCGGCAACCTCGACCTGCAGGACGTGCGCAGCGAGATCGGCACGTGGACGCCGAGCGAGAAGATGGTGCCGCTCGAAACCGATGGGTTGCCGGTCCGCGGGCCGCGCCGCAGGCCGGAGGCTAAGCTGCGCCGCCTCGCTCGGCTGCTGACACTGCAAGGGTTTCTGTTGCCGAACGCGCTGCTGATGAATCGCACGACGGTGCAGGAGAAGGCGTTCCACGGCAGCGCGAGCGCCGTGTTCCGCTACCGGCGCGTGCTGTACCACCATGCGCCGAGCGGCACCGGCTATCTCGCGGTCTACGACCGGCCGCGCTTTTTCGCCGAGCTGCGCAGCTTCATCCAAGCGCTCGGCAAGCTCCTGCTGGAGGTGGGTCGACTGCGCCGCGATTACAGCGAGGGCTTTGCCGGGATGACGACGCTCGAGTTCTGGCGCGCCGTCTACCCGGAGGCGCCGGCTTCCACGCAGACGACCGACCCGAGTGTTCAGCACGCCGCGGAACCGGAGACAGCCGAAGCCTAACCCATGTTCCTGTTCTTCTCGAATCGGCTCGGCTGCCTCGGCTCCGTGGTCGTCTCGCTGTTGCTGACGTTGCTGCTTTTCTGGCTCTTCAACGTGCTGTGACCGACGCCGTCGATCGCCCGGTCGCGATGCCGGCGAGCGCCAGCCCCGCGCCGAACGCCAGATAGACCGCCGCGACCGCAGTCGCGCTGAGCCGGTTCTCGAAGCCGGGCGTCAGGCGCGGCGGAACCAGGCGCAGGTCGGTCAGCGCCGCGACCGCTGTCACCACGGCCGTGCTCGCGACGGCTTCCGGCACAGTGACCTCGGGCGCGGGCGCACCGGCGCGGGGTCTGCGCCGATGCAAGGCCTCCTCTCGTCTCGCCGCGATCCGGCGCAGCAGCAGGCCGTACATCCCGCCCCACAAGATCGCCGACACGCAGTGGACGCTGGCACCGACGGCGGTGTGAGCCCAGGTCGTCCGGTTCACCGTGTAGGCGCGCGGGCCGTGCAGCCAGTGGCTGACCGCATTGATCGGTGCGGCGGCCGATGCGTTCTCGCGCCGGCCTTCGAGCATCAGCGCAAGCAGGGAGAGCAGGCTCGCGGCGCTGCCGCTCGTCAAGGCGTCGCGCCAGAAGCGGGTGTTGGACATGGGAGGGCTCGGCGAAGTCGGATCGATGCCGTTCGGCAAGCCCCGTACCTTGTCAGGACCGCACCATGGATGGGCTCCAGCGCATCTCGACGCCGGCTCTTGCCGTGGGAGATCGCTACTGCACCTGCCCCTTCGACAGCTCGAGCAGCCGTGCATCGAGTCCGGCGCCTATGTGGCGTGACGGCAGGTTCGTCAGGTTGTTGAGCGTCGCATTCGCTTGCGGCAGCGGCTGCTCTATCGCCCAGGCGCGGGCGCCGAAGATGGTGTTGTCGAACGCGTCGTTCTGGGTCGAGCCTTCGCCGAAGAAGAGGCCGGCGTAGTGGCTCCCTCGCACCGAATTGCCGAACACGATGTTGCCGCGGCTCGGCGCGAAGTCGAGCTCGGAGGAGGGCGCATCGGCCGTCGCGGCACCGAGCTCGATGCCGAAGAAGTGGAAGCGGTCGCTGGCGCCATCGTTGTTGTCGGTGACGGTGTTCAATCCGATCAGGTTCGACCACGCAGCCCGCACCATCTTCACGCCGCCGCCGAAATTGCGGTCGACGTGGTTCGCGTAGACGATGTTGTAGAGCGCGTTGTCGAGCGAGATGCCGGGCGTCTTCGCCGGCGGCGTGCCGTCCGGCAGACGGCCGTGACCGCCGACGAAATCGAGCTTCAGTTCGTCGTCGCTCTTGCCCCAGCGCTTGCCGTTCTGGCGGATCGCGTTGGACGCCAGCACATTCGCCGTCGCGCCGTAGTCGAGGCAAGACGCCTTCCTTCGAGTTGCCCTCGATGATGTTGTCGACGATCACGTTCTCGACCGCGCCGTCGATGTAGACGCCGGACGAGGCGTTCGCGGCGACGCGGTTCTGCGCGATCACGTTGCGGCGCGGCGCCTGCAGCCGGTCGCGGATCGGCTGCTCGTGCGCCCAGTAGCGATCGGCCTGCAGCAGGGTCGCCGGGTCGGAAGCGACGGCGGCACGCCGATCGGTGACGACGATGCCGGCGTGCCAGTTCGAGGCACCGAGATTCGCGACCATCTCGTTGCCAAACACGACCGCGCGTTCGGTGGTCCCGTGCAGCAAGACTGCGGCACCGCGGAGGCCGGCGAAGCGGGACCGGCCGATGACGGTGGAGTGCGCCGCGCTGATCGCGACGCCGCCTTCGCGCAATCCATGGAAGCGGGCGTCCATCAAGGTCACGTCGCTGCCGCGGTCGACCAGCACGCCCCAGCGACCCTGGCTGAAGGCGCCGCCCGCGACCGTGACCTGCGATGAATCGACGATGCGAAGGAGAAAGCGCGGCGCGTCACCGGCCGGACGAAGCTCGGTCGCACCGAGATCGAGGCGCAGGTTGGAGCGGCGGATCGTCACCGGCACGTCGACGCGCAATACCGGTGTGGTCACCCGCACCGCCGTGATCGATCGGTCGGCGAGCACGGTGTTGAGGCGCGAGGCGGTCGTTCCCGAGAACGTGTGCACGGCAGCCGGCGACCGCTCGGCGAGCCGGTCGCGGGCCGCTTGCAATGTCGTACTCGACTCGGCCCAGGCCCGGGTCGCCGAATCGGGACTCAGGCCGAGCGCGCGGGCACGGGCGCCGACCTGCAGCGCGCCGAGTGGCGCGGCGAGCACCGGATCGCGGGTCTCGTGCCACGGGGGAAGGCGGTGTGTCGCCTGCAGGTCGCGCGCGGCGGGTCCCATTGGCGGCGCCTCGCCCAAGTCGGGTGCTGCCGATGCGCAGGTGGCGCCGAGCAGCGCGATGACGAGGAGACGGGGCAGGGCGAAGCGGCGCATGGGGATTTGCCCGTCACACGGCCGACCAGCGACGGATCGAACCGGCGGTGCAACCGGCGTGCCGGCTGGCATCGTGCTTGCATGAAAGTCTGATTAGCCGTCGTCTCGCTGGCGAAACCGGCATCTATTTCCTTGACCCTGAAAATCGTGCTCACCAACTTGCAGCACGAGCTGGAGTGCCCAATGTCCGTCTCCCGTAAGCGCGTTGTCGGTCCCTTCTCGATCAGTCCGGCGCAGTTCGCGCTCCTGGTTCAGGCCGCGCGAGGAGCTCGCTTGCGAATCGACGGGGCGGACGATGAGGCCGCTTGCCTGGCGCTGTGGCGGGCCGGTCTGCTGAGAGTCAACGGCGAAGCCGGCTTCCAGCTGAGTGCGCTCGGGCTCGCGGCGGTGCAGCGGGGAACGGCGGACGCACGGGGCGACGCCGCTGCCGTGTCAGGCGAGCGCCAGGCCGAGCGCTTCCGACCGGCTGGCGAACCGCAGCAGCAGGCCGCCCGGTTCTGATTCGGGCAAGCGCCGCAGGTCGAGCGAACCGAACGAGCCGGACGGCTCGCGCACCGGCACGCCGAGGCCGACCGGATCGCTGAAGCGCGGCGAGCCGTCCGCGTTCCAGTCGAAGCGCTGGGCCCGGATGCTGCGCCGCGCCCAGCCGCCGCCGGCCGTGTCGATCGCGTGGTAGACGATCCAGTCCTCGGTGCCGTCCGGCGATGTCACGAACGTGTTGTGACCGGGCCCGAATGTGCCGAGATCCGGCCGTTTCGTGAACACCGGCTGCGTCGACTTGACCCATGACGCGCGGTCAAGAATGTCGCCGCCGGAATAGGTCAGCAGGCCGAGCGCGTAGTCGTCGGTCCAGCTGCCGCTCGCCGAGTAGACGAGGTAGATTCGGCCCTCGCGGTACAGCACCGACGCACCTTCCTGCAAAGACGCGCCCGCCTGCTCCCAGCCGAGCTCGGGGGCCGAGATCTCGCGGCGTTCGCCGCTGATCGTCCACGGGTCGCTCATCGGCGCGATGTAGGTCACTTGCGGGAAGCCGTCGGTCGGCCCGCGCCAGCCCGACCAGACGAAGTAGAGCGCGCCGGCCGACTCGATCGCGAGGCCGTCGATCGCCCAGCTGTCGACGGAGGCCGCGACCTTGCCCTTGAAGGTGTAGCCCCGCTGCGGATCGGCGCTGTCGGCGGCGAGTGCGTACATCCGGTGGTTGACATTCTGACCGTCGCTCGCTGCGAAGTAGATGATCCAGCGGCCTTGCAGGTACTGCAGCTCCGGCGCCCACACTTCCTGGCTGTACGGGCCGGGCGGAGCGGTCCATACGGTGACCATCGGCGCGCTGCCGATGTCCTGCAGGCGCCGGGCCTTGGCGACGCCGATCGCACGGCCGTCGAGGCTGCGGCAGTAGTGGTAGTAGCCGTCGCGGTACACGACCGACGGGTCGGCGGAACCGCCCGAGCCCTGGGCCGGAACGATCGGGTTGACGAAGGTTCGACTCGTCGCCACCGCCTGCGGGACGGCGCCGTCGAGCGGAGCCCTGTCAGCGGCTTCCGAGCCGCCACCGCCACAGCCGGCCACGGCGAACAGGCAGAGAACAAAACGGGCGAGAAGGCGAGCGGTGACGAGCGAGAAAGGCGAGGGCCGAGCACTTTGCATCGAGTGCTTTACGGCGCTCGCGCCGAGGGCTCAAGTGATCATCCGGCGGGGCGCGTGCACTACGCACGGCATGCGCTCTGCGGGCGGTTGACCTCCACCCGACAGGTCGCCTTAAGGCATCTGGTGATGACCCAGCCGCTCTGGCGCCAGATCGCTCGGGCTCTGTCTTTACCGCAGGAATTGGGGCGCGGTTATGCCCTTATTTCGGCGCCCGCCGCGCGTTCGCGGCGGCTCGTTCCATTCAGCCGGGCGGCATCCTGTCGAATCGCATCAGCGTCGGATCGAGTTGATCCCAGGCAAGGCCGCGAATCGCATAGGTCACGGCTTGGGGCTTGTACCGGCTCGGCTCGTCGAGACTGCCGGCGTGGACGGTGAAGACATCGGGCATCGCCGCGAACGTCATGTAGACCGGCGACCCGCAGGTCGGGCAGAACGCCCGTGTCTTCACGTTGCCGCTGTCGCTGACGATGCCCCACCGCGTCGCCGTGCCGGTCTGATGTACGCCTTGACGCGAAAAGGTCAGGTAGGAGCCGTGCCCGGTGCCGCTCTTGTGCTGGCAGTCGCGACACTGGCAATGGTTTTGGAACAACGGTTCACCGCTGATCTCGAAGCGGATCGCACCGCAGGCGCAACCGCCGGTGTAGGCCTCGCTCATGACTTGTCTCCAGGCAGGAATGGGTAAGGCGTCGCGACGGGTTCAGTGAATTCACCGGCAAGGGTGCCGACGTTCTCGACGACCTTCGGCCACGCGCCGCTCATCGAAGCGAATGCCGAATCGTTGGTCGGCGTGACGAAGCCGGCGTGCACCAGGCGCAGACGGGTGCCGCCTTCGACCCGGCTCAAGGTCCATGTGACGACCGTGTCGAGCGCTGAGCCGTAGCCGACGTTGTTCGCGTCGCCGCTGCGCCAGGCATAGGCAAGGCGTTCGTTCGTGATGGCCTCCAGCACTTCGCAATGGATAACGCCGTCCCACGCGCCCGCCGGCTTGGTCTGGAACGTGAAGCGCGTGCCCTGGACAGGCTTGAAGCCGGTCGGCGCCATCAGCCAGCGGCCGATCAGGTCGCCGGTGGTCAGCGTCTTCCAGATCGTCTCGGGCGCATGCGGAAAGACCTCGTCGACCACGATCTGCTGCGTGTCGGTTGTCAGGGCGGCGTCGTTCATGGATCGATGTCTTTCAAGAGGGTTCGAAGGTTGGCGAAGCGCTTGCGCCAGAACACGCCGTAGTGCTCCATCCAGTCGACCAGCGGCGCGAGGCCCTTCTGCTCGACGCGGTAGTACACGTTGCGGCCGTGCGCACGATCGACGACGAGCCCGGCTTCCTTCAGCGAGCGCAGGTGCTGCGAAATGGCCGACTGCGTGACGCCGCTGCCCTCGGTGAGCTCGGCGACGGTGGACTCGTCGGCACGGGCGATGCGCTCGAAGACGGCACGCCGGGTCGGGTCGGCCAGCGATCGCATCACGACGTCGAGAGGAGCGGCTTGCGGCATGAGAAACATATTAGTCACGGCTAACACATTAGTCAATACTAATTTGTAAGGCGGTTGGACGAGGGAGGGTTGCGCCCGACAGGTGTTGCGAGACGGCGTCTTCTCGATCGGCACCGACAAGTTCTGCGCTGGGCCTGCGATGCGGTCGGTCACACTCAATCCATGAAATCTCAGTCGCGGATTGCTTCGCTCGCTCTGAGCCTCGTGGTGGCGGGCTGCGCGAGCAGCGGCGATTGCAGCTCGCCGTACGCCGGTTCACCCCAGTTCAAGGGCTGCCTGTTCGCGAACCCACCCAACCCGCTGACACCGCCCGGCGCCAGCGCGTGGGCCAACTGGACGCGCTTTCTGATCGCCAAGAAGGTCGACACCGTGCCGGTCGATCCGATCCCGGTGCGGCCGTTGACGACGGCCCAGCTCGACGCGCTCGACCCGCAGGCCAATCACCTCGTGCGGCTCGGCCACTCGTCGCACCTGCTGAAGCTGCGTGGCAAGTTCTGGTTGATCGATCCGGTGTTCGGCGAGCGGGCCTCGCCGGTCAGCTTTGCAGGCCCCAAGCGCTTTCACGCGCCGCCGCTGACGCTCGAGCAGCTGCCGCCGATCGAAGGCCTGATCCTGTCGCACGACCACTACGACCACCTCGACGTTCCGACGATCGAATACCTCGCGCGGCGGGTCCAGCGCTACTTCGTTCCGCTCGGTGTGATGGCGCGCCTGGACGACATGGGTGTGCCGGCCGAGCGCGTGCAGGAGTTCGACTGGTGGCAGTCCGGCGCGCACGATGGGGTCCGGCTCACCGCGACGCCGGCGCAGCACTTCTCCGGCCGCACGTTGACGGACCGCAACCGCACGCTGTGGGCGTCGTGGGTCATCGAGAGCGGCGAGCAGCGCATCTTCTACAGCGGCGATTCGGGCTACTTCGGCGGCTTCAAGGAGATCGGTGCGCGCTTCAAGGGGTTCGATCTCGCGCTGATGGAAAACGGCGCCTACGACGCCAACTGGCCCGCCGTCCACATGACGCCGGAAGAGAGCGTCCAGGCCTTCCAGGACCTGAACGCGAAGGTGCTGTTCGGTGTCCACAACAGCACCTTCGATCTGGCCTTCCACACCTGGCACGACCCGCTCGATCGGCTGGCCGCCTTGGCAGAAGCGAAGCGCATCGAGCTCGCGACGCCGGAGATCGGCGAGGTGCTGACCGTCGGCGCTCAGCGCAGCAACAAGAAGTGGTGGGTCGGGCTGAGGTAGCGGCGCGCTGTTAGCCGATGCAAATCTTGCCGACGCGCACCGGCACCACCATCGTCGCTCCTTCGCGCAACACCTGCACCCACAGCACGACGCCCTCCTGATGGGTCCCGCGCCAGACGGCGGGATTGAGGACGATGTCATCGTGCTGCAGACCGGCCCGCGACGCCGGCGTGTCGTCACCGACCAAGATGATCCGTTCGGTGCGCGGATCGGCGGTCACACCGACACCGACATAGCTGCTGCCCGGGCAGGCGAATCCGCTCGGCAGACCGCCGGGCTGCAGCTCGATGCGGGCGAGCTGCAAGCCGGCACCGTGGAGCTTCTTGGCGGTCGCCGTCTCTTCCACGAACGGCGGTGGGTCGATGAATCCCGACGCGACGCGGAACAGCGCCGTCAACCCGAGCCCATGCAGCAGCACCGAGAGTATCCCGGCGACGGCACGTGGCGGCATGTGCATGGTGATCTTTCGCTGACCGAAGGGTAGGGTCTGCGCGCAGCAGCAGGCAAGTCAACGTGCTGGCCCGACCATCCTAGGCGCATTGAAAGTCTTGGTTGCGCACGCCGTCAAGCCGAGGCTCAACTCTCACATTCTGGCAACGGCGACATGTCCGAAAGCTGCCAGACACCGGGCGCGATGCCTCCTAAGCTGGGTACTTGTCCCCTGGAGAACGTCATGAGCTTTCGTGTCGCCGGTCTTTCGCCCGAACCGTTCCGCCACCTGTTCGGATTGCCCGACGATGAGCTGGCGCGGCAAGGCATCCATCGCTTCGTCGCCGACTCGCAGTCGCGCTATCCGGACCGCATCGAGCTGCGCGACGTCGCGCCCGGAGAGTCGGTCCTGCTGCTGAACTACCTGCATCAGCCTGCCGAATCACCGTATCGGGCCAGCCACGCGATCTTCGTGCGCGAGGGAGCCACGGAGACGCGGGTGGTCGTCGATGAGATACCCGACGCGTTGCGCGTCCGGCCGCTGTCGCTGCGCGCCTTCGACGACCGCGGAATGATGGTGGCGGCCGAGCTCGTCGACGGTTCGGAGATGGCGGTGGCTGTGAAGCGGCTGCTTGCCGACGAACGTGCCGCCTACGTGCACGCGCATTTCGCGCAGCGGGGGTGCTATGCGGCCCGGATCGACCGCTGCGTGACCGGCTCGTCGGCAGGCAGTTCCAGCGAAGGTCGCGCCTAAGCGGCCGTCATCGCGCCTTTGATCGACCCCTTCCTCCGCCTCGCCGCGGTGCCGATCGCCGCCAGGCCCAGCAGCATCAAGGCATAGGTTTCCGGCTCCGGAATGGAGGCCACCGCGGCAACGCCGGCATCGGTGAAGTCGGTGAACACGCCATCGATGCCGAGCTGCATGTAGTACGCCATTTCGGCAACCGGGTCGGTGAACCCGTAGCCGCCCGAGTCGTTGCGGAACGTGAAGCCGTGGACCAGCAGGCCGGCTTGATGGGCGGCCTCGATCACACCGGTGCTGCCATCGACGCGGCGATCGCCGATGCCGATGCTGCCGTCGAGATTGCGGTCGACGCCATCCGCCACCGTCCGCGCCAGATAAGGCTTCCATGGGCCGACGCCGTCGGCATAGGTCTTGACGAAGGCGAGGCCTTCGGGCGTCAGCAGGTCGGCAAAGGTGCGCGGATCGCCGCCGAGCAGCAGGTCGTAAGGCTGCCGGTACGGATTGACCAGCGACAGCGAGCCGTCCGCCCGCACGTCGTCGGCGTCGATCAGCTGGACCAGGCGCATCTGGGTCAGCCCGTTCAGGTACTGCAGGTTGCCGACTTCAAACGACTGGATGAAGACCGGCGCCTGCGCCGTGTTGCCGTAGGCCGCGTGCAAGGTCGTGAGGGTCTTGTCTTCGATCGCATGCGCGCCGAACAGCGTCGCGTGGAACGTCGAGTGCTTGATCTCCGGATAGATGCCGATCGTTCGGCCGAGCGCCGCACTCTGCGATTGCGCCAGCGCGATGACCTCGTTGAGGGTCGGTATCTCGAACTGCCCGTTGTAGCTCTGGTCGCGCGTGGCCACCGGCTGCACGGCGCGCAGCGTCTTGATCTCGGCCAGCGTGAAGTCGCTCGCGAAGTAGGCGGTGGTCGAGACGCCGTCGACCAGCCGCGTGCTGCGCCGCGACGCATCGAACTTGCTCGCCACGTCGGTCGTGCCGTCGAGCATCGGCTCGTGCCGGACGATCAACTGGCCGTCCTTCGTCAGCACCAGGTCCGGCTCGATGTAGTTGGCACCCAGTTGGATCGCCATCAGGTAGCCGGCGAGGGTGTGCTCGGGCCGGTAGCCCGATGCGCCCCGGTGGGCGATCACGATCGGTAAGGAGCCGTCGAGCGTGTTGTAGGCGGCCGCCTCCGGCCCGGGGGCGGCCAGCGCGACCGCCGTTGCGACCGCAGCCATTGCGCCCGAGGGACGCAGGCCTCTTCCTGTCCTCGCGGCATGCTTCATTCTTGTCTCCTTGAAGCGTCCTGAGTTGCTGGCCGGCGGTTCGGGACCACCCCGGGCGCCTGCCGTCGTGTACCAGTCTAGGCGGATGGATGCGAAATTTCGAATGCCATCTCGCGGCCGAGAAGGAGAAAATCCCCGGGCCTTTCGCGGCAGCATGCAAGCCCGATGACCGACCAGATTCCCGACCTCCAGATCGATGGCGCGATCGCGACCATCACGCTGCGCCGACCGGCGCAAGCGAATCGCCTCAGCGCCGACGACCTCGATCGACTCGGCGCATTGATCGCCGACGTGAACGCGCGCGACGACGTTCTGGTGCTGTTGCTGCGGGGCACCGGCAAGTACTTCTGCAGCGGGTTCGACATCGGCAGCATCGGCAGTGGGGAAGAGTCCAGCTTTGCCGAGATCGTCGATGCGCTCGAAGATGCGCGCGCCGTCACGATCGCAGTGCTGCACGGCGGCGTCTATGGCGGTGCGACCGACCTCGCGCTCGCCTGCGACTTTCGCATCGGCGCGCACGGCGTCGACATGTTCATGCCGGCCGCGCGCCTCGGTCTGCACTACTACCAGTCGGGCCTGGAGCGCTACGTGACGCGGCTCGGGCTCGACAACGCGAAGCGGCTGTTCCTCACGGCGCAGAAGATCGATGCAACCGCGATGAAGGCGATCGGCTATCTCACGCACCTGGTCGCTCCCGAAGCGCTGGAAGCCGAGGTCACGAACCTGTCAGGCACCTGCGCGTCGATGGCGCCGATCCCGCTGATCGGCATGAAGCGGCACCTGAACCGGATCGCCCGTGGCACGCTGGACGCGTCGGCGCTGCAGGCCGACATCGAGCGCGCCTATCGATCCGATGATCTGCGCGAAGGCCAGGCCGCGTGGGCGGAGAAGCGAGCGCCCCGCTTCGTCGGGAAATAGAGGACGAGCCTCCGCGGTCAGGATCGGCGATCGATTCGTCGGCTCCGCTGCAGTGGAGGCGCGGCTCGGCGGTTCAGCCGCCGATTACCGCCGAGCGACCAGCAGCGGAAGCTTGACCAGAAACAGCGCCCCGCGCTGATCGCCGCGGCTGCTGGCGGTCACGCTGCCGCCGTGCGCCTTGACGAGCTCCTTGACCACCGCGAGGCCGATGCCGAGCCCGGCCTCGTCGGCCGAGGCCTGCGCATCGAGCGCGAACATGTCGAAGACCGTCGGCAGCGCCGCAGGCGACAACGGCGGCCCCTCGTCGGACACCGCGACATGCGCTTCGTGCCCGACCACTGCGGTCGTCAGCCAGATGTCGCCGCCTTCCGGCGAGCGCCGGGACGCGTTGTTCAGCAGGTTGCTGAAGACCTGCGTCAGGCGCATCGGGTCGCCATGCACCATCGCCTTCGTCGTCGACGGCTGCACGCGCAGGCGCTGCCGTCGCGAGTCGATCGCATGGCGGCAGACGTCGACCGCCGCGCTGACGATCGAGTCGACATCGAGATCGCTGGAATCGAGCTTGAAGGTTCCGCCGCCAATCAGCGATCCGTCGAGCAGATCGTCGATGAGCCGTGCCAGGTGTGCGGTCTGGCGCTTCAACACCTCGTGGCTTTTCGACGAATCCGAGTCGGTGGCGCGGCGGGGCAGCGTCGCGGCGGTCATCCGGAGCACCGACAACGGCGTGCGCATCGCGTGCGCCGCCATCGCCACGAAGTTGATCTGCTTGCGGTGCGCCTCCTCGGCATGCGCCTGCATCTTCTGCGCGATCTGCGCGGTGTGCAAGAGCTCGCGATTCGCGTCGGAGAGCTCGCGCAGGCGCGCTTCGTGCCTCGCCAGCAGCGAGGCCGCCCGCCTCGGCAGGTTGGCGGCCGGATCGACCTCCGCGCTGAGCAGGGTCTCCGCGCCGGAGGTCTCCGCGAAGAACTCGTACGCTCCGGCGCCGCGGCCTTTGGCGCGGTACATCGCCGCATCGGCACGCTGGATCAGGGTCGCCGCGTCGGCGCCATCCTCCGGGTACAGCGCGATCCCGATGCTCGCCGAAAGCGCCAGGTCGTGCGGCCCGATCCGCGCCGGCAGCGCCAGCGACGCGAGCATCTTCTCGGCCACCGGGACGGCGTCGTGCGCGCTGTAGATCTCGGCGAGAAGGACCACGAACTCGTCGCCGCTGTGGCGACTCACCGTGTCCGAATCGCGCACCGCACCTTCGAGCCGGCGCGTGACCAGTTGCAGGACTTCATCGCCGACCGCGTGCCCATGGGTGTCGTTGATCTGCTTGAAGCGATCGAGGTCGACGAACAGCACGCCGACCCGCGTCGCACGCCGCTGCGCCAGCGCGATGGCGCTCTCGAGCCGGTCCAGCATCAACGCCCGATTCGGCGCGCCGGTCAGCTCGTCGTGCTGGCTGTGGCGGGTGAGCTCATCGAGACTGCTGATCACCGTCTGCGCGACGGTGTCGGCATGGACGGCAGCGGACACGAGGCGCCCGTCGGCCTCCTTGAGCTCGGTCGAGCGCAGCCCGCTGAATTCCTCGCGCGCTTCGGCAAGCTGGCGGCGCAGACCGGCGAGCTCGACCCGTGCCGCATCGACCTGCGCACGCAGGAGGTGCAGCGTGCGGGTCGCCGATTCGGTCTCGACGTCGGTGTCTGGAAGTGCCGCCATGGATTGTCAGGATACCGAAGGCGCTGAGAGATTAGCCGACGCCGATGACCCTGCGGAGCAAGGCGACTCCCGCGTGGGGATACGCTTGCGACCGATCACCCATCGTTGCAGTGCGGTTCTCGTCTTCAAAGGGTCGTCGCGTGCGTCATTGCCGTCGTTCAGCAGTCGTCGTGCCCGCCGTTTTCGGCGCGCGCTGGCCGCGTGTCTAGTCGGATGTGCCGGACCGATGACCGCGGTGCCGACGGAGGCGCAGTTCTCGGCCATTCAGCCGGGCATGACGCGGGAAGAAGTCCTGAGCCGCGTCGGCCGGCCGACCTGAATGTTCGGCGTTCGCCAGGAAGACCTGACGATTTGGAACTATCGCTTCAATCCCAACGACTGCATCATCTTTCAGGTCAGCATGCGCCCGAACGGCACCGCCAGAGACGGGTCGCAGGCCTGGGATCCCGCCTGCGACGCGCCCGCCGGGCGGCGTCGCTGACGACGATTGCCATTCGAGCGACGGTCAGCGCAGGCTGACCGTCGTCCGCTTCCAGCGCGGGTCGGCCCACGGCCCGAAGGCGGCCAGCAGTTGAGGCGTGCTGGCAAACCTGTCGGTTGCGAGCGAGTCGGTCATCAGCACCTCGAAGCGGCGGATCACCTTGCCGTTGATCTTGGCTTCGCGCGCGACCAGCAGCTTCGGCGTTGCGGCGGGTGCCCAGCCGGCGAACTCGACATAGCCAAGGCCGGGCTCGGCCGCCGCCGGCGGAAGGACATCGAGCGTCCAACCGTCGCCGCGCCGACGCCAGATCCACAGCTCGCTCCAGCCTTCGAGCGGCTGCACGGCGAGCGCGAGGGCACGCCCATCGGCACGGGGTGCGGCGGACGCTGCCCACACGGTTGCATAGGTGCAGCGCTCGGCAGCGGGTGTCATCGCGGTTTTTGTGACCTCGACCACACCGACGCAGGTCTGGCCCGGTTCGCCGCTGCGCACGCGGATCTGCACCTTGCCCGCAGCCGGCATGACAGGCAGCGCGGCCCAGCGCACGGCGCCGACGCGGATCGCCGCTTCGGTGTAGTCGGCCTGCTCGTCGTCGCCGAGCTCGCGCTTGTCGACCGCCGCCAGTTCGTCGAGCGCGCGTTGCGCGGCGGTCTGCGGCGGCTCGGCGCGGCGTGATTGCGCGAATGCGATCGCCGCCCAGACGCCGGCGCGGCGCAGGTGCAGCCGGTTCTTCACGACGTCGTCGATCTGCGTCATCGCCGCCGGATCGATGTCGTCGAGCAGCCCGGCGCGCCAGCGGTCGATTGCCTGCCGTTCGTGCGGCGGCATCACCGGGTCGATGCAGTCGTGGCGCGTCAACGCGAGCGCGGCACGGGCGCGCTGCGCAGGCGTGGCCTTGGATGCCGTCGCCGCGGCCATCGCGGCGACGCGCCGGAACGCCTCGCCGTCGTAGCAGAGCTGCACCGTGCCCTGGCGCTCGAAGCTCGTGAACTTGACGCCGTACTGCGCGACCACATCGAGGTGCGCAGTCACGGTGGCGGACGTCGGCTTGCCGCCGGCGCGCCGGGCCAGGCGTTCGGCCAACACCCCGAGCGCGTCGAACGGCTCGGCGGTGATCTGGCCCGCCGGCGCGGCTTTCAGATAGCCGGCGACATACGCGATGCCGAGCGATTCAGCGCCCGGTGTGTCGCGCAGGAAGCGCAGCACCGCGAGCAGTTGCGGCGCTTCGGCTTCGCTCGCCGGCAGCACGCGCACCTGGCCGGCCCGCACGTAGCCGGCGCGCTCGCGGCGGTGGTCGTAGACCTGCAGGTGATCGAGCCGGCTGCCGCGCACCTCGAGCAGCTCGCCTTGCCACAGCTGGGCGTGGTTGGCGGCACTCGCGCTCGGTGCCGCGCGCAAGGGCGTGGCGTCCTGCGCAACGATGGCCAAGGTCGTCAACGCGATGGCGGTCAGGGCGGGCATCACTGACCTCCGGCTTCGGTGGCCACCGGCTCTTGCCCTTCAGGCAGCTTGCCGATCAGGCCCGACGCGATGAAGCGACCATCGGTTCCCGGCGGCGCGATGATGACCTGCACCTTGTCTGAAAGCTTGTCGGCCACCGTTTTCTGGATCAGCAGCGGATAACGGCTGAGCAGGGCGCCTTCGCGCGCCATCTGCTCGGTGTTGACCCGGCCTACGCGGTCCATGCGGTAGACCTCGGCATCGGCCAGCTTCTGGCGCGAGTCAGCCTCGCCCTCGGCCTCGATCCGGCGCGATTGCGCGGAGGCCTCGGCCTGCTTGATGCGCGTGACTTTCGCGGCCTCGGCCTCGAGCTGGCGCTGCTCGATCTGCTTTTGCTTGAACGGCAGCACGTGGCGCATCGCGTCTTCCTGCGCGCGCGCCGCGATGACCTGCTCGCTTGCGGCCGCGGCGGCAGCGGTCTCGCGCCGGGCCTTGTCGGCGAGCGCTTCAAGCTCGGTCTGCTTGACCTGCTTTTCCTTCAGCTCGAGCGTGTAGCGCATCTTCTCGGTCTCGAGCTCTTCCGACAGCAGGCGGTCCATGCCGCGCCGGTAGTCGGCCGGCAGGTCGACCTGGCCGATCTGCACGTTCTTCAGCACGATGCCGTCGGCGGCGAGCTTGGTGCGCAGCTCGGTCTCGATGGCCTGCTGGATCTCGACCCGCTTGCTCGAGAAGATCTCGCGCACCGTGTAGCGGGCAAAGGTCTTGTAGGTCACGGCCTGCATCGCGGGCACGACGACTTCGCCGTCGAGGTCTTCCGGCAGCTTGCGGACGATCTGCGTGACCTTCGTCGGATCGACCGCATAGCGCACTGCCAGATCGACGCCGATCGACAAGCCCTCGACCGACTGAAACGGCGCCGGCCCCGACGCCTTGCGTCCATCGGTGGGCCGCACGACGCGGTCGCGCAACGTGAAGTGGCGCAGCACGTGGAGGGCCGGCAGCTTCAACGCCGAGCCTTCGCTCAGCACCGTGACGTCGCCGTTGAACTGGTTGGTGCGCACCGCGATCTCGCCGGCCGGCACCGAGTCGACCGGCGGGTGCGCGATCAGCAGCCAGGCGCCGGCCGCCGCAACGCCGGCGGTGATCAGCATGCGGCGGGCACCCACCCCTCGCCGGGCCGCATCGCCAACGGCGGCATAGGCGGTTTGCAGGGCGCGGGTCAGAGGGGTCAGCGAGAAGTTCATTGGAGGCTCCGGGTGGTGTGAGTCGTATTGACATCGCCCATTCTTCGAATCGGGCCCGGAGCATGAAAGACGGTCGCTAGGCAGCTTCACTCCCGCAGCGGAAGAAACCTTCACACCGTGCGCGCGGTGGCGCCGAGATAATTCGCCGCATGCCCACGGTTGCCGTCATCGAGGACGATCTGCCCACCAGCAACCAGCTCAAGGGCTGGATCGAAGCGGCGCGTCCCGGCATCACCGTGCACCAGTGGTTCACGCGCGACGACGCCGAGGCGGCAATCGCACGCGAGCGCTACGACGCGGTCGTGCTCGACATCGAGCTCGGGCGCGAACGCCACGCAGGCGTCGCGATCATCAATGCGATCAACAAGCGCGGCGGCACGCCGGTGCTGGTGGTCTCGGCGATGCCGGCTGCGATCTACCGCAGCATCATGAAGGCGCTCGACGCCTGGGACTACCTGCAGAAGACGACCTTCGAGGAGGCCGACTTCGTCGACACCTTCCTCGAGATCCTGCGCAGCAAACCGGCGCGCGCGCCTGCGGTGCCGGCGACCGCCGAGCTCTCGCTCGACCCGCTGAAGCAGGCGGCGCCGCTGTGGCGCGGCCAGCGCATCAACCTGCCGCTGACGGCGCAGCGCATCCTGGCGGCGCTGCATGCGCGGCGCGGCGAGGTGGTCAGCTACGAAGAGCTCTACCAGGTCATCAAGAGCGGGCGCAACCGCGACAACGTGCGGAAGCACATCAGCACTATCCGCGAGGCCTTTCGCGAGATCGACCCAGGATTCGACGGCATCGAGAACGTGCCGATGCGCGGCTTTCGCTTCCTGAGCGCGCCCAAGGCGTTAGCAGGCCCTGGATGAAGCGGTGGCGCCTGCCGGGGCGCGTGCCGCTGCGGCTGCGCATCCTGTTCCGCGGGCTGTTTGCGCTGCTCGCGCTGGCGATGGTGGCGCTCGCGCTGTCGGTGCTGCAGGACGAGAAGCAGCGCAGCCACCGCATCTATGCCGACGGTTTGAAGAAGAACCAGGCGCAGATCGCGGCGCGCCTCCGCCATCCGACCGGCCAGCTCGCGCTGTTGAATCCGGCCGCCGCCGACCGGCCGGCCCAGCCGGTTCACCCGCTCGTGCTGCCGTTCGCCGCGCTCGATTTCGACGATCGCGCGAAGGCGCTGCAGGCGGTCGAGATGGCCGGCTGCGCGCTCCTCTATCCCGATGGCGCGACCTTGTGCGCGGCGATCGGCAGCAATCCGTACGCCGGCGGCTTCGTCTACCTGGTCGCGAGCCTGGCGGCCGGGGAGCTGGTTCCGCATGGCAGCGGCGATCTCGAGCTGACCGACGTGCACCGTGCGATCGTCGACGTCGACTACCGCGGCGCAACCACGCGCTGGACCGCGCCCTACGAACTCAGCCCCGACGGCAAGGGGCGCCTGACCGGCCATCTCGGCAGCGCGCCGATTGCCTTCGGGGCCCGGCCGGTGCGCGACTTCCGCGGCTGGCTCTGGCAGGAGGGCCGCTGCATCGAGCCGAGCGCCGCGGCGCCGACGTGCGCGCGGCGCAGCTTCCTGTCGGTGCGCCTGCCGGTCGAGGTGTTCCGCGATGCGCTGATCGCGAAAAGTCCGCAGTGGCCGCCGCCCGATCTCGACCGCATGACGATCCGCCTGCGCCTGCTCGCGCCGGGCGACGGCAAGCCTTTGTTCGACAGCGACACACCGGGTGCGACGCTGCCGTTCTCGCTCGAGGAGCTGCGCTCCTTGCTGCTGCCTGGCGAGAAGCTGACCGTGCAGCACGCCGGCAGTCCGCGGCCGGTGTTCGAGCTGACCGGTGCGGCCTTGGACGACCAGCCGATCTCGCCGTGGATCGCCCAGGTGATCCGCCGCCTGCCGGTCGACGGCTTCGACGAGCCGATGCAGGCGCGCGAGGTCGTCGACACCTCGCTCGGTCGCCACGAGTTGACGCTCAGCGGGGACATCCGCTCGGTCAACCAGGCGCTGGCGGCCGTGGCCACGCGGCTGGCCTGGACCGTCGGCGCGATGCTGCTCGCGGTCGGCTTCACCTGGGGCCTGCTCGAGTTGTTCGTGATCCGCCGCATCACCTTGCTGACCCGGCGCGCGGCGGCGGTGTCGGTCGGCGTGCGCGGCGGCGACGGCCTCGCCCGCATGGACCTGGCGGACCTGCGCGGCGGCGACGAGCTCGGTGTCCTCGCGCAGGGCCTGAACGACCTGCTGCTGCGCGTCAACGACGACGTGCGCCGCGAGCAGATCCGTGTGAAGTCGGAGCAGGACATGTGGCACGCGGTCGGCCACGAGATCATGTCGCCGCTGCAGTCGCTGATGGCGCTGCATGGCGAACGCGACGACCCGAGCGCGCGCTACATCAGCCGCATGCAGCAGGCCGTGCGCGTGCTCTACGGCCAGGCCTCGCCGAGCGAGGCGTTCGAGTCGACGACCCTGGCGCTCGACACCGTGGACCTCGACGCCTTCCTCGGCCACGTGGCGGGCAATGCCGGCTACATCGGCATCGAGCAGGTCGAGTACGCGCGGCTCGGCACGCCGATGTGGGTGCGTGCCGACGAGCACTCGCTCGAGGACGTCGTCACGCACGTGCTGCGCAACGCCGATCGGCACCGAACACCCGGCACGCCGATCCGCATCAGGCTGGCGGCGGAGGGGCAGGGCGTGCAGATGGCGCTGCACAACCAGGGCGCCGCGATTCCCCAAGACAACCTGGGCCGCATCTTCGAATACGGCGTCACCGATGCGCCCGACGCGGCAGCTGCGGGTCGGCGCGGGCAGGGCCTGTTCGTTGCGCGGACCTACATGGCGAAGATGGGCGGCACGATCGTCGCGCGCAACGAGGCCGATGGCGTGGCGTTTGTGCTGATGTTGCCGCGGGCCTGACCTTCCGGTCTCTCGACCGACCGCTCGCGCCGGGCGTCATCGAGGCGCTGGCGCGCGATGCCCCGTTCGCGAGCGGGGCAGGCGGCTTGCGCGGCCTCCGCCAACCCGTTATTTTTGGCCTACCCACAACCGGAGACACGCTCATGGACAAGTCCAAGATGGAGTTGAGCGACGCCGAGAAGTCGCTGCGCGACGCGGCGTTCGAATACCACCGCGCGCCGACCTTCGGCAAGATCTCGGTGACGCCGACCAAGGCGCTCTCGAACCAGCGCGACCTGTCGCTCGCCTATTCGCCCGGCGTCGCCTACCCGTGCCTCGCGATCGAGGCCGATCCGAACCTGGCCGCGGAGTACACCTCGCGCGGCAACCTGGTCGGCGTGATCACCAACGGCACCGCGGTGCTCGGCCTCGGCGACATCGGCCCGCTCGCCGCCAAGCCGGTGATGGAAGGCAAGGGCTGCCTCTTCAAGAAGTTCGCCGGCATCGACGTGTTCGACATCGAGCTCGCCGAGAAGGACCCGAAGAAGCTAGTCGAGATCATCGCAGCGCTCGAGCCGACCCTGGGCGGCGTGAACCTCGAGGACATCAAGGCGCCCGAGTGCTTCTACATCGAGAAGGCGCTCAAGGAGCGCATGAAGATCCCGGTCTTCCACGACGACCAGCACGGCACCGCAATCATCTCCGGCGCGGCGCTGCTGAACGGCCTCGAGCTGGTCGGCAAGCCGATCGAGTCGATCAAGCTGGTGTCGTCCGGCGCCGGCGCAGCGGCGATCGCATGCCTCGACATCATGGTCGGCCTCGGCGTCAAGGTGGCGAACATCTTCGTCGTCGACTCGCGCGGCGTGATCCAGCACGAACGCGAGGACGCGCGCAGCGGCAAGCTCGACGAATCGAAGCAGCGCTACTGCCAGAAGACGCCGGCGCGCACGCTCGCCGATGTGGTGTCGGGCTGCGACGTGTTCCTCGGCTGTTCGGCGGCCGGCGTGCTGACCGCCGAGATGGTCGGCACGATGGCGGCGAAGCCGATCATCCTCGCGCTCGCCAACCCCGAACCCGAGATCCGCCCGGAGCTCGCCAAGCAGGCGCGGCCCGACTGCATCATCGCGACCGGCCGTTCGGACTATCCGAACCAGGTCAACAACGTCCTCTGCTTTCCGTACATCTTCCGCGGCGCGCTCGACTGCGGCGCGTCCCGCATCACCGAGGAGATGAAGCTCGCCTGCGTGCGCGAGATCGCGGCGCTCGCCAAGGCCGAGCCTAGCGATGAGGTCGCTGCGGCCTATGCGGGGCAGGAGCTGCGCTTCGGACCCGACTACATCATTCCGACGCCGTTCGACTCGCGCCTGATCCTGCGCATCGCGCCGGCGGTGGCGAAGGCGGCGGCGGAGAGCGGCGTCGCGACGCGGCCGATCGCCGACCTCGAGGCCTACCGGCGTTCGCTCGACCGCTTCGTCTACCAGACCGGCATGGTGATGCGGCCGCTGTTCGCGAGTGCGAAGGCGAAGCCGGTGCGCGTCGCTTATGCCGAGGGCGAGGACGACCGGGTGCTGCGCGCGATCCAGGTCGTGCTGGATGAGGGCCTCGCCAAGCCGATCCTGATCGGCCGGCCGGCCGTCATGCAGGCGCACATCCAGCGCGCCGGGCTGCGCCTGCAGCCGGGCCGCGACTTCGACGTGGTGAACCCGGAGGACGATCCGCGCCACCGCGCCTACTCCGACGACTACCACGGGCTGATGGGACGTCAGGGTGTCACGCCCGAGATGGCGAAGGCGGCGGTGCGGCGCTCGAACACGCTGATCGCCGCGATGATGATCCGGCGCGGCGATGCCGATGCCATGCTAGGCGGGCTGGTCGGCCGTTACGAAGGCCACCTCGAGCATGTGCGCGACGTCATCGGCCTCGCGCCGGGCGCCAGCACCTTCGCGGCGATGAACGTGCTGATGCTCGGCGACCGCACGCTGTTCCTCACCGACACCTTCGTCAACGAGGAGCCGAGCGCGGAGCAGCTGGCCGAGATCGCGCGGATGGCCGCCGACGAGGTGCGCCGCTTCGGCCGGCCGGCCAAGGTCGCGTTCCTCTCGCACTCGAACTTCGGTTCGTCGAAGGGCGGTTCGGCGCAGCGCATGCGCGAGGCAGCCGAGCGCTTCCGCGTGCTGATGCCCGATGTCGAGTGCGAAGGCGAGATCCACGGCGACGCCGCGCTCTCGGAGACTGTGCGCAAGCGCTATCTGCCGACGAGCCGCCTGACCGGCGAGGCGAACGTTCTCGTGATGCCGAACATCGATGCCGCTAACATCCTCTTCAACGTGCTGAAGATCGTCGGCGGGCACGGCGTGACGGTCGGGCCGATCCTGCTCGGCGCGGCACGTCCGGCCCACATTCTCACGCCCTCGGCGACGGTGCGCCGCATCGTCAACATGACCGCGCTCGCGGTCGGCAGCGCAGCGCGGGACATCACGGCAAACGCTGAGAACTAGGCGCTGTCGCGTTCGACGACCGCGAAGCCGAGATCGGCGATGCGTGGGTGAATGGGTCCGCCGGCGAGGTGCGCCAGCAGCATCTGGCCGGCGCGCAGCCCCATCTCGCCGGCGCGCACCTGCACCGAGGTCAGGCGGGGTTCGATGCTGGCCGCGATCGGCAGGTCGGCGAAGCCCATGACCGCTAGGTCGCGCGGCACCGCGACGCGGCGGCGCGCGCACTCGAACAGCGCGCCGGCGGCCAGCATGTCGTTGCTGCAGAAGATCGCGCGCGGCGGTGCGGCCGCGCCCATCAGCTCGGCCAACGCCACACCGGCATCGGCCGGCGACGAGGGAACGGCCAGCTCGATGCTGGCGACTTCGCTCGCCCCGGCTTCTTGGGCCGCTTCGCGAAAGCCTTGCAGCCGCGCGAGCGATCGGCCGTCGGTGCCGCCGATGTAGCCCAGGCGCTTGTGGCCCTTGCCCGCTAGATATCGGCCGGCCGCGAACCCGGCCGCGTGGTTCGAGAAGCCGACGAGCAGGTGGATCGGCCGCTCGCTCAAGTCCCAGGTTTCGACGACCGGGATGCCGGCGCGCAGGATGCTGCTGCGCACACCGCGCGCATGGTTGACGCCGGTCAGCACCAGGCCGTCGACGCGCCGGCCCAGGAAGGCCTGGACCAGCGCGCTCTCTTCCTCCGAGCGGTAATTCGTCTGCCCGAGCAGCAGCTGGTAGCGATGCGGGGCCAGCGCCTGGGCCAAGCCGTCGATGGTGTCTGAGAAGATCGAGCTGTTGACCGTCGGCACGATCACCGCAACGGTGCGCGAGCGGTTCGACGCGAGGCTTCCCGCGGTCAGATTGGGCACATAGCGCAGCCGCTCGATGGCGGTGCGGACCGCGCGCAGCGTGGCCGGCGCCAGCTTGCCCGGTGCGTTCAGCGCGCGCGACACCGTGATCGCCGAGACCCCGGCTTCGCGCGCCACATCTTCCATGCGCACGCTGCCGGGGGGCGCCCGGCGCTTGCGGGACGATGGTGCGGAAGACATCAGGGGGCGGACAAGGGTTTAGCCGTGCTTGACAGTGAACCTGCGGTCCGACAGCATGAATGTTAGCGCAACCATTTTGATGGCCAGCGCATCAAGAGGAAAGGATTCATGGCCGACATCGATGCGCAACGCCTGGCGCAATACCGTCGCGATGGCTACATCGTCGTCGAGGGGCTGCTCGACGAGATCACACGCCGGCGCATGAAGCAGGTGCTCGCCGAACTGATCGAAGGCGCGCGTGCGGTGACCACGCACGACGACGTCTACGACCTCGAGCCGACGCACAGCGCGGCGCAGCCGCGCGTGCGGCGCATCAAGAAGCCGCATCTGGTGCATCCGGTCTTCGCCGAGTTCATGCGCTCGCCGCGTTTGCTCGCCATCCTGAGCGCGCTGCTCGGTCCGAGCGGCGTGCGGCTGCACGGCTCCAAGCTCAACCTGAAGGCTCCCGAGTTCGGCTCGCCCGTGGAATGGCATCAGGACTGGGCCTTCTACCCGCACACCAACGACGACCTGCTGGCGGTCGGCGTGTTGCTCGACGATGCGACCGAGCAGAACGGGCCGATGATGGTGCTGCCGGGCAGTCACCGCGGCCCGACCTTCGACCACCACGGCGCCGACGGCCGCTTTTGCGGCGCGATGGAGCCGGCCCGCGACGGGCTCGACTTCCGGCAGGCCCGGCCGCTGATCGCGCCCGCCGGGTCTTGCTCGTTCCACCACGTGCGCGCGGTGCACGGCTCGGCCCAGAACACCTCGGCGCACTCGCGCAACCTGCTGCTCTACGAATTTGCGGCGGCGGACGCGTTCCCGCTGCTCGGCATCACCGACTGGGACGAATTCAATTCGCGCCTGCTGGTCGGCGAGCCGACCGTCGCGCCGCGCACCGTCGACTGCCCGATCCGGATGCCGATGCCGCCGGCCGCAAACCAGGGCTCGATCTACGAGAACCAGACGGCGCTGCAGCGCCGCTACTTCGAACCGACGCCGGTGGCTGTGCCGCGGCAGTCGACCTGAACACACGACGAGGAGACGACATGCCTGCATTCACGAAGCGCGCGGCCCTGCTGGGCACCCTGATGGCCCTGACCTGCGGCGCGCAGGCGCAGACCACGCTGACGTTCGGCGGCTCCGATGCGCTCGGCTCGATCCTCGATCGGCAGAACGTGCGCTTCACCGCCTGCGTCAACGACAAGGCCGCCGGCAAGCTGAAGGTCAACTTCATCCAGGGCGAGCAGCTCGGCAGCGACGTCCAGGTGATCGAGCAGACGATGCAGGGCTCGGTGCAGATCTACGGTGACGTGCTCGACTGGTACGCCAACTGGGTCAAGGACTACGCGATCCTGGCCTGGGGCTTCACGTTCCGCGACGCCGACCACATGCAGAAGTTCCTCGACAGCCCGTCCTATGCGGCGATGGCCGAGAAGCTGCGCAAGGAGCAGGGCTTGCGCATCCTCGCCGCCGCGCCTACGCAGCCGCGCATCCTGTTCTCGAAGAAGCCGGTCGGCTCGCTGAACGACCTGAACGGCGTGAAGATGCGCGTGCCCGAGATCAAGACGTACCTCACGCTGTGGGAGACGCTGGGTACGCGGCCGTCGCGGCTGGCCTGGGGCGAGATCTACCTCGGGCTGAAGACCGGCGTGGTCGAGGCCGCCGAAGGGCCGATCTCCTCGGCCTATTCCGCCAAGTTCCACGAAGCCGCGCCGAACGTCATCCGCACCGATCACCTGATGTCGTCGGCGCACATCACGATCAACGAGAAGGCGTTCACCGGGCTGCCGGCCGACATGCAGAAGCTGGTCACCGATTGCGCGGTCGAAGCGGTGCAGAACACCCGCAAGACGGCATTGGCCGAAACCGAGGACGTCGTGCGCAAGATGGCGGCCGAGGGCGCCAAGGTCACGGCGATCGACAAGGCACCGATCCAGGCGCGCGCGAAGGAAGGCGTGGCCAAGATGGAGAAGGACGGCGCCTGGTCCAGTGGCCTGTGGGACCAGATCCAGAAGCTGTAGCCTCGGCATGCTGGCTCGCTGCAAGCGGCTGCTCGATCGCATCGGCACTGTCGAGCGCGGCCTCGGCATCGCGCTGATCCTGTACATGGTGGCCGCCATCACGGTGCAGGTGTTCACGCGCTATGCCCTCGGCCGGCCGATCGCCTGGGTCGAGGAATCGGCCACCTATGCCTTCATCTGGATGTCGTTCGTCGGCGCCAGCGTCGGGCTGAAGGAAGGCCGCCACATCCTGATCGCGACCTTCGGTGCGCATCTGTCGCCGCGCAAGGCCGCCGGGATGCGGGCACTCGTCTGGTCGCTGGTGCTGCTGACCTTGGCGGTGCTGGTCGTGCAAGGCTGGAAGGTGATGGGTGTCGAAGGGCGCTCGTCGACGATCTCGCTGCCGATCGAGCTGCCGCGCAGCTGGTTCTATTCGATGCCGCTGATGGTGTCGTCGGCGTCGATGATCCTCACCGCGCTCTACCTGCTGCTGCAGGAGGTGTCGGTGATGGCCGGCCGAGAGCGGGCGGGGGGCCCCGGTCGCACGGCTGCCGGAACCGAGGCGGTGCCGCTATGAGCTTGTGGGTGCTGTTCGGTTTGTTCGCGCTGCTGGTGGTCCTCGAGGTGCCGGTCGCGTTCGCGATGGGGCTGGCCTCGATCGCGACCATCGTCTTCACGCAGCCGATCCCGTTGTCGATCGTCGTGCAGCGCATGGGCACCGGGCTCGACAGCTTCGTGCTGATCGCGATCCCGCTGTTCGTGCTGGCCGGCCACCTGCTGAACCGGGCCGGCATCGCCGACCGCATCTTCGAGTTTGCCGCGGCGCTGGTCGGCCATATCCGCGGCGGGCTGGCGCATGTCAATGTCGTCGCCAGCATGATCTTCGCCGGCATGAGCGGCGTCGCCCAGGCCGATGCCGCTGGCCTCGGCGTCGTCGAGGTGAAGGCGATGAGCAAGGAAGGCTTCGATCCGGCCTTCGCCGCGGCCGTCAGCGCGGCCTCGGCCATCATCGGCCCGATCATCCCGCCCTCGGTGATCATGGTGGTGTATGCGGTGCTGGTGCAGGTCTCGGTCGCTGACCTGTTCCTGGCGGGCTTTTTGCCCGGCATCCTGATGGGCGGGGCGCTGATGGCGATGATCTATTGGCTGGTCAGCACCGGCCGCGTGGTCGCGCCGCCGACGCAGCCGATGTCGTATCCGCGTCTGGGTCGAACCTTCGTGCGTGCGCTGCCGGCGTTGGCGGCGCCGATCCTGCTCACCGTCGGCCTGCTGGCGGGTGTGGCCACGCCGACCGAGCTCGGCGCGTTGACGGTGGTCTACGCCGCAGGCCTCGGTTTCCTGACGCGCGACCTGAAGATCGCCGACCTGATCGGCGCCACGCGCGAAACCCTCGTCACCTGCGGCGTGCTGTGTTTCATCATCGCCTGCGCGGTGCCGTTCGGCTGGATCGTCGCGACCTCGCAGGCGCCGATGAAGCTGGCCGCGCTGATGATGTCGATCTCGGACAACAAGTACGTGATCCTGATGATCATCAACGTCGCGTTGCTGGTCATCGGCTGCTTCATGGAGACGACCGCGATCCTGCTGATCGCAACGCCGACGCTGTTCCCGCTGATCGTCGCGTTGGGCATCGACCCGGTGCACTTCGGCATCATCCTGGTCGTCAACCTGCTGATCGGGACCCTGACGCCGCCGTTCGGCGTGATCCTGTTCATCATGATGGACATCGCCAAGATCAGCCTGGCGCGCATGACGCGTGCCGTCCTGCCGTTCTACATCCCGCTGTTCGTGACCTTGATGATCATCACCTACTGGGCCGACTTCGTGCTCGCGGTGCCGCGCTTCTTCGGCAAGGCGAACTAGGGCCCGTCAACACGGCCTGGCGCCGATCGCAGCATGCAACGCCTGCTCGTCTATCAGTCGCTGTGGGCCATGGAGCAGCGCCGCCCCGACGGCTTCGAGTGGTCGCTCGACCAGAAGCTGCAGATGATCCGCGACGCCGGCTTCGACGGTGCCGGCGTGCGCTTCTTCGATCGCGATTACGCACGACAGGTCACGAAGCGCCTGCGCGAATGGGGGCTCACCTGGCAGGCGCAGTGCTATCCGCCGAAGGTCGAGGACCTGATCCCGATTCTCGAGAACGTCGCCGAGTTCGGCGCCGATCATCTGAACCTGCAGGCCGACGTGCGCCCGCACAGCGTGGCCGAATGCGTGCCGCTGATCGAAGGCTGGCGCCGCCTGGCCGCGGAGGCCGGCGTGCCGCTGCACTTCGAGACGCATCGCGATCGCATGACGACCGATCTGTACTTCACGCTGCGGCTGCTCGATCGCTTTCCGGACCTGCGCCTCACGGGAGATCTTTCCCACTACGTGGTCGGGCGCGAGTTCTCATGGCCCATCTCCGACGAGAACCACCGGCTGATGCACCGCGTCATCGACAACTGCTGGGGCTTCCACGGCCGGGTCGCCAGCCGAGAGCAGATCCAGGTGCAGATCAGCTTCGCGCACCAGCGCGACTGGCTCGATCTCTTCATGGGCTGGTGGGAGTACGGCTTTCGAAGCTGGCGGCGTCGTGCGCCGGACGATTCCGTCTTGACCTTCTTGTGCGAGCTCGGGCCGAAGGAATATGCGATGACCGGCCGCGACGGATATGAACTGTCGGACCGCTGGGAAGAGGCGCAGTTGCTGATGCGCCTGGTGCGCGATCTGTGGAAGAAGATCGAGCGCGAAGAGGTCGATCGGCCCGAGTCCTAGCCTATCTTTTGCGCCCCCGCGGGGCCACGCTATCCAAGCGATTAGAAAAAATCTCTGGCCGCCGTCGATCCGATAGACGAGACTGATCGCCGTCGACGGAATCGGTTGACTGGCGCGAGAGCGCTGGGCCCACCGGCGACGCTTGCTGCTCCCAATCGACAGCCATGAAGGCGAACCACCGGAGGACCCCGCGATGACCCAAGAAGCCCAATGCCCCTTCCACCAGACCGCCGGCGGCGGCCGGACCAACCGCGACTGGTGGCCGAACCAGCTTCGCCTCGACTTGCTGCAGCAGCACTCGGCGAAGTCCGATCCGATGGGTTCGGACTTCGACTACGCCGAGGCCTTCAAGGCCCTCGACCTCGCGGCCGTGAAGAAGGATCTGCATGCGCTGATGACCGACTCGCAGGACTGGTGGCCGGCCGACTTCGGCCACTACGGCCCGCTCTTCATCCGCATGGCCTGGCACAGCGCCGGCACGTATCGCATCGGCGACGGTCGCGGCGGCGCCGGTCGCGGGCAGCAGCGCTTTGCGCCGCTCAACAGCTGGCCCGACAACGTCAGCCTCGACAAGGCGCGTCGGCTGCTGTGGCCGATCAAGCAGAAGTACGGCCGCAGCATCTCATGGGCCGATCTGATGATCCTGACCGGCAACGTGGCGCTCGAGAGCATGGGGTTCAAGACCTTCGGCTTCGCCGGTGGCCGGGCCGACGTCTGGGAGCCGGATCACGACGTGTACTGGGGCCGCGAGACGACGTGGCTCGGCGGCGATGTGCGCTACTCGCAGGGTTCGCCCGGCGTGGTCGAAGGCCACGGCGTCGTCTCGTCCGATGACGACAGCCACGCACCGCACACCCGCGACCTCGAGAACCCGCTCGGCGCCGTCCAGATGGGCCTCATCTACGTCAACCCCGAGGGGCCGGACGGCAAGCCCGACCCGATCGCCGCGGCGCGCGACATCCGCGACACGTTTGCCCGCATGGCGATGGACGATGAAGAGACCGTCGCGCTGATCGCCGGCGGCCACTCGTTCGGCAAGACGCACGGCGCCGCGCCGGCGGAGCACGTCGCGAAGGAGCCCGAGGCGAGCGACCTCGCGGAGCAGGGCTTCGGCTGGCGCAACGGCTTCGGCACCGGCAAAGGCGCCGACACGATCACGAGCGGCCTCGAAGTGACGTGGACGACAACGCCGACCCGTTGGAGCAACAACTTCTTCGAGAACCTGTTCGGCTTCGAGTGGGAACTGACGAAAAGCCCCGCCGGCGCGCAGCAATGGGTCGCGAAGGGCGGCGCTGGCGCCGGCACGATCCCGCATGCGCACGACGCTTCGAAACGCCTGCCGCCGACGATGCTGACGACCGACCTGTCGCTGCGCATGGATCCCGCGTACGAGAAGATCTCGCGCCGCTTCTTTGTCCACCCCGACCAGTTCGCCGACGCGTTCGCGCGCGCCTGGTTCAAGCTGACGCACCGCGACATGGGGCCGCGCGCGCGCTACCTCGGGCCCGAAGTGCCGGCCGAGGCGCTGATCTGGCAGGACCCGATTCCGGCCGTCGACCATGCGCTGGTCGATGCGCAGGACATCGAGTTGCTCAAGAAGAAGGTGCTGGCATCCGGCCTGACCGTCGCGCAGCTCGTCTCAACGGCCTGGGCTTCCGCGTCGACGTTCCGTGGCTCCGACAAGCGCGGCGGCGCCAACGGCGCACGCGTCCGCCTCGCGCCGCAGAAGGACTGGGCCGTCAACCAGCCGGACCAGCTCGCGCAGATACTCGCGACGCTCGAAGGCATCCGCGCCGAATTCAACGGCGCGGCGTCCGGCGGCAAGAAGATCTCGCTCGCCGACCTGATCGTCCTGGGCGGCAGCGCGGCGGTCGAAAAGGCGGCCCGCGAAGCCGGCCAGCCGGTGAGTGTTGCCTTCTCGCCGGGCCGCATGGATGCGTCGCAGACGCAGACCGACGTCGCCTCGTTCGCGCCGCTCGAGCCGGTTGCGGATGGCTTTCGCAACTACCTGAAGGGGCGCTACAGCGTGCCGGCCGAAGCGCTGCTGATCGACAAAGCGCAACTGCTGACGTTGACGGCACCGGAGATGACGGTGCTCGTCGGTGGCCTGCGCGTTCTCGGCGCCAACATTGGCGCCGCGAAGCACGGCGCCTTCACGCAGCGCCCTGGGACGCTGACCAACGACTTCTTCGTCAACCTGCTCGACATGAGCATCGAGTGGAAGGCGCTCGCGGGCGACAGCGGTACGTTCGAGGGTCGGGACCGTAAGACCGGCGCACTGCGCTGGACCGGAACGCGTGTCGATCTTGTCTTCGGATCGAACGCGCAGCTGCGCGCTCTGGCCGAGGTCTATGGCAGCGCCGACGCGCAGGCGAAGTTCGTCGGAGACTTCGTCGCAGCATGGACGAAGGTCATGGAGCTGGATCGTTTTGAGTTGCGCTGACGCGCTCCCCTTTGCGCGATGCTGTGAACGCCGCCCGCAAGATGCTCGTTTAAAAGAATTCGCAGGGGGTGGCGTGTCGTCGATGGTCGCCATTGGTCATCGGCACAGCGCCTTGGCCTGCCGGCGCCAGATCGGCCTGTAAGCTCACCCGATGGACTACGTCCTCGTGCTTCTCGCCGGCCTCTTCGCCGGCACCCTTGGTGGCGTCGTCGGCACCGGCTCATCGCTGGTGATGATGCCGATCCTGGTGGTGATGCACGGGCCGCGGCAGGCCGTGCCGATCATGGCGGTTGCCGCGATCATGGGCAACATGGGGCGCGTGTTGGCGTGGCGTCGCGAGATCGACTGGCGTGCGTGCGGGGCCTACTGCGCGACCGCGGTGCCGGGGGCGATGGTCGGCGCGCGCCTTTTGCTGTCGATCCCGCCCGGCCTCGCCGAGACGGCGCTCGGCATCTTCTTTCTCGTGCTGATTCCGGCGCGGCGCTGGCTCGCACGGCGCGAGTTCCGGATCACCGCAACCCATCTGATGCTGCTCGGCGCGCCGCTCGGCGTGCTGACCGGCGTCGTCGTATCGACCGGCCCGTTGACGGTGCCGCTCTTCACGTTCTACGGCTTGGAGCGCGGTGCGTTCCTCGGCACCGAGGCCGCGAGCTCGCTCGGCATGTACGCCGCCAAGGTCGCGACCTTTCAGGCCTTCGGTGCATTGCCGATGGCGGTGCTGTTGCAAGGCCTGATCGTCGGCGCGACGCTGATGGCCGGCTCGTTCCTCGGCCGGGTCGTCGTGCTGCGCCTCAGCTCGGCGGCTTATCGATCCCTCGTCGACGGCCTGATGGCGGTGTCGGGCGTGTCGTTGCTGTGGGCCGCGTTCCGCTGAGGCGAGCGGGGCGGCGACAGCGACTCGAGAAACGCGATGACCTCGGCGTTGAACGCCGCCGGGTTTTCGTTGGGCGAACCGTGCCCCGCGCGCGGAATCTCGATGCGCTGCGCATGCCGCATCACGCCGCTGAGCTCATCGACCACGTGTCGGTGCAGCGCACTCGTGTGTGCGCCTCGCAGCAGCAAGGTGGGTATTTCCAACCGTGACACGGCGGCGCGATCGAAGTCCGGGAATGGATCGGCTATTCGCGTCAGCTCGTGCAGGACCAGGGCATTGCGCATCACGCCATCGATGCGTTCGGCGGGCCACGACTCGAGCGTCAGCCGACCCCACATGCCTTCGGTCAGCAGCGCCATCGCCTGCCGCTGCTCGCCGCGCCCGAATGCTTGTGCGGCCGGGTGCCAGACGCCGTCGATGAACGCGCGGTAGAGCCGCGCGCCGTCGTCCGTCGCCAGCGCCCAGCGGTGCAGCGGCGGCTCGGCGAGCACAAGGCTGCTAACTCGATCCGGCGCACACAGCGCGATGCCGAGCGCCAGCAGCGCGCCGTACGACGTGGCGACGAGGTGAGCCGGACCGGCGTCGAGCGCCTCCTGCAGCGCGAGGAAATCATCGATGTCGTCGTCGAGGCCGTTCGCTGCGACCGTGCGTGGCGCATCGTTGTTCCGGTTCGGATGGCTGTGCCGGCGGCTGTAGGCGATCACCCGCCAGCGTGGCGAGAGTGCGCCGATCTGATGCGGCCACGCCTCCAGATCGCCCATGCCGCCGTGCAGCAGGATCACCGCGTTGCGCCCGGCCTCGCTGTCGGTGTATTGCAGCTCGACGCCGTTCACGCGTCGGACGCGGGTCGCTTCGGCCAGCCTGGAGCCCGTGCTTCGGCGAGCGGCCTTCGCCAACGTCATTCGAGCTTCAGCCCGGCGTCGCGGATCACCACCGACCACTTTGCGTTCTCGTCGCGGATCAAGGTCCGGAACGTGTCGGGCGTCGATCTCATCCTGCGAAAGCTGAGGCGGGCCATCGCCGCACTCATCTCGTTCGTTGCGAGGATGGCTCCCACCTCGCGATTCAGGCGCTGGACGACCCCGGCCGGCGTGCCGCGTGCCGCGACGAGTCCGATCCACGCTTCGCCCTGAACGTCGAAACCGCTTTCGCCGGCAGTCGGCGTCTCGGGCAGCGCCGGCTCGCGTTGCCGACCGGTCGTCGCGAGCGCCTTCAGCTTGCCGGCCCGGACCTGGCTCAAGATGATCGTCGGCGCGTCGAACAGCAGCGGGATCTCGCCCGACACGACCGCGTTGACCGCGTCGCTGCCCGACTTGTGCGGGACCATCGTCACCTCGATGCCGGTTGCGCGATTCAACAGCAGCGCGACGATGTGCGGCGGCGAACCCTGCTGCGGCATCGCGACGAAGTACTTGCGGGGCTCCGCTTTCGCCAGCGCGACGAACTCGCCCAGCGACTGCGCGGGGAACGATGAGTGTGCGGCGAGCGCCATCGCGCCGGTGACCAGGGGGGCGACCGGTTCGAGGTCGCGCAGCGGGTCGTACGGCAGCTTTGCGAACAGGTGGGCGTTGGAGACCGCCTGCGACATCGTCGCGAGCGCCAGCGTGTGCCCGTCGGCAGGGGCTTGGAGCAGCGCCGAGATCGCGACGTTGCCGGCCGCGCCGGGTCGGTTCTCGACGATGACCGGCTGCCCGAGCGCGGCGCCCAGCCCCTCGGCGATGGGCCGCACCATGATGTCGGGCACGCTGCCGGGTGCGCCGCCGACCAGCAGGGTGATCGGCCGGCTCGGATACGACTGGGCGCGCGGAAGGGTGACAACGCATGCCAGTGCGCCGAATGAGAGTGCGCGCAGCACGTCGCGTCGAAACATGATCGGCTCCTGTCGGTCTGGAGGTCGGAAGACGGTGCACGTAGGCTAGTGGCTGCGGCCGCGCGCAAAAAGGCGGCTGCGGGAACATCACCCGTTCCGGCACGGAACCAGTGGTCGGGACAGGATGTCGGCGCGAGGACGCGATGGACAAGCTTCGAGCGATGACTTTCTTCTGCCGCGCGGTCGAGGCCAAGAGCTTCGCGGCCGCAGCCCAGATGCTCGACGTCGTGCCGTCGGCCTTGAGCAAGACGATCTCCGCGCTCGAGAAGGAGCTCGGCTTCTTGCTGATGAGCCGCTCCACGCGCAGTCTGTCTCGCACCGACGAGGGCGAGGCGTACTACGAGCAGTGCCGGCAGATCCTCGCGGACATCGAGGTCGCTGAAAGCGGCGGGCGGGAAGGCACCGCGCAGGCGCGCGGAACCTTGCGCATCGGCATGCACCCAGGCTTGCGCCACGCGTTGATGACGATGCTCAAACCCTTCTTCGACGGGCAAAAGGACCTGAAGGTCGAAACGCTGATCACGAACGCCGCGGCTGCCGTGGTCGACGACGGCCTCGACCTCGTCCTGCACATCGGGGCGCTGCCCGACTCCAGCCTGATCGCGTCGCCGCTCGGCTGGACGCACCCGATCGTCTGCGCCGCGCCCGCCTACCTTGCGTCATGCGGCGAGCCCGGCCACCCGCGCGAGCTCGCCGAGCACCGCGCGGTGATCTATGCGCGCCGCGACGAGGCGCCGAACACGCGCTGGCGCTTTGCGAAGGGCAGCGAGACGTGCGATGTCGACGTGCCGGTGGTCGTTGTCTCGCGCGACGGCATCGGGCTGGTCGATGCGACGACGAGCGGCTGCGGCGTCGCGCGCCCGCTCGAGATCGCCGCGCGTCACCTCATCGCGGCCGGCCAGCTCCGCGAAGTCCTGCCCGATTGGACCGGGGAGCCGCGGGCCATCACCGCGGTGCTGCCGCCGCGCGGGCGCACGCCGCCGGCAAAGGTCAGGCTGTACATCGAGTACGTGGCCGCGCTCCTCGCGGAGGGCGGCTCGCACCGATCGACGGCATAGGCGCTTCTTCGTCCTTCGAGTTACGCGACGACCTCGACGCGCTCGTCCTCGATCAGCTCAATCGAAGCGAGCAAGCCGGCTTACGCCGACGCCGTGACGCTGCGATTGGCCGGTCGGGCGTGCGGCGTCCGGTAGCGCCACCACGGCAGCGCTTCGGTCATGCGCAGCACCTTGCCCGGCTCGCGCACCGGCGCATAGCCGGGCAGCGACGTCAGCAGCTGCGTCCAGGCGTCGCCTGCCAGCACCGCGCGCAGGCGCAGCACGGCAGGGTGCTCGAGGTCCGGCTTCAGGCAGACAAGGAAGTAGTCCTCCTCGACCAGCGGGACGAAGTGCAGGCCGAACTCGAGCGCAGCCGCCTCGACGCCAGGGCCGACGTCGGCCGCGCCGCTGGCCACGCAGGCGGCGAGCGCGACATGCGATTCCTCGATCAAGGTCGGATCGCGGCCAAGCGCACCGGCATCGAGACCTTGCTCGTGCAGCAGGTGGTCGATGAGCAGGCGCGTGCCGGATCCGCCCTGGCGATTGACGAAGCGCAGCGGCGAATGGCGCAGGTCCGCGAACGTGCGGATCTCGCCCGCGTGCTCCTTGCGCAGCATCAAGCCTTGAGTGCGCCGCGAGCAGGCGATCAGCTTGTGCACGCCGGGTCGGAGCAGCGGCTTCAGGGCGGCCATGAAGACCGGCGCCGCGCCTCGGAAGGTCGGTACGTGGAAGCCGGCCACCAGGCAGCGCCGCGCGTTCAGCGACCGCACGCTGTCGACGCTGCCCTGGAAGCGCAGATCGAGCTCGAGCGCCGCGGCGGCGGCCGCGTGGTCGCGCAGACGCGGCAGTGCGAGATCGTGGCTGGCGCAGACGGTGAGGAGCTGCCGGCGGTCGTCGCGCGCCTCGTCGATCGTGCGCTCCAAGTGGTCGCGCAGCGCCTCGATGTGCGGCTGCAGGCGCTTGCGCGCCCGCAGCTCGGCCCAGAGCAGGCGTTCGCCGAACTCGGTCAGGCGGGCCCGTTGGCCCTTCGACCACACGACGAGCGGCTCGCCGACCTCGGCTTCCCAAGCCCGCAGAACACCCCAGACATGGCGATACGACTGGCCGAGTCGGCGCGCCGCCTGGCCGATCGACCCGCCGTCTCGCACTGCCGCGAGCGTCGCGAACAGCGGCTGGTCGAGCTCGGCGCCGTGCTGTCCGCTGCGCTCGAAGGCGTAGCTCAGGCGGACGCTGAGGCGGCGCGGCGTCGGGCTGCCGGGCGGTGTTGCCACAGGCTTTGTCATTGCCGAATTGTCCGCCATGAGTCAGCGAGTCGCTGCCCGTGAGCGCGGCCTGAGAATCCAGCATGGACAGTGATTCCTCCGTCGGGTCGGTAGGTCCAAAGGCCAGACCTCAGGATCTGCCATCGGTCGACAGGCTCCTTCACTTCCCCGGCATGCCTGCCGTGCTGCACGAGCACGGCCACACGCTGGTCGCTGGCGAGGCGAGGGCGCTGCTCGAAGCGCTGCGCCAGCGCGCGCTCGCCGGTGCGCTGGACCGCACGGCGGTCGAGCCCGCTGTGCTGGTCGACGCGCTGGCGCAGGCGGTGGCATCGCGCCTGCAGCCGCGCCTGCGCGCCGTGCTCAACCTGACGGGCACGGTGATCCATACGAATCTGGGTCGCGCGCTGCTCGCCGAGCCGGCGCTGCAGCATCTGCTCGCGACGATGAGCGGACCGAACAATCTCGAGTACGACCTCGGGTCGGGCGGGCGCGGCGACCGCGACTCGATCGTCGAGGAGCTGCTCTGCACGATCACCGGTGCGCAGGCGGCGACCGTCGTCAACAACAACGCCGCCGCGGTGCTGTTGACGATCGCGGCGCTGGCGCGCGGCCGCGAGGTGATCGTCTCGCGCGGTGAGCTGGTCGAGATCGGCGGCGCGTTCCGGATGCCCGACGTGATGGCAAGCGCCGGGGCGACGCTGGTCGAGGTCGGCACCACCAACCGGACCCATCCGCACGACTACGAACAGGCGATCGGCCCCGCCACCGCACTGGTGATGAAGGTGCATACGAGCAACTACGCGGTGCAGGGCTTCACCGCGGCGGTCGACGAAGCGACGTTGGCACCCTTGATGCATGCGCGCGGCCTGCCGCTCGCCACCGACCTCGGCAGCGGGTCGCTGGTCGACCTCGCGCATTGGGGTCTGCCTCGCGAGCCGCTGCCGCAGGAGATGCTTGGCGCCGGTTGCGACGTCGTCACGTTCAGCGGCGACAAGCTGCTCGGCGGTCCGCAGGCCGGCCTGATCGTCGGCAGCCGCGAGGCGGTAGGCCGCATCCGCCAGTTTCCAGTGAAGCGGGCGCTTCGCATCAGCAAGCTGCCGCTCAGCGCGCTCGAAGCGACCCTGATGCTCTACCTGCGACCCGAGCGCCTCGCGCGCGACCTTCCGACGTTGCGCCTCCTGACGCGGCCGGTCGAGGCGATCCGCGCGCTGGCCGCCGAGCTGCGTCCGCGGCTCGCCGAGGCGGTGGCGCCGCGCTACGACGTCGAGGCGGTCGATCTGCTCGGCCAGATCGGCTCGGGCTCGCTGCCGGTCGAGCGTCTGCCGTCGGCCGGCCTCGCGATCGCACCGCGCGCCTTGCAGAAGAAGGGCATCGGCACCGCGCTCGATGCGCTCGCCGCCGCGCTGCGCGCGTTGCCGCTGCCGGTGATCGGCCGGATCGCCGACGACCGCCTGCTGCTCGACCTGCGCTGCCTCGAAGACGCGACGGCATTCACCGGTCAGTTGGCGCAGTTGCAGGAGCGCTTGCGTTGAATGGCGTGCTCGGCATGTCGGCGGTGTCGCGACGGCGGCGGCACCGAGGGGTGCGCCGACCGGCTGGCGATTACGATCGGCGCTTCTCCAGCAGCGCATCCGTGCAGCGGCGACCCCTTGGGCGCCGCTCGCCCTGACGATTCAGTTCTCAAACCAACGGGAGTTCACCCATGGGCATCATCGGCACCATCCTCGTCGGCCTGATCGTCGGCGCCCTCGCGCGCTTCCTGCTGCCCGGCGAACAGAAGATGGGCTGGATCCTGACCTGCCTGCTCGGCATCGCCGGCTCGTTCATCGCCGGCTTCGTCGGCCAATCCCTCGGCTGGTACGCCATCGGGGAGCCGGCCGGCTGGATCGCCTCGGTAATCGGCGCCATCGTGCTGCTGTTCATCGTCAACAAGTTGCGCGGCAGCAGCAATCCGAGTTGACAGTCGCGGGTCGTGTCGACGGCGCGTGCGTTTCGTCTTGAAGAGATCGGCTGCCGTGTGGACTCCTAGAGCGCTCGCGCAGCGCGTGGAATCGACCCTGCACGACCTGATGCGAGATCACGCGAGGTCGAGCCGGTGACCAGCGAGATCGTGGCCCTGGGCGAGCCGATGGTCGAGTTCAACCAGACCGGCGAGCGCGGCGGCCGCATGTACCTGCAGGGCTTCGGCGGCGACACCTCCAACGCCGCGGTCGCCGCGGCTCGGCAAGGCGCGAGCGTGGCCTACCTGTCTGCCGTCGGCGACGACGTCTACGGCCACATGCTGCGCGACCTGTGGACCGCCGAGGGCGTGAACCACGACGATGTTCACACCGACCCGCTCGCCTTCACCGCGGTCTACTTCGTGAACCACGACGAGCAAGGCCATCACTTCAGCTTCTTGCGGCAGGGTTCGGCAGCCAGCCGCATGCGGCCGCAGGATCTGCCGCGCGAGCGCATCGCGGCAGCCCGGGTCCTGCATCTCTCGGGCATCTCGGCAGCCATCTCTGACAGCGCCTGCGACACCTGCTTCGCCGCGATCGAGATCGCGAAGGGATGCGGCGTGCGGGTTTCGTTCGACACCAATTTGCGCCTGAAGCTGTGGCCGATCGCGCGCGCCCGCGCGGTGGTGCACGAGCTGATCGCGCAGTCCGACATCTGCCTGCCCAGCTTCGAAGACGTCAGCGCGATCAGCGGCCTGGACGATGCCGATGCGCTGGCCGACTTCTGCCTCCGCCTCGGCGCCGGAACCGTCGCGCTCAAGCTCGGCGCCCAGGGCGTGCTGGTGGCGGATGAGACGCAGCGGTTCCGCGTCGGGCCGCATCCCTGCACGCCGGTCGACGCCACCGGCGCCGGCGATACGTTCGGCGGGGCGCTGCTGGCCCGGCTCGTCGCCGGCGATGATCTGCACGCCGCCGCCCGCTACGCGACCGTGGCTGCGGCCCTCTCGACCGAGGGCTATGGCGCCGTCGAGCCGATCCCGCGGATGGCGCAGGTGCGGGCCGCAATGGACTCGATGGGAGCCGCATGAATCGGTCCGACACGTTTTCGCCCGAGGTGTTCGCCGGCCGCCAGGTGCTGGTGGTCGGCGGCACGTCCGGCATCGGCGCCGGTATCGCGTCGGCCTTCCTGGCGCAAGGCGCGCGGGTCCAGGTGACCGGGGCGACCGCGGCCGAGGTCGAATCTGCGGCGCAGGACGCCGCGCTCGCAAAGGCTGAACGCGTCGCACTGGACGTGCGCGACGACGCTGCAGTCCGTGCCTGCGTCGACGCCATGCCGTCGCTCGACGTGCTGGTCAACTGCGCCGGCATCTTGCGCCGCGGCAGCGAGCACGACCCCGAGGTCTTCGCACAGGTCGTCGACATCAACCTGAACGGCACGCTGCGCACCTGTGCCGCGGCGCGTGCCAAGCTGCGCGCCACCGGCGGCAGTATCGTCAACACCGCCTCGATGCTCAGCTTCTTCGGCGGGTCGCTGGTGCCCGGTTACGCGGCCAGCAAGGGCGGCGTGGCACAGCTCACCAAGTCGCTCGCAATCGCGTATGCGGACGACGGCATCCGCGTCAATGCCGTGGCGCCCGGCTGGATCGCGACCCGCCTGACGGGCGCGCTGCAGGAGGACGCGGCGCGCAGCGACGCGATCCTGGCGCGCACGCCGCTGAAGCGCTGGGGCCAGCCGGCCGACGTGGCCGGCGCCGTCCTCTTCCTGGCTTCGCCGGCCGCGGCCTTCGTCACCGGGGTCATCCTGCCGGTCGACGGCGGATATCTCGTCAGCTGATCAAGTTTGACCGGGCGATCGCGCGGGAGCGCGCTCGTCCGAGCCTCGGCGTTTCGATCCGGTAACGCACCGGTAACGGCACCGACCCTACCGTCGCCTCCGGGCCGTACGCGAAGGGCTTCTCCTTCGCGAAGCGGTTCGGATTTGAACTCTTCGGAGAGGCGACCATGCTGCGCACACCGTCACCCCGGTTCGAGGACGCATTGCGAGGGACGCGCCATGGCGCGCCCGGCATGCTGAGGAGGCGGGGTTCGGCGCCATACACCCGGACGACGCTCGCAGCGGCGCTCGCGATCGCGGGCCTCGGCTCGGCGCACGCGGCGAATGTCTCGTGGATCGGTCCCAACCTGTCGTTCTGGGACCTGGCGGCAAACTGGTCCCCCGCATTGCCGGGCCTCGCCGACGACGTGCTGCTCGGCGCCTTCAACACCGAGTTCCGCACCGGCAGCGTCACGGTCCTGTCGTTCACGGGCACGGGGCAGCTGCGCGTTAGCGGCGGCACCTTGCAGAACACCCAGGCGTCGTCGATCGGCAGCCTGCTGTTCTCGGCCGGCAACCTGGGCGGCACCGGCAGCCTGGCGGTCGCCGGCGCCTCGATCTGGACCGGCGGCAACCTGTTCGGCGCTGGCACCACCACGTTCGGCAGCACGCTGAGCATCAGCGGTGCGGCGACCAAGCAGATCACCGCCGCGCGCACCGTGAATGCCGGCGACACGACCTGGTCCGGCAACACGGCGGCCGGCAACAATGCGATCACCTTTGCCCAGTCGGGCATCTTCAACAACACCGGCACCTTCACCGATTCGAATGCGTTCGCCAGCTCGATGAGCGGGGCCGGCACCTTCGTCAACACCGCGACGTTCAACAAGACAGCGAACACGATCACGACGATCGGCTCGCTCTTCAACAACACCGGCACGGTCAACGTCAACGCCGGCACGCTGCTGCAAAGCGGCGGCGGTACGAGCAGCGGGGTCTTCAACATCGCGAACGGCGCGACGCTCGAATACCGCAACGGCAGCCACACGCTCAACAACATCACGACGAGCGGCGCCGGTACCTTCGCGGTGACGACCGACTACGTCGGCGCCGACGCGATCGTCACGTTGAACGGCGGCACGCATACGGCGCAGTTCCTGTTCGGTGGCAGCACGCTGACCGGCACCGACCAGGTCTTCCAGGGCAAGGCGACCTGGACCGGCGGCACGCTCACCGGTGCGGCGAGCACTACGTTCGACAACGTCCTGACGATCTCGGGTGCCAACACGAAGGCGATCACGCTCGGACGGGTCGTCAACCTGAACGGCACCACGACCTGGACCGGCAACACCGCAGCCAACAACAACGCGATCCAGTTTCACAACGGCGCGACGATCAACAACAACGCGACCTTCAACGATGCGAACCCGTTCGCGTCGTTCATCGAGCACAGCACCGGCAGCCCGCACAACTTCAACAACAACGGCGTCTACAACAAGCTGTCGAACACGATCACGACGGTGGACTTCGGCGTTCCCTTCAACAACACCGGCACCGTCAACCTGAACGCCGGGACGTTTCGGCCGAACGGCGGCGGCACCAGCACCGGCGTCTTCAACATCGCTGCGGGCGCCACGCTCAACTTCATCGACGGCCCGAGCGTGCTGAACAACGTGACGACGCAAGGCGCCGGCACGTTTTTGATCAGCAGCGACAACGTCGGCGCCGACGCCTTCGTCACGATCAACGGCGGCACCCACACGACGCCGTTCGTGCTGAGCGGCAGCGGGATGGGTGGCAACGCCAATGTGTTCCAGGGGCTCGCGACCTGGAGCGGCGGCTCGATCGCCGGCGCAGGCACTACCACGTTCAACAACGACGTGACGATCACCGGCGTCAACACCAAGGTCATCTCGAACGGGCGGGTCGTCAACCTCAACGGCACGACCACCTGGAGCGGCAACACCGCCGCCAACAACAACGCGATCCAGTTCTGGAACGGCGCCACGCTGGTCAACAACGGCACTTTCAACGACGCCAATGCGTTTGCGTCGTTCCTCGAGCACAACGTGGGCGGACCGCACAGCTTCAACAACGTCGGCGTCTACAACAAGCTGTCCAACACCGTGACGACGGTCGACCTCGGCGTCGGCTTCAACAACTCGGGCACGCTCAACATTGACGCCGGAACGATGCGCTTCACCTCGGGCACCCAGGGCCCGACCGGCACGATCCGGGTGGCGAGCGGCGCAACGTATCAGCACGACGCGGTCAGCACAGTCGGGACGTTGAAGACGGCTGGCACCACGGCGCTGGCGACGCGCAACCTGACCGTCTTCGGCGACTACGACAACGCGAACTTCGGCGTTGGCAACGCGTTCAATGCGCGCGCCAACGTCACCGGCACGGGCCAGATCGTCGCGGCCGGAACGCCGGCACCTACGCCGGCACGGCGCAGGTCAACTTCGTCTCGAGCGGCACCGGTACGTCGGGCGCGCCCGACGTCAGCGTCGGTAGCCAGACCGTGACCCTCAATGGGCGCGTCTACACGCCCGCAGTCGCGCAGGTCAACACCGGCGTCGTCGACTTCGGCATCGTCCACAAGGGCGACGTCGTCACCGCTCGCAACGTCTCGGTGACGAACACAGCGGCGATCGCGGCACCGAACGACGTGCTGGTCGGCACCATCGGCGGCGCGGCCGGCCCGTTCAATGCGAGCGGCAGCCTGGCCGGCGTCGCCGCACAGGCCAGCGACACGAGCAGCTTCTCGGTGGGTCTGAGCACCGCCAACGCCGGTGTCTTCAACGGCAGCGCAAACGCCGCGTTCGCGAGCCGCAACCCCGACATGGCCGACCTCGCGATCGGTAACAGCACGGTGACCTTGAAAGCGCAGGTCAACAACTTCGCGACCCTCGCGCTCCAGCGGGTGGCCGGTGCCGGATCGCTGTCGGCAAGCGCCGGCGGCTACATCCTCGACTTCGGCACGATCCAGCTCGGCTCGGCCGGGTTGATGGCCGAGCTCGGCGTCTTCAACGTCGCGAGCGGGCCGGCCGATCTGCTGAACGGTTCGTTCGCGTTCGGCGCGGGCGCGGGCTTCACGTTCGACGGCTTCGGTCCGTTTGCCGGCATGGCGGCAGGCGATGGCCGGGACGGCCTCGACATCGTCTTCGGCAGCGCCTCGCTCGGCGCCTTCAGCCAGACCCTCACGATCTCGTCGTACGGCTCGAACGCGAGCGGCTACCAGGGCCAGGCGTTCGACACGACCGTGATGCTGCGCGGCACGGTCGTGTCGGTGGCCGTGATTCCCGAGCCGGAAACCTATCTGCTGATGGCGAGCGGGCTGATCGCCGTGTGGGTCGCGCGGCGGCGCAGCCGGCGTGCTTAGCGCTTGCCCGCCGCCCGCTCAGCGTCGCTGCACGACCGGGCGCGCGCCGGCTACTTGCCGCTGATGCCGAGCAGCTCGACCTCGAAGGTCAAGGTCGCGTTCGGCGGGATCGGGCCGCCCGGCGTGCCGCGCTCGCCATAGGCGATCGCAGCCGGGCAGGTCAGCTTGGCCTTGCCGCCGACCTTCATGCGCTGGACGCCTTCGGTCCAGCACTTGATGACCCGATTGAGCGGAAATTCCGCCGGCTGTCCGCGCTTGATCGAGCTGTCGAACTCGGTGCCGTCGAGCAAGGTGCCGCGGTAGTGCACCTTGACGGTGTCGGCGGCCGCG